>Ga0213868_10003754_pt1 | contig 14073 bp, 12 predicted proteins | sample PICome_9_FD_160087 | JGI IMG/M metagenome (GOLD analysis project Ga0213868, IMG submission 160087) | Coastal seawater microbial communities near Pivers Island, North Carolina, United States - PICO127 | ecosystem: Environmental > Aquatic > Marine > Coastal | place: USA: North Carolina...
GCCTTTGGTGGTGTTGTAATAGCCAACTCACAGATTGATAAAGCCACTGCAAATGAAATTCATACCCTGTTTTGTGAGGTTGTCATTGCTCCTTCCTTTTCTAGTGAGGCCATTGAAATTTTAAAGGGAAAGAAAAATAGAATCTTGTTGATACAAAAACAAGTGACACTTTCAAAAACAACAGTTAGAACTTGTCTTAATGGAACCCTAGTCCAAGACAGAAATACCATAACAGATTCCCAAGAAGGGTTGACTCACCCCACCAATAAAAAACCAACCCCTCAAGAGATTAAAGATTTGCTCTTTGCATCCAAAATTTGCAAGCATACCAAATCAAACACAATTGTACTGGCAAAAAATGGCCAGCTATGCGCTAGCGGAACAGGACAGACTTCTCGCGTTGATGCCCTAAATCAAGCAATAGAAAAAGCAAAAAACTTTAATTTCGATCTTCGAGGAGCGGTAATGGCTAGTGATGCCTTCTTCCCATTTCCTGATTGTGTAGAAATTGCCCATACCGCAGGAATAACTGCCGTAATTCAACCAGGAGGTTCTATAAAAGATCAATTAAGCATTGATTATTGTGATAGAAATAACCTTTCAATGGTATTTACAGCAACACGACATTTTAAGCATTAAATTTTAGTACATTTGTGTAGAAGGCTCAATAAAAAAGTATAATTATAACACCACAATAATACCCATGGGATTTTTTGATTTCCTTACTGAAGAAATTGCCATAGACCTAGGCACGGCAAACACACTTATCATCCACAATGATAAAGTGGTGGTAGATGCGCCCTCTATTGTTGCCCGAGATCGTGAAACTGGCAAAATAATAGCCGTTGGTAGAGAAGCAGCTTTAATGCAAGGGAAAACCCATGAAAACATCAAGACAATTAGGCCACTGAAAGATGGAGTAATTGCAGATTTTGATGCCAGTGAACAGATGATCAATGTCTTTATCAAAGACATCCCTGCTTTAAAGAAAAAATGGGTTACTCCCTCCCTTAGAATGGTAATTTGTATCCCAAGTGGCATTACCGAGGTAGAGATGCGTGCTGTAAAAGAAAGTGCAGAACGAGTAAATGGTAAAGAGGTATACCTCATACATGAGCCAATGGCAGCAGCCATAGGTATTGGCGTAGATATCATGCAGCCAAAAGGGAACATGGTAGTGGATATTGGAGGTGGTACCACAGAAATTGCAGTGATAGCACTTGGTGGTATTGTTTGTGATAAATCTGTGAAGGTTGCCGGAGATGTATTTACCAATGACATCGTTTATTACATGCGAACTCAGCACAATTTATATGTTGGTGATCGAACCGCAGAGAAAATTAAAATACAAATCGGAGCAGCTACAGAGGATCTAGAACTTCCTCCAGAGGAGATGGCTGTCCAGGGTCGTGATTTGTTGACAGGAAAACCTAAACAAGTAATGACCGGATATCGTGAAATTGCAAAAGCGCTAGATAAATCTATTTTGCGAATTGAGGATGCTGTCATGGAAACCCTATCCCAAACCCCTCCAGAATTAGCTGCAGATATATACAACACAGGTATTTATCTTGCCGGTGGAGGATCTATGCTTAGAGGGCTTGACAAACGCTTATCCCAAAAAACAGACCTGCCAGTATACATTGCAGAAGACCCTTTAAGGGCTGTTGTTCGTGGGACGGGTATTACTCTAAAAAACCTTCCCAAATACAAGAGTGTTTTAATAGGTAAAGGGTAAGAAGTTAAACGGAGCTTTTTGTTTTTTTTATACAACGCTTATATGCAACAAACAGGTACCAAACAAAGTATTTTTTGACACAGTAAATTCATGCAGCAAATTATTTATTTCTTTATCAAGAACAAAAATTTTCTGTTGTTTGCCCTCTTGTTTTTAATCTCCTTTGTTTTAACACTTGAGTCACATTCTTACCACAATAGCAAGCTTATAAGCTCCACAAATTTTTTTAGTGGGAAAATCTACACAATAACATCCAGTATTACAGAATATTTTGACCTTAAACAGCAAAACCGGATTCTGTTGGAGCAAAATAGCATGCTTTTAAAATACCAGTCAAATACCAACAAGTCCATACCACAAAAAGAACTGAACAATGCGCTGTCAAGAAATTTTGAATTTACAAGTGCTATGGTCATCAACAATGTTTATGGCAAGACAAATAACCACATCACTATAGACAAAGGTCGAAATGACTCCTTGGAGGTAGACATGGGTGTAATTACCTCCAAAGGATTGGTAGGCATTGTAAACAAAACCAGTAGTAAATATGCAAGAATACAATCTGTATTAAACACAAAAAGTCAAATAAATGCTCAGCTTAAAAAATCAAAACATTTTGGATTTTTAACCTGGAACACACAAAACCCACATGTTGTTCAACTCACAGAGATTCCTAAGCTCGCTCCTATTGCAATTGGAGACACTATTATAACTGGAGGAAATTCTTCTATATTCCCTAAAGGTATTTTAGTAGGTAGTATCGCAAACTACACCCTAGAGAATAACGATAGTTATACAGTTGATGTAACATTATTCAATGACATGACTAACCTAAGCCATGTGTATGTGATAAAAAACAAAAACAAAAAAGAGATCATTGAACTTCAATCTAGTGGCGATGCAGAATAATCAGATTGTTTTAAATATAATTCGTTTTTGTACCTTCCTATTATTGCAAGTCATTGTATTAAACCACATTAACTTTTTTGGGTACATAAATCCATATGCCTACATCATTTTCATACTACTGTTCCCCTTTGATGGAAATAAAACACTACTGATATTCTTAAGTTTCTTGTTGGGTTTGAGTATCGATTTATTTTCAGATTCTGGAGGTGTTCATGCAGCTGCCTGTGTTCTTGTTGGATTTTTGCGCCCCATTTTGCTGAAATTTTCTTTTGGGGTAAGTTACCAATACAATGTGGCTAAAATAAATAAAGTTACTTTTAAAGAACGATTATTATACATCACCTCTATGGTGTTTATACATCACTTTATGTTGTTTAGCCTTGAGATTTTTAGTCTTCATCATATTGCTTTAATACTTAAATCAACCTTATTTTCAGGAATATTTAGTGTGCTGCTAATTGTATGCATACTACTTTTGTTTAAAAGAGAAGAAAACTAGGAAGATTTAATTTAACAGTGCCTTTGGTCTATAGAATGAGAAAGTTTTTGTTGCTTTTTATTGTACTTGTTACTGCCCTTGTCTTTACAGGGAGACTGTTTTATTTGCAAATTTATGATACTTCTTTTGCAAAGCTTTCTGAGAATAACGCCGTAAAAACAGTGTATGATTTTCCGCAAAGAGGGTATATCTTTGATAGAAACGGGTCTTTATTGGTTCAAAATCAACCATCTTATGATGTAATGGTTATTCCGAGAGAAATAAAAGATCTAGATACGTTGGCCTTTTGTGAACTACTTCATATTTCTAAAGAAAATTTATTAAAAAAACTCGCAAGGGCAAAACGGTACTCCCCACGCTTGGCCTCACCTATTATACCTCAACTCACCAAAGAGGAATATGCCTCATTGTCAGAGAAAATTCATAAATATCGTGGGTTTTTTATTCAAAAAAGATCATTAAGAGATTATGAAGTTTCTCATTCAGCAAATGTCCTTGGATATATTAGAGAGGTAGATCAAACTATTATTGACAAAAATCCTGCCTATGAATTAGGAGAGATAATTGGGATGACTGGTATTGAAAAACAGTATGAACAAATATTACGAGGCACAAAAGGGGTAAAATTTATTCAAAAGGACAGATTCAATAGAGATATAGGCGGCTACAAAGATGGGGTTTTTGACACACTCCCAAAACGTGGGAAAGATATCACTTTAACTATTGATGCTGCACTTCAGGCCTATGGAGAAAAACTATTTGCTAATAAAAGAGGTGGCATTGTTGCCATAGAGCCTTCTTCAGGAGAGATTCTATCGCTGGTAACCGCGCCTTATTATGACCCAGGATTGTTGGTGGGTAGAGAACGTTCTGAGAACTTCACCAAACTTTATTACGACACCATAGCCATCCCACTATTTGATAGAGGTCTTAAAGCAGAATATCCTCCAGGTTCTCCCTTTAAAACCTTAACGGCTCTTATTGCCATGCAAGAAAACGTAGTACAACTTAATGAAAAAATTGAATGTAGGGGAGGATATTATTACGGGAAAAGAGGCCGTAAATTAGGATGTCATGAACATAAAAGCCCTATTAATTTACAGGGGGGTATTGCCCAATCTTGTAACACCTATTTCTGTAACGTTTACAAACGTGTGATAGAAAAATACAACACCCCACAAAATGGAATTGATAATTGGAAAAATCATTTAACAAGTTTTGGTCTTGGAAATTATCTTGGATATGATTTGCCCGTTGGCAGCAAAGGTAAAATACCTAATTCAAAAACCTATGATGCTAAATATCCAAACAACAACTGGTATGCAACAGCTACCATCTCAAACGCAATAGGCCAAGGAGAGGTGCTATTAACTCCAATACAGATGGCAAATTTCACAGCAGCTATTGCAAATAGAGGTTGGTGGATACGCCCTCACATGATAAAAAAAATACAAGATTCAGATACCATAGATAAAAAATTTGTCCGCAGAAACAAAACCAGTATTGATCCCAAACATTTTGACCCTGTTATAGAGGGTATGCATGATGTATATAGAGACGGTACAGCTTCATTTCTACAAATACCAGACATAGAAATTTGTGGCAAAACTGGAACGGCAGAGAACTTTAAAAAAATTGATGGCCGTGTAAAACAACTTACAGATCACTCCGTTTTTGTTGCCTTTGCTCCCAAAGAAAATCCAAAGATTGCCATTGCTGTTTTTGTTGAAAATGGATACTGGGGAGCGCGTTGGGCAGGAAGAATTGCAAGTCTTATGATAGAAAAGCATATTAAAGGTGAAATTACAAGAACAGATATGGAGAGCTTTGTTTTAAATGGATCTTTGGAAAAGGAGTACCAAAAACCTTACACTGGAAAGCCCTTTAAAATCAATCAATAATGGCGGGTATAAAAAACACATTAAAATTTGACTGGATTATCATCCTGTTGTTTTTGTCTTTGGTAAGCATTGGTTGGATAAACATCTATTCTGCGTCATACACTGAATCTGCTGGGAGCTTTTTTGACTTTAGCAATATTTATACCAAGCAGCTGCTTTGGATTTGCCTTAGTTTGATACTCATCGTATTTATTTTAGCACTTGAGGCGAAGTTCTATGAGCGGTTTTCAAGTATCATTTACCTTGTTTCATTACTCACACTTCTGGGACTATATGGCTTTGGAAACACTATAAATGGTGCTACATCGTGGTATTTAATTGGCCCAGCCAGTATCCAACCCAGTGAGTTTGCTAAGGCAGCAACTGCACTGGCACTTGCTAAATATGTGAGTGACATACAAACCAACATCACTACCTTTAAAGATCAACTCAAAGCATTTCTAATCCTCACACTGCCCGCTCTTTTTATTATCCCTCAGCCAGATCCAGGAAGCGCCTTTATTTATGTAGCCTTTATTTTTCCGCTATATCGTGAAGGACTCCATTTTGTGTATCTACTACTAGGTTTTTTTGCCGCTGCACTATTTGTAGGAACCCTACTTGTTGGGGCGTCATGGATTGTCCTTCTAGTTGTGCTTATAAGCATTGGCATCTTTATTAAAAAGAAAAAACAAAAGCAAAAACCATCTGTTTTAAAATATGCAACCATTGCATTGGCATGTATTAGTTTTGCTTTTTCTGTGAGTTATATATTTAACAATGTTTTTGAACAGCGACACAGAGATAGATTTAATATTGTGCTAGGAAAAGAAATAGACACCAAAGGGATAGGCTACAACACGAACCAAAGTGAAATTGCTATAGGGAGCGGGGGATGGTTTGGCAAAGGTTGGACTCAGGGCACTCAAACCAAGGGTAATTTTGTTCCAGAACAGCACACAGATTATATATTTAGTACCGTTGGAGAAGAATGGGGTTTTATGGGTAGTCTAGGGGTGGTAATTTTATTTATTTTTTTGATAATACGAGTCCTTGTGCTGGCAGAGAAGCAAAAGAGCCAATTTGCGCGTATATATGGTTACAGTGTCGGGGCAATCCTTTTCTTTCACTTTTTTATAAATATAGGAATGGTAACTGGATTATTTCCCACCGTAGGGATTCCGCTACCTCTCTTTAGTTATGGAGGGTCTAGTTTGTGGGGTTTTACCGTGTTGCTATTTATTTTTGTAAGGCTTGACGCTTCAAACTATTACTTCGGTAAAGAATATTAATTTTTCACATCTAAGGCATCTCTAAGGGCATTACCCACCAACATAAATGCTGTTACTAAACTCATAATGGCTAGCCCTGGGATGATTGCCAAATAAGGCTTACCCAATACAATGTAACTGTAATGATCTTTAATTATACCTCCCCAGCTAGGCATTGGAGGTTGTGCCCCGATCCCCAAAAAACTAAGCCCACTTTCTATAAGGATTGCACCTGCAAAATTTGCAGCACTAATAATAATCACGGGCGCCATAATATTAGGTAATATGTGCTTTGTTATTATTCTATAATCTGTAAAACCTAGTGCTCTGGCAGCTGTTACATATTGTTTTTGTTTGACACTCTTTACCTGCCCTCTTACTACTCGTGCAACCTCAACCCACATGGTTAAACCCACGGCTATAAAAACTTGCCAGAACCCTTTACCAAGTGCCAAGGTTATAGCTATAACCAACAAAAGAGTTGGAATTGACCAAGTTACATTGATAATCCACATTATGACAGCATCTATTTTTCCGCCGAAATAACCAGCAATAGCACCCAATGAAATACCAATTAATAAGGATATAAAAACCGCAACAAAACCAATGGCCAAGGAAATACGTATGCCAATTAACATTCTACTGAGTAAATCTCGGCCATATTTATCTGTGCCTAACAAAAAGGTTTGCTCTTTAATATACTTAGCTGGAATCTGGTTTGATTGGGTTAGATTTGGAAACTGATCTAGCAGAAATTCTTTTGTCAGTCCAGAGCCATCCTCGGTATATTGTGAGATAGATATACCATCTTTCAAAATACGGTAATCCCCTATTGGAATTTCTGTGGTCGCGTTTTTCCTGCCAAAGAAAAAAGTATAAAGGTTATTTTCTGGGGTTAACTCAGCAGGTAACACAAGCATTTTAACAGTAAACCCTGGTGGCTTAGAATGAATAGATAAATGCATTTGGTTTGCATTTTCACTACTATCTGGTGCCAAGCCGTAAGCAAAAATTGCCACTAATACAGCCAGGGTTAAAAAAGCAACACTTAGCATTCCCCAAAAGTTAGTATAAAACTTTTTAAAGGCTAATTGTGATAATGATGTCGCTTTTTTCACAAAGTAAATGTAGCGAATCTTTGACAATATTAAGTCAGAAAAAACCTGCTAGGATCTATTGATTATAGCAGGTTTAAAGATTAGAATCGATTTTTAATTCTTTAATGTTGATGTGTTTCCATTTTTCATGTTGGCGAGCTTTAGGTCTTGTAAAACACTGATGGCCTCCTCAAGGTATACATCCTTTGTCAGGTTTTTGTGCCATCTTTTGCGTTTTTCAACTAGTGTAGTGTCTTCACGCATTAAAACAAGCTCTTTAGGCAGTGATCGATAACTTAACATATTGTCATAGGTATCTAAAGAGTCAAATTTCTTTACAGCCTCTTTGTTTTGATCTATTTGTTTGCTGTAGCTCGTTAAATTAAGTGTTACATCCATTTGGTCACGACGCTCCTTGATGTAAAGTGCATTTTCTTGGATGAGTTTTAATTGATTGTTTTGAGCAATGCGCCTGTTGCTTTTGTCTATGGTTGCCTTGTAGTCTATAAAACCTTCCCAAGGTTGATAGCTGGCTGGGCTTATTTTATCGTAGGGCAATGGGTTGTCATAATCTCTCTCTCCAACGTCAAAATAACTGTACCTATCTGGCATTACAACATCACTTTTAACTCCTTCTAACTGTGTAGAACCTCCATTGACTCTATAAAACTTTTGTGTAGTTAACTTTAAAGCTCCCATGTCTCCTTGGTCATTTTTACGCAACCATCTGTTTAAATCAACTACATTTTGAACCGTCCCCTTTCCATAGGTTTGCTTGCTTCCAATGACAATAGCTCTTTTATAATCCTGCATGGCTGCTGCCAATATTTCTGAAGCAGAAGCAGAGAGTTCGTTAACTAAAATAACCAGAGGACCATCCCAAACTATTGTAGAATCCTCATCCTCTAACACATCTTTTGTGCCATCACTACTTGCAACTTGCACAACAGGACCTTTCTTGATAAAAAGCCCTGCTATGTCTACCGCTGTTCTTAGGGAGCCACCACCATTATCTCTTAAATCTAAAACCAAGCCTTCTATCCCCTCTTGTTTTAGTGCAAGGAGTTCCTTTTCAATATCTGTAGCCGCATTGCGCTCCTTATAATTTTGCATGTTAAAATAAAATGCAGGCAAATTAATCAAACCAAAGGTGTTTTCTTGCTTGTTAATTAGAGTTGATTTTGCATAGGTCTCCTCTAGTTCTACTACATCACGTGTAATTATTTCTTCTCGTATAGATCCATCTACTCCCTTTACGGTAAGTATCACCTTTGAACCCTTTGGGCCCTTGATCAATTTTACAGCATCATCAATTCTCATCCCAACAATACTCACTGGCTCAAGTTCATCTTCTTGCCTAACTTTCAATAAAATATCTCCTACCTCAATGTGTTCGCCACGCCAAGCAGGACCGCCACTAATAACCTCCATGACGTTTATATAATCTTTCTTTTTCTGGAGTCTAGCGCCAACACCTTCAAGTTTTCCAGACATGCGTTGATCAAACCTATCTTTATCTGGAGGGGCCATATAGTTGGTGTGAGGGTCAAACTGTTCTACAATGGTGGTCAGAAAAATCGCAAAATAATCTTTCCGTTGCAAATCATCTGTAAAATCGTAATATTCCTCAAGGTTTGTTTGGGTAGAGGCTCTAGACTTTTCCTCTAATTCTTTGTCTGTTAGGCCTTCATTGACAGTGGCAATATATTTTTTGGATAGACTTACAGCCTCGGCCTTTCTTTGATCTGCGCTTTGTTTTTCTTCCAAAAAATCATAATATGTGGAGATGGTAGAAAATTTCAATTGTCTTCTCCAACGGGCCTGCAACTCACTCTTGGTTGTGGCATATCCCAAGGCGTCGTAATCTACATTGATTGCTTCATCCCTTGTGTAATCAAAAGGCGTGCTCAGTGCATTTTGGTATAATGTTTTTGACTCCTCCATTCGCAGGGTTAGACGATTGTAAACTAAATTAAAAAAAGATAAATCCTTCATTTTTAATTGATCGTCAATCTGTAGCTTGTACTGCTCAAATTCCAGAATATCTTGCTTTAAAAAATAACGTTTGATAGGGTCTAATCCATCAATAAAGTTAGTAAACACTGCCTCAGAAAAGGTATCGTCTATAGATGGTGATGCATAATGCCATTTTTCAAGAACATAGGTTACCAAATCTATTAAAAGTTTGTCCTTTTCTGGATTATCAAAGTTTTTGGTTGTAAAGCTGCAAGAGGCCGCTGCTACAAAAACAGCCAACAAGAGTACTTTAAAATTCTTTTTCATCAATTGCATATACTATCTTATTTTGTCAGGTTAAAAATATATAAAAAACCATGCCAAGCCTCTTTATAATTCCTATTTTTTTGTTAATACATGGCTAAAAATTCTTATTTTTCTCAATTGTTAAACATACAATTAATAACTGTATTTTTGTAGGATAAACAATGTACCAATGAAGCCAAAAAAACCATTAATTTTAGTGACTAATGACGATGGTATTACCGCTCCAGGTATTAGGGCACTTATTGAAATAGCTACTGCTTTTGGAGATGTTGTAGTGGTAGCACCAGACGCACCTCAAAGTGCAATGGGACACGCTATTACCATTAACGATACCATTTACTGTAATCGTATAGGTGTTGAAAAAAATACGCCTCAAAAAGAATATAGTTGTAGTGGCACACCTGTAGATTGTGTGAAAATTGCTATCAATGAGTTACTAGATAGAAAACCAGACATCTGTCTAAGCGGTATAAACCATGGGAGTAATTCTTCTATTAATGTAATTTACAGTGGGACAATGAGCGCAGCTGTTGAGGCGGGCACTGTTGGGATTCCCTCTATTGGGTTTTCTCTTTTAGACTATGGGATGGACGCAGATTTTGAGCCTGCAAAAAAATACATCAAATTAATGGTTGAAGAATGTCTAACCAAAGGACTGCCAAAGGGAGTTGTTTTGAATGTAAATATTCCTAAGCTACCAAAAGAGAAAATTAAAGGAATAAAAGTGTGTAGACAAGCAGATGCACATTGGCAAGAAAAGTTTGACAAAAGAACAAGTCCTCTGGGCAAAGATTATTATTGGCTTACAGGAGAATTTATAAATAAAGATAAGGGTGAAGATACAGACGAATGGGCACTTGCCAATGGATACGTATCTGTGGTACCAGTTCAATTTGACCTAACAGCTCACCACGCTATAAAAGATATTAATACCTGGGATTTATAAATGAAAAAACAAATAACAATAGGAATTCTCTCAGGGCTCATTGCAAATACAACTGGAGTAGTACTATGTATTGCACTGTTAAGCTTGATCAAGAATACTAGCTTTTCAGAAATTTTTGAATTTTATTTAGAAACGGGTAATGCATGGGCCTTATTAACATTAGGGGCTTTACCAAATCTAGTGTTGTTCTTCGGTTTTTTAAAGTTTGACAAAGAGTATGAGGCTAGAGGCGTAGTAATGACTACCTTTTTGACAGCTATTTCGGCATATGTATTGTATTTTAATTAATTTTTCTCTTTAATATCCTAGAAAAACAAGCTACATGAAGTATTATATCATTGCAGGAGAAGCCTCAGGAGATTTACACGGTGCAAACCTGATCAAATCAATAAAGGCCAAAGATCCAAAAGCTAGTTTCAGGTTTTGGGGTGGAGATTTAATGCAACAACAAACAAATGGCCTTGTAAAACATTACAGAGATCTTGCTTTTATGGGTTTTATTGAAGTTCTTTTTAACTTAAGAACTATTTTTAAAAACATCTCTATTTGCAAAAAAGATATTACAAGCTTCCAGCCAGATGTAATTATTTTTATTGACTATCCTGGATTTAATTTACGCATTGCCAAGTGGGCCAAAAAAGAAGGCTTTAAAACACATTATTACATTTCTCCTCAAATATGGGCTTGGAAAGAAGGAAGAATCAAAGACATCAAAACTGATGTGGATGCCATGTATGTTATCCTTCCCTTTGAGAAAGATTTCTATCAAGACAAGCATAATTATCCTGTCCATTTTGTTGGACATCCACTCATTGATGCTATAAGTGATAGAGAGCCAATAACCTTAGAGGCGTTTGCTGCTGCTCACGGGCTTGACCAAAGACCCATTATTGCATTACTCCCAGGAAGTAGGAAACAAGAGATATCGAAAATGCTGGATGTAATGCTCTCCATTACTGAAGACTTTGCCAATTACCAATTTGTAATAGCTGGAGCCCCTAGTCAAGAGGCCTCATTTTATGCGCCCTTTTTACACAAACAAAATGTACATCTACTATTAAATAAAACCTATGATTTACTATCTGTATCCCATGCTGCAATTGTTACCTCTGGAACAGCTACTCTAGAAACAGCACTCTTTAAAGTGCCGCAAGTGGTCTGCTATAAAGCAAATCCAATATCTGTAGCCATCGCAAGGCAAGTTGTAAAGCTTAAATTTATTTCACTTGTGAATCTTATTTTAGATAAAGAAGTGGTTACAGAACTCATCCAGGGAGATTTTAATACACAACGTTTATCCAAAGAAGTCAATAAGATTTTAAACACAGACAATAGAGCATCCCTACTTGAGTCTTATAATGATTTAGAGCAAAAACTGGGAGGAATTGGTGCTAGTGATACCACAGGACAATTCATAGTTGATGCGATAAAATAAATAGTTACAATTCGTGATTAAATAAATTTGAACCACCCAAAGTGAAGTGGTTTACAAATTTTTAGTATTTTTAAATAAACTCCCGATGTTATAGGTTTTTAACACCTATAATCTGAAATATTCCAACAAATTTATAATTACAACAGCCTTATCACTGGCTCTAGGTATTACTATTGGTTTTTTTAAGGCCAACTTGCTACCTCCAGGATTGGAGCGCTTGATGGCAAATTATAAAACAGCACATAACAACATAAGGTATACTCAAGAAAAAGCACCTAGAGTGTTTACTTATAAAAATATCTCCGTTTTAATTCTTGATAGTGTAGGGGTAATTCCTAAGGGGGTTGAAAAACCATTGGTTGTATTAACTCAAAGCACACAAATACATTTAGAGCGTTTTATTGATAGTGTATCACCCAGAGGTATCATTGCAGATGGAAGTAATTACCAAAGCTATGTGAACAGATGGAAGCAAACCTGCTATGAAAAAAAGATTCCATTTCACAGTACCTACCAAAAAGGTGCTTTTATATGGAAATAGACATTACTTAGATTTAAATGTTCCTTTAAATTTTTTTTGATAGCGCTCCCACTTAGCTCTTGTAGTAATTTCCTTGTATTGATCTGTAACAATCATTTTTAAAAAAATTTCTAATTCCTGAGCAGAGTAATAGCCTACTATAGACTGTATAAGTGTACCATCGCTCTCAAAAAAAGCCAAACTAGGATATCCTTGAAGTTGCAGCGCATCTGCAAAAAAATGAGTTGCATTTCTACCGCTCTTACCCGTTCTATAATTTGGATTTGTATATGTAAACCCCTGATAGGTAATTGGATCTTTGCCTTCTGCATTAAACTTAACAGGATAAAAGTGCTCACTTATATAGGCAATGACATCTGGATTGCTGAAGGTATTTTTATCTAAGAGTTTACAGGGGCCACACCAGGTTGTGTAGATATCCATGAATATTTTTTTGGGCTTTTGTTGTTGTGCAAGCAGCGCCTGATCCATAGACATCCAAGCTATTTCTTGAGCTTGCAAAGTAGTTGCGTAAAAAAATAAAACCAGTAGTAATATTGCTTTTTTCATAAGATATAATAAAGAAAAAACGTTCCAATTATGGAACGTTTTTTTTAAGCGTGAATTGCCTTGTTATCGAATACCATGCATTTTTTTCAAAAGCATTTTATTAAGCAATAGCATTACAACTCCTGCAGAAACTGGTATTAATGTAAATATCATAAAGAAATAGGTGAGCCCTTTCTCCTCTAGTATTGGATCCATATAACTACCTGTAATACCCGCTGCTGTATTTGCAATGAAATTGGCCACAAACCAAACTCCAAACATTAATCCAACAAGTTTTACTGGGGCTAGCTTACTCACATAAGACAATCCAACTGGAGAAATACACAATTCTCCTAGGGTATGCAACAAATAGGCGAGAATCAAGAAGATCATACTCACAGATGCTGTTTTTGCACCAAGTGGGATGCCCATAGAGCCATAGGCAAGAACACCAAAACCAAGGCCTAACAATATAAGACCAAGTGCAAATTTTACAGGTCCAGAAGGATTTAATTTACTGGCCCATATCTTAGAAAATAATGGTGCAAAAGCAATAATAAAGAAAGAGTTAAGTATTCCAAACCAAGAAGCCGGAACTTCCGCAGATTCAGCAACCCACTCTCTTTGTAACATCCAAATTACTATCCCCCAAATAATCACAAAACTTGTTCCTAATAATATATTTGATAAGGAGTATTTGGAAAAAGTTTGCTTGAACAACATGGAGAGTACCCAAGTAATGATTATCATGGGTATAATTGTCAATAGGGTGTTAAATATCTTGAAAATAGCCGCGCCATCTCCTGTTAATAGACGATCTGTATAATCCTTAGCAAATATGGTCATAGAACCGCCAGCTTGTTCAAAAGCCCACCAAAAGAAGATTGTAAAAAAGGCAAGGACACCAATAACAACCAATCTGTCTTTGGTTATTTTAGATTTTTGA
>Ga0213868_10003755_pt1 | contig 14072 bp, 8 predicted proteins | sample PICome_9_FD_160087 | JGI IMG/M metagenome (GOLD analysis project Ga0213868, IMG submission 160087) | Coastal seawater microbial communities near Pivers Island, North Carolina, United States - PICO127 | ecosystem: Environmental > Aquatic > Marine > Coastal | place: USA: North Carolina | collected...
TTTGTCACCGCCACGCCGGGAGTTCCTCCTCCTCCTCCTCCTCCTCCGAGAAGAAGTGTGCGAGAAAGAAGCGTCGACGACGATGTAAACGACGACGAGAACAGCAGTTGTTGTTGTTGTTGTTGTTGTCGTTGTTCTCTCCTCGCCAGCGCTCGAAGAAGGACACGAAACGCGCTCATTTTTTTTCCCTCTGACGACGACGACGACGAAAGAGGAGTCGTCCAAAACAGAAAACGAGACGAAAAAAAATTCTCTAAAAAAAGTATTTAGGGTCAAACCCTAATAAAGACTTGAAAAATCTCTGGTCGTTTGCCACGTGGGTCCGCGCACGAAAGAAGAAGATTATCCAAACGCGATTGAAGATCATCCAATCGCGTCATAAAGAAGACACACCAACAACAACACACTTTGTTTATTCTTATTAATCAAAATGTCCTCCACAACTGCAATGATGATGCAAACGACGACGACGAAAGCTGTCGTCGTTTCTTCGGTGAACAAGTCCGCGAAAAGAGCGCAATCCGTGCGAACGAAAGCGTTGGCGACGCCGTATCGGTACCCGGAGCAAGGATTTACGGATGAAGTCGTGGAAGAAGTCATCGCGGCGTTCCCGGATAAAGGGATCGCGTCGAACTTGGAAGGGATGATCTTGTTCGCGGCGGATGGGTACGATGTTTTGGACGTTCGATCGGACGCGGAGATTGAGTTTGTCGGGAACTTTCCGACCGCGAGAAAGAACAAGGAAGTTGGGGTGCGATTTCATTGCATTCCGTTGATTAACGCGGTGAGAAAGTACGACTCGGAAGTCGGGGCGAAGGTGTACGTGCAATCGAAGAACGAATCGTTCAAAGAGAAGATCGAACAGACGTTTCCGGACAAGGAGGCAAAGATTATCATCACGTGCTCTGACAGCAGAGACCGCGCGATTCAAGCGTTGGAGTTGCTCGACGAGTGGGGATACGTGAACATCGTCGGTCTCAAAGGCGGCTACAACATGTGGAACCGTCAATGGGATCAAAACATGAGAAGACGCAACTTGCCGGGTAACTTCAAGGAAGAGTTTTCTCACGGTGCGGAAGGTATGGGGGTGCACGGCACCGGGGCGTCGTTCCAAAACCAAGATGCGTTCCAATACGCAGACTGGAAAGACTCGACAAAGTGGATGGAATGGACGAGTGGTACGATTCCGGCCGACGAATAAATCTTCGAATAAATTAATATTGTCTCTGTTCCTCGTCACCTGCTCGTTTAATACCATATACAATTACACATTTCTATAAACTTATTACATTCATTTATTATACATTTACTATCTATCGTCTATCGCCTTTTTATACATTATACTATCATCGTCTAATAATCAAGTCGTCCGAGTCGTCCGAGGAGGACGACGCGGAGGATGGCGTCCGAAGTTGGTCGTTTATCCAATCCGCTAATTTCTCCTCTTCCGGGTCATTAGAATCAATAACATCGATATCTCCAGTTAACATGCCGAAATTGGCGATGCCGGTGAACCTGCCCCATTCGGAAGTGCGCATTCTTCGAGATTTACAAGCGCCGACGCCTCGTAAGATGCACTCGTGCTCGTACACTTCGAGGTACCCATACGACGTTCCGCAGTCAGCTTCTAACATTGCCTCTATTGTTACATAATGCACGTTACCTCTTTGTATGTACCCCCCAGGGTGGTCGTGACCTGCTACACAGACTTTCACCGTTTCCGACTTGGATTCAAAATAACTACTAATCACGTCCGCGTTCCAAGCGACCATGCCTTCTCTCGCAGAACCGGGCGCTAATGCGTTGTGCGAACACACGATGACTTTTTTCCCTTCCTTTTCGGCTAAGTCGACTTGCTCCTTCAACCAATTAAATTGTACACTCGCAATACCACCCGACCACGGCTTTGCGTTTCTTTTCTTAAACTCCTCCGTCTTGGACGCGAGCCACGCGTGTCCTTCTTTCCACGCCTCGCTGTTCTCGTCCACATACCTCGGATTCATATCGGTGGTATCTAAACAAAGCAAAACCCAATTCCGGGGTAATTCTACTTTATAATAATCATCCTCTCCGAAGTTCATTTTCTGTTTAAACACCTCTCTGGTGACCGCCATGTCGTGATTCCCGAGCACCGACACCAGTTTCAAATCTTTCGTTAAACTCTTCTCCGTAATCTCAACCATCTCGTTAAACTCTTTCACGTTCCTCGCTTTCACCTCTTCGGACCAACTCGACGCATCTCGGAAATATAAGTTCTCGGCGCTATCCTCGTTGTACCCGTCGTACAAATCTCCCAAATTAATCACGCACGCGAGCGCGTGCGCGTTTTCGCTAAACTCGTTCAAGCAGTTTTTCAGTCTCTCCTTCGCGTCTCGGAAATATTTATTCCGTGTGCCGTACGTGCCGTTCTCTTTATCCGCGTATTGCGCGTCCGCGAATACGCCGAGCGTAAATAGAGGTTTCTTGTGCACGGATTCGAGTCGACTGGACGCGCCCAGCGATTGGTTCGACGGTTGGCGATAGGAGGAGGAGGAGGAGGAGGAGGAGGAGTCTTTGTTTATTCCATCGACATCTTCTTCCCCGAACGAGGAGGAAGCTTTCACCAAAATCACTCGTTTCCATCCTCCTTTTCCTCCTCTTCCTCCCGCGTTTTGCCTCGTCGTCGTCGTTTTTCTCGTGCTCTTAATCGTAATCCTCGTCCTCGTCGTCGTCGTCGGTAGAGAGAAGGACGACATCATCACGCTTTTGATGAAGATGATGATGATGATGCTTTCAAATGAAGACTTTTCCCCGTTGGAATGGTTTGAAAAGTTTCTTTCTTTTCGGCACTTTCACGCGCGCAAAGAAAGCGCGCATCATCAAAAGCGACGAGAGAGACTTTAATCGCGTCACCACGATGAGACGCGAGAGATAGAGAGATAGAGAGAGTGAAAAACCAGCATCATGTGGGGAGGCACTGACACGAATAATAATACGAGTAATAACAATACGAGTACTAGTAATAACACCAACTCGCAATGGAATCAATTCGGTGGATTCAATCAAAACAATCAACAACAGAACGCGAACGCTCCTTCTCCGTTTGGGATCGCAACGACCCCCGCGAATAACAACACGAACAACGCGACGACGTCGACGACGACGGCGGCGGGAGGTGGAGGTTTCAACAGCAGTCCTTTTGGTGGTTTCAATCAACAACCTCAACAACAGCAGCAGCAGCAGCAGCCAGGAATAGGAATAGGAATAGGCGGAGGATTTAATGCACCTTCTTTGTCGTCTCCGTTTGGGGCTTCTGCGAGTGTGAATGCGAACAACAGTCCTTTTGGTGGTAGCGGCGGTGGAGGTACCGCGACTGGTTTTGGAAGCGCGAGTTCCGGTTTCGGTATTCCCGTCGCGACGACGACGACGACTGCGGGAGCGGTGCCAGCGTCTCCGTTTGGAGGAGGGTTTGGAACGACGGGTGGAGGAGGAGCCGGCGGATTTGGATCGTTGAATATGCAGAATGCGAATAACAACACCAATAGTCCGTTTGGAAATACTACCACTACTGCCGCTGCTAGTACTACGCCTTTTGGTGGTGGAAGCGGCGGTCTTGGATCCACATTTGGGGGAGGAAGCGGACCTGCTACGACTACTGCGAACAATAACTCGCCGTTCGCCGCAAATCCATCGCCGTTTAGCTCGATACCGTCATCTGTTCCTGCTAATACAAGCAGCAATCCGTTCGGAAGTGGAGGTGCGAATGCGAATACGAGTGGACTCTTTGGCGCGCCGGCGTCGAAACTGGCTCAGCAAAATTTGAACGTGAACGCGTCTCCATTTGCTCCCGCGACGGCAATGCCGTCTCCGTTCGCTCCGTCTTTGTCGTCACCATTCGGTGGTGGAAACGCAGCCGCTACGAAACTAGGAGGAGAGAAGAAGGAAGCGCAAACACAGAACCAATCCACTTTCGGAGGAGGATTAATGGGTGGCGGAAGCTTTAACGACGTGAAAACGACGGCGTCGGGATTGAAAATTCCAACGCCCCGGACACAGATTGGTGGTGATGGTGGTGGTCTTGCTGCTACTGGAATAGCACCGGCTGCTACTGCAACGCCTTCATTTTCCCCTTTCCTTAGCGGCGGAGGCACAAAAGCATCCGCACCTCCCTTACCGAAGACTGCACCTTTCGGTGGCGGCATGCAAGGATCGTCTCTTTTTGGGAAAACGCCACCTCCAAAGCAACAGATGAAGATGACGGCTTCCGCGATTGACGATTTCGGGGATGACTTACACAAAGCGACGTCTGAAAGGCACATCACGGGCACGTGTAACGAAATGTGTCCAACATCCGAGCTTCAACGACGGAGCGAAGAAGGCGACTTGGAACTTTTCGAGCGCGTGGATGGATCGAATAGAAATAAAACGTCCGTCGGTTTGTGTTGCAAAAAGTACACGCGCATTGTAGACGGCGTACAACCAGACATGGTGAGAACTAAATTTGGTTTGGCGAAAACAATGACGCATCTGTGGCGTATTCTCGATGAAAGACCCGAAGCGTTTGTCGTAAAATCAAAGTTTCTTTGGGATCGTTTGCGCTCTGTTCGACAAGATTTAAGTTTGCAGCAAATGTACGACGCGTTCGCCGCGAGCGCTTTGCAACAGATGGTCCGCTACGCGATAATTTCTGAGCACGAATTATGCGAGGACGCAGCGACGGCAATATCTCCTGACGGTCACAATTCGCATTTGAACGTCGAGCAACTCACGAAGACGTTGACGACGTTGCGTCACATATACGATGACCATCGCGCAAAGCAGCAAGCGTTACCGCTCGATCACGAGGCTGAAATGTTTGCGTTGCAACTGTTGTTGCGCATTGACTCTCACGGAAGATATTCCGTGTCCACGCATGAAATGCTCGGCGATTTAAGATCGGCCAGAAATGCGATATTAAATCACGCATTGGTCAATTTTGCTTTAGAATGCAGAAGCGCGTACATCGACGTGAACTGCGCGAAATTTTTCAAGTTGGTCGAGAAAGCAAATTACGTACAAAAGTGCGTTCTGCACAAGTATTTCGTCAAAATGCGTTCTAAAACGCTCGAAAGGTTCAACCAGAGCATGGCAAAAGGTCCGTTCCCAATCAAAGAGCTCGCGCGGATTTTCCGTGCGAGCGAAACGGAAACGGAGGCCTTGTGTTTGCATCACGGTCTGAGCGTTGTTCTGCATCGAGAGGACGGGAAGTGTGTCGAGTTTCGCACAACGACGTTTTCGCATCCAAGCGAAGATTTCGAGACGAAAAAGTCGCCCCTCGTGAGAACGAATATCAATCACAAATATCGACAGTTTATCGTTAGACACGATGAAATTGCTTCGGAAGGTAAGGTTACGGAGCAACTGCCGGTTGGGCAACAGCAGCAGTTACAGCAGCAGCAGCAGCAGCAGCAGTTACAGCAGCAGCAGCAGCAACAACAATTTCCCGAGCTTACAAAGAAACAAAAAGAAGCGCAAGAACTGCGAGAGAAGATCCAAAGAGTCGAAGCGGAACAAAAACGCGCGAAAGCTGCAATTGAAGCGAAGAAGGCAGAGGAAGCCCGCCTGGCGCTCGAGGCAACGAAGCGCGAAGAAGAAGCTCGCGCAAAGGCTGAAGCAGAACGCAAAGAGAAAGAACGCATAGAAAAAGAACGCAAAGAAAAAGAAGCACAATTGAGACGAAAACAAGAAGAAGAGCGCATTCATCTCGAAAAGGAGCGAGCTGAGAAAGAGCGCGCCGAGAAGGAAGCAGCGGCGAAGAAACGCGAGGAAGAGATTCGGGAGCGCGAAGAAAAGCTTGAACGCGAGTATCGAGAAAAGCTGGAGCGCGAGCGTCAAGAGAAGGAACGAATACGTCTGGAAGCTGAAAGAGCTGAACAGTTACGTTTAGAAGAAGAACGGAAGAGGCGCGAAGAGGCAAGACGTCAAGCTGAACTGGCGCGAAGGAAAGCCGAGGAAGAACGCAAAGAGAGAGAACGATTGGAAGCGATTCGATTGCGCCGATTTCGGAAGAATCGAAAAGCGATTTTACAACTGTTCTTGTGGCGTTGGCGAACAAGAAAAGACGAGAGAATCGCGACGAGGAGGAAAGAGAAAGCCTTGTCCATGATGTCATCGTCACCTTCGACGTTTGCCTCTCCAACCTTTTACACTCAACAGAAGCAGCAAGCTCCGGCGAACGACGATCTGCGTAACTTGCTCAAGAAAAGAAACGTTGAGTCGTCGATACCGACGGAAACAAGAAGCAAGAGAGAAGAAAAAGATGGAGCGTACTTTCGCGCGCTCGCAATACAAACGACGACGCTCGTTGACGTCTCTTCCTCGTTCGCGAGACCGCTCGATGTGCCGAAAATTTTAGAATCCACTCGCGCGTTTGCCGCACCCGGAAAAGGAGAAGCGAGACAGACGCGCATTTGGAAATTAGTTCTGTGTAGTGGTGCGGAATACGAACCTCCTTCTGTACACAGAGGTACGAGATCACCAAATGCTGTTGCCGTCGCGGCTTGGTTGCGCGCAAAATTATCCAAAAGCGCGGCGGCAACGAACAAAAGTAGCGAAGAAGAAGGCACAGTTCTAGCGTCGTACGCGTCAAAGCTTTCAATGCGAGAGCCGTTTCACTGGATAATTATCAGAGACATTCCGGGTAAATCATGGACGCCACGTTCGCAACAAGACGAAGAAATGGAAGAGCAAAAGTACGAGGAACAAGTCGCCGGTCTCTCCGCCGGCTGCTTTGTTCTCGATTGCTCGTCTTTATACGAAAATCCGCGAACGAAAATGAAGGAAATTTCGAGAAACGAAGTGCATCGATTGAAACGTTTCGCCGCCGTGACAAAGCGTGGAAATGCACCACTTTTAGTCATCGCTGCGTCAAGTAAAGATCACAGCACAAGTTCATCTAAGAAATTGATCGAAAAAGCGTTCAGAGAGGCGGGAGTTCCATCGTCAGCGTTGATTATGCGCGTGGACGATGCGTTGGCGCGCTTTTCCTCGGCGGCGGCGTCCGGAGGAGAGGAATCTACGATGGAGAAGAAAGACGCCGCGTTCATTGAAAAAATCAATCGCGAACTCGAGAACCAGATCAAAAGATGCGGAAAGGCGTTCACCGGTATTCCAAATCGCGTGGAAACGTCGCTCGCGGAAGTGCTCGAACACGAATTTGCCCCCGTCGCGACCGATTTCGAACGAAAAGTATTGGCAGATTCTTCAAACGCACGAGACGCTGGGGAGAATCCTCCCTCCTTGACGGACTTCAAAATCGTCGTCGATTGTTTCAACGAAGCCATCGATAACGTGAAGAGAAAAATTCGAGAGGCGTGCGAGGAAGATAACGATTTCTGGCCGTACGTCGAGTTATCGGGCGCGTACGCGAACGAAGAGAAGAGAATATTCTTTGAGAATGTCCCTGATCCGCTTTGGCGTAAAGATGTGCCGTATTTGATCGACCAACTCGAAAGGGCAAAACTTCCGCGACCGCCGGTGGATTCGTCGGAAAACAACAAAAACTTTTTTGAAACCTTATCTCGATACGTTTCAGTGTTGGAAGACTCGGAATTCATCGGCGCCGCGAGACGACATCTCCAACGCGCTGGATTTGATTGCGTGCGAACGGCGCTTTCGCTGTGTGAATCGCGAGCGCTCACTTTGCACGCGAGCACGTCTGATGTGAAAGCGTACGTCCGAGACGACGCGTATACGCACTCGTTGCTTTCCTTGAGTAGTAAGAAACGTACGAACGAAATTGGAAGGAGTACTATGAAGAAACGTAGGCAAAGTCCTCTCTCGTATTTATCTCCAACGCGGTCGGCTGGATATCCATCAATCTCTTTGCACTTCCCCACAACTGCTGGCGAAATCGAAGAAGAAGAAAGATTTCCTCACATAATCAATAACCATCATCACGACGACGACGACGACGACGACGACGACAATACTCTCATCGACGAGCGCGACGAAGATAATCGAGAAACCGCCGAAGAAAACGCGCTTCGGAATCTGGTTCGCGCCGAAGTCGCCGCCGCGGACGCCTTCGAGCGATCCTTCGCGATGCCAAAGAAAAAGCCGCGATTACACGCAGACGCCGTCCAAGACTTTACAGAAAAGCTAAGCGAAGAGTTGCACGCAGAGGCAAAGCTCAGAGCGCTCTTTTCGTGAGACAAAGTCGAGAGATTTTAATAGAGAAACGTCGATAGTATTTTATAGCCGCATAGACGAATTTTAGAACAATGCTTTCCTTTTTGGAAAAGCACGACATAAAAAAAGGCAAACACTCGCGGACCTTTCTTGGGCGGAAAAAGGTTTCATCGCAGACAGACACTCGCTCGAAGTTTTCTCGCTCGAGGAAGTCGCGGTTTTGTGCGCTCTCCTCCTCGCGCGAAGGAATTTAGTATTGGTTTCAGTCGCAACTCTCTCTCTCTCTTTTCTCCAATCCGCCGCCCCCAGAACGGGAGAAACCAAAATGGGATTCTCGAACGCCGCCGCCGCCACCGCTGCCACCACCCCCACCACCACCGTATCTACCGAGAATCAAAAATACCAAGGCATAGACGTCCACTCGTTCGGCATGCGCATCCTCAAAAAGCAAGGCTGGCGAGAAGGTACCGGTTTAGGCCCGAACAAGAGCGGATTGAAGAAACATTTACACGCGTCGAGACGAGAACACAACAGCGGGTTAGGGACGGACAGGAGAGATACCACCGGCGTCGTCGGCGCGGATTGGACCAGGAACGCGAAGAATTTTGATGCCGTTTTGAAAGGACTGGAAGATTACACGAAGAAAGAAGACTTTGACGAGGATGACGAGGATGGGAGTAAAGGAGGAGGAGGAGACAAAAAGAAAGACAAGAAGGAAAAGAAGAAGAAGCGGAAGAAAGAGGAGGAGGAGAAAGCAGAAGAAGACGTTCCGGAACGACCGAGGAGTGCGGTTGGACACACGGGGAGATATCATAAACGAGAGCGGGAGAAAATGCGGGAGTATAGCTACGACGATTTGAACGCGATTTTAGGCGGCGGAGCGTTTGGCGGCTTGGAAGAAGTGAGAGCGAATCACGATTCAGACGACGATAGGAAAGATAGCGATGCGAGCAACGATAGAAAAAAAGTAGATGATGACGATATTAGGAAGAAAGATGACGACGACGACGATGGAAAGAGGAAAAAGAAGAAATCGTCGAAGAAGGAGAAGAAGAATAAAAAGAGTGATGGTAGTAAAAAGAGCGACAAAGAAGGTTCGCCTTCGGACGAAATGATGACGACAAAGTTTACGTTTCCTCCGAAACCGAGAGATTGGTGGGGACATGCGTTTGGGTTTTGTCAAGAAGGATGCGGGAAAGACAGCGACGGGTATAACGCGACAGGTAATAACGACGCGATGAACGAAAACAAAGACAAACTCGGCTTTACCGAAGACGAGCAAATCGAACTCTTCGAACGGGCGCACCTCACCGCGACGACGAAATCCTCGCACAGAGGTCTCGGACTCAGCAGCTCTGGGAAAGAAGTCGGTCACGATTTCGAAGGCACAAAAGTCGCGCTCGACCACGACGTCGTCCCCGAAGACGACGAGGACGAGAGGAAAGCAAAAAAAGCGCCTTGGTCTTCGCTCGCCAAGAAACTCTTAAAGAAGAGCGGAAACGACGGTAAACTCGACGCCGACGCGTTCTGGCAAAAGCTCATGAAGAAAGCCTTAGACGGAAACAAACCGGAAAACGCGACCGTTTGGGACGACGCCATGCGATGGACGATTCGGAGAGACGGGAAATTCATCGTCGGTTACGATTTCGTCACCTTGTGTAAATAGTACGCAACTAGACTAAATACTACTAGACATACAATATTCCGCCCTCTCTCTACAATATACTACACACCCACTCGTTTTTACACTCCATGCACACGACTAAAACCTTGCTCTCAGCATCAGCGTTCCCCCACGTCTCCGCTTTCCTCACGTCCCTCGCGTCGCTCAGGTGTATAAACTTCGTCTTTCGCCCTTTACACTCTGGACAGGTATAACTCTCGCTCTCGATGCCATCCGCAAACACCGCCCGTTCCTTTCGTTTATCCATTTTTACTCGCATTTGCTCGACTTTCGTTTTCATCTCGTCCGTCATGAATTCCTCGTCGTGCATTTGGAGCACATCGTATGGCTGTATCCTTCCAGAAAGTACGTCCTTTTGCACGCTTTCGTTCCGCTTAAAATTTGCGCACAAGAATCGGATTTTAGATTTATACTGAACTTCACTGACGTTGTGAAACACCGCACTTTCGATCGCCGTCGCCACGTCGAGCAAAGGCGTTTCGTCCTTTAAGCTTTCGCCGAGCATCACGATCGAGTCGCTTCGGATGTCTTCGTCCTCATTTATCATATAGTTTCTCTCTCTTTTAAGAGCACTTCACTTTGGGGAAAAGCAGTTCACTTTTGCTCTCTGAAAGAGAGAGAGAGAGAGGATGGAACAAAACACGACCGCGAGTGGTGGTAGTAGTAGTAATAACAGTACTACTGGTAGCGATTTTGCGTCGTCGGAAGCTCGAGCGCGTTCCTCCGCGCTCGCGTCTTCTTCTTCTTCTTCGTCGTCGAACAAATCCGATTCCAGCGCGGGGAACGAAACGAAGAACAACAAGGCGACGACGGTAACGACGACGACAGAAACGCCTCGCGATACGAATCATCATCAATCGAAGAAAACGCTCCCAGCGAGAACGCTGCTCGGTTTAACCGTTTCCGGCGTCTGCGCCGGCGTATTCGTGGAAACTTTGTTCTACCCTTTGGATACCATCAAAACGCGTTTGCAAGCCGCTCGAGGAGGAGGAGGAGGAGGAGGAGGCAACGCGAATCTCTTCAAAGGCGTGTTCAACGGATTATCGAAGAACATCGCCGGGTGCGTGCCAGCCACGGCCTTGTTTTTCCTCGCGTACGAACCTACGAAGCGATATTTAGAGCGAACGTTACCGCCGGAGCAAAATTACGCGGCGATGTTCGCCGCCGGCGCGACCGGGTGTTTGGCGTCGAGTATCGTGAGAGTGCCGACGGAAGTGATCAAGACGAGAGCGCAAACTGGGAATAAAGTGCAAAGTTTAGGAGGGATTTTACGGGCAAGCGGTATCACCGGGTTGTTTGTCGGATACGGGTCGTTTTTAATTCGGGATTTACCGTTCGATGCCATCGAATTTAGTTTATACGAAGAGGCGAAGATTTCCTACGCCAAGTGGCGAGGACGGACGCCGAGCGAAGTCAGTCGCGCGGAGGCGACAATTTTAGGCGCCACCGCAGGGGGCATCACTGGATTCGTCACCACGCCGTTAGACGTCATCAAAACCAGGTTGATGACGGATACGTGCACGATCAGCCCGCTCAAAGGCGTCGTGGATTGCGGCACGAGAATCGTCAGAGAGGAAGGCGCCAAGGCGTTGTTCCGAGGCGCCAGTCCTCGAGTCCTGTGGATCTCCTTAGGCGGTGGCGCGTTTTTCGGGGTGCTAGAAAGCGCGAGGAAAATCTTCGTGCCTGAAAATTGGTAGTTCATGTATTTGTGCGGGCGGTAATTTGCGTCTTTAGTCGTTAGAGTATAGCTTTGTCTTTATAGATAGCCGCGCATAACGAGAGCGAATTGTTCTGGAAATCCAACTCTCCTTTTCCCCACAAATTCATTGTGAAAACGAATTCTAAAGACATGTCCAGTGCTCGCGTCCTCCGCCGCGCGTTGCGCTCTCGTTTCGCGTCCACCTCCTCGGAATCTTCTCCTCTCTTCTCGTCCTCTTCCTCGTCCTCCTCCGCGGCGGCGCACGTGGAGCCAGCGGTTCCTTCTTCTTCTTCTTCTTCTTCCCGGGGTGAAAACAGATACGATGCGTCGTCGCTCAAAAGCGACATCATCAACCACATCGGCCAACCGACGTTCCAAACGCACCCGCACTTGTTCAGTGGGGATGATGACTTAACCCCTGGAATCTCGAAAAGTGAATACGCGTCCAGACGAACCAGGTTAGGGAAACTTTTACCGGAAAATGCCGTCGCGATTTTACTCAGCGGAGACGTCTCCTATTACCCGAACACAGTCATACCGCACGCGAGTTATCGACAAGATTCCGATTTTATGTATTTTACCGGGATGATGCAACCACACTCGGCGGCGATGATTATAAAAGACAGAGAAGACGCACCGTTGAGATACGTTTTGTTTACGAGACGGTACGATAAACGAGATGAGATTTGGAACGGTTGGAGAGCGCACCCGGAGGTGGCGGAGACGTTTTTCGGGTGCGACGAATCGGTCGCGATTGAAAGCATGGAAGAATACTTGAGGAAAGTTTTGAAGTCGTCGTCGTCGTCGTCTTCATCGTTTTTAAGTGGTGGTTTATCAACAGCGAGAAAGGTTTTTATGGATAAAGAGCGGTTTGCGACGACTGCGCATGGGAATCAAGTGTTGAAAGTAGTCACCGACGGCGCGTTCCCTACGCAAGCGTTGAAAGCAAAATCGCAAGCGTTGAGGTGGAGAAAATCGGAGAGCGAGTTGATATTGTTGCAAAAATCGGCGAGCGCAAATTTAGAAGGTATAGTAGCGGCCATGAGAAGGTCGAGAACGAACGAGGTGGTCACGGAGAGGGATTTAATGAACGTGCACGAGTATACGGTCAAATCGCTCGGCGCCGATCGATTGGCGTTTCCAACCGTCATGGGGGCTTCAAATCGTGCAACTATTGTCCACTACTACCAAAACGATAGAATTGTTCACCCGAACGATTTGTGTTTGATGGATGCGGGGTGTGAAATGAACGGTTACGTCTCGGATATCACGAGAGTGTGGGCGGGAGGCTCGGAAACGGCTTCGTTCGTCAACGACTACCAAAAAGCAGTGTACGATCGCGTGTGCGACGTGAGAGCTGCGGTACTCGCGAAATTAGAGCGCGATATTCGCTCACAAACACCGGTTTCGTTACACGATTTACACGTTGCATGCGTAGATGCGACGTGCGATGTCCTCGTCGACTTGCTCCCGTCTCAAACCGGCGGCGAGTCCATCACCAAAAACTCGCTCCTCTCCAAAGGCAAATACGCCCAATACTTCCCCCACGCCGTCTCCCATTGGCTCGGCATGGACACTCACGACACGCCTTTAATCCCAGGCTCCACTTCCATCGAAAAAGGCGTCTGTTTCTCCGTCGAACCGGGGTTATATTTCGACCCAAACGATACGACTTTACCGAAAAGTCTCCGCGGCGTCGGCGCGAGAGTCGAGGACGAGGTGTGCCTGAATGTACGAGGCGAAGTGGACGTTTTGAGTCGAGCCGTGCCCGTAGACAGAGAAGAGTTGGACGCGTTTATTACGAGCAACAGTAGTACATCTGCTGCTACTACTACTACGACGACGACGACGAGTCAAAAATAGATAGCAGCAGAACGACTAAAGCGTAGTATTAGTATTAGTATTAGTAGTAGTATTAGTAGTAGTATTCAGTTTTTCCCGCCCAAACTGACTCAAAAGAGCAAGGCACCAAAAAACACCCGCCTAAAAGTACCACACAGACGAGAGAGAAAAAACGAAGCGTCGAGCGTCACAAAATCGTTTTCGCCGCGCAAGTCCGCAACGAAAACACATACATACGAATATCCATTCGCAAACGTTTGCGCACAAGTAGCACGCGAGACTAATTATTTACCCGTTTGCGAGTCGACATCCATCTTTAAATGTCGATCCAACCATGCGCGTAAACAAAAAGAACAACGACATCATAACGTGTTCGTCTGTCTTGAATCACTTGCGCTCGAAAAGAGTTTGTGTTTTTTATTCGCTTTTGTTCTTAGCGCTGTTAGAGGTACGCACATATTCGCGAAAGACGACGTCGATTGATTGGAGAGACAGTCGACGAGTGATATTTTCTCGTTTTCTTCCACGCGCGATGGTCGCGAGTACCGTTTTCGAGGCGGATTCCGCGCGTTGTTTTCATTCATTCAAATGCGCTGGGAAGAGCAAATATCGCCACTCGTCAAGTCTTTTCAAACGTTCAAAAATTCAAAGATTGGATTCAAAAGTGTTGACTTTTTTCTTCGTCTTCTTCTTCCTTTG
>Ga0213868_10003756_pt1 | contig 14068 bp, 9 predicted proteins | sample PICome_9_FD_160087 | JGI IMG/M metagenome (GOLD analysis project Ga0213868, IMG submission 160087) | Coastal seawater microbial communities near Pivers Island, North Carolina, United States - PICO127 | ecosystem: Environmental > Aquatic > Marine > Coastal | place: USA: North Carolina | collected...
AATCGATGACGAGTTGATAAATGTTAGTATTTTGCAGTGGATCTCACTCTCTCGCTTACCTGAAACACCAACCACAAGGGCTCCGATCATTAATACAGTACGATTGAAAATCATGATATTTGAATTTGTTAATTATGATTCAAAGATTTAATATTTCGTTGTTTAACAAGGCGAGAAAAGATGTAAATCGTCGCTGCTTTCTAATTTATGAGTGTGAGGAAAGTGGGAAACTGAAATTTTTTTATCGCCAAAAACAAAGTGGCGCCCTTTTGCCGTTGCAACGAAAAAACGGACACTTTTTTATTACTTTGTAATTCAACACCTCTCGGAGTCACAGATGATTTACTCGAATCGTGTGTATACATATTGGATTCAAATGGTTACCTACTTTCACATTTCACATTTCACACACACACACACATGTAAATTGGTGGACGAATGATGATTGATGATCGACTACTTGAACGAAATTGTACATCAAGATAGAAAAATGAAATTTATAAAACTCCAACGGTTCTTTACGTACTGATATCTATTCCCATTCAATAGTGGCAGGAGGCTTAGAACTAATATCGTAACACACCCTATTGATTCCACGAACTTCGTTGATGATTCTACTCGACATATTGCCCATGACATCATAAGGCAAGTGATAAAAGTCAGCAGTCATATAATCGGTAGTTTCAACACATCGAATTGCGCAAACATTCTCATATGTACGTCCATCTCCCATGACACCTACACTTTTAACTGTCGGCATCAATACTACAAAAGCTTGTCCGATGGCACGGTAGTGACCAGATTTGTATAACTCTTCAATCATGATATTATCTGCCTCTCTTAGTATAGCACAATGTTCAGCGGTAACTTCACCGAGAATGCGAATGGCTAATCCAGGTCCAGGAAAGGGGTGACGCCAAACGCTTGCCTCGTCTAACCCAAGGGCAATACCCAATTCTCTAACTTCATCTTTGAAAAGTTCGCGAAGAGGCTCAATAAGTTTCAACTTCATGGAAGCAGGTAGTCCTCCAACATTGTGATGTGTTTTAATTGTAGCCGAGGGACCCTTGTAGGAGATACTTTCAATCACATCAGGGTAAAGAGTCCCCTGTAACAACCAATCGCATTGTCCAAATTCCTCTTGAATCTTTGTAGCCTCTTCTTGGAAAATATCAATAAAAGTTCCTCCAATAATTTTTCGTTTCTTTTCTGGATCCGTTACTCCTTTGAGTAGACCAAGAAAACGATCTGATGCGTCAATGCACCTCAAATCGACTCCACAATCTTCACGAAGTCTCTTCAGCACGTTGACTCTTTCATCTTTACGAAGACATCCATTGTCAACCATGACAGCATGGAAGCGATGTCCAATAGCCTTATTCATAAGTACAGCGGCTACAGTAGAGTCAACACCTCCACTCACAGCACCAATAACATGTCCTTTCTCACCAACCTGACGACGAACACTTTCAATGAATTCATTTGCATAATCCGTCATGACCCAGTCCTGTTTTGCACCTGCGATATTAACAACAAAATTTTTAAGAATATCTTGTCCTCTAGGAGAGTGTGTCACCTCTGGGTGAAACTGCAAACCCCACATTTGTGTCTCTTCATTTTCAATGGCAACAAAGTCAGCATTGGATGTTCCGGCTGCAGTTTTTTGAATATTCAAAATGAGACAATCGTTTTGGAAAGAAGAAAATGTCAACTAAAATTCACGACAAACGTGAAAGCTTACCAATCTTTTTAAATCCCTTGGGAACCTCAATCAATTTATCTCCATGACTCATCCACATTGCAAATTCTCCATCCAAACCATCTAGCAAACGACTATTGCAACCTTCAATCCTGGATACCATAGCCTTTCCGTACTCTCTCTTTAAACCAGGTGCAACTTTTCCACCAAATACATGAGCAAGTTCCTGCATTCCGTAGCAAATACCAAGCACAGGAATTTCACGCTCCTTGATCATATCCCAAATCTCAGGGGCGACATGTGGTGCTCCTTCTTCATAGACTGAATTGGGACCACCAGATAGGATGATGGCAGTAATGTTATGAATGGAAAGTTCATCAACGGAAACGAGACAGGAGTAGAGTTCGCAATAAACGGACATTTCACGGACACGACGTGCAATAAGGTGGGAATATTGTGATCCAAAGTCCAGAATAGCGACTTGAGGTCTGTTGAGATTCCCAAGTTGAGAAGATTGCTTTAGGTATTCGGGTTCAGTGACTGTTGTGTCTGTCATGGTGTGAATGTATCCTTGAAAAAGTCTTTTTTGGAGGTGTTATCTCTTTATAGAGTGTAGCTGAAACAGAGTGTGCACATACGATACTCGTAAAAACAGCAGCATTGTTGATGACAGAGAAATAGATTTGTTGGTTGTGGTGGATTTACAAATACCAATACGTTGCGGATAAACGAACGGAACCTACAAAAATGGCGCGAAATTGAAGAGTGGAGTTATCCGACTCCCTCTCAAACGAGCAAACGTTCTAACAGCTAAAAAAAATTTGATCGGTACAATAAAAAGAGTGATCGAGTTCGACGCACAATCAGATTCTGAATCATGATAAGATACAGTCTTAATGTAACGGTGCTCTTAGCATGTATTGCATCATGCGTGGCCTATCCGATGATTTTTGAAGTGGATAAGGGAGGTCAGGGTGTAAGTATCTTTTGAATTTGTCGTCCGTGTATTGTGTATGTAACCTACTTAAGATGTGTGATTGTTGTAGAATGATTATCGTTTGACATCTCTCTTAAGATGAAACCATCTCACAATTCGTAAATCATTAACTAGTGCATGGACCTGTATATTCCAGATACAGACGATGCACATCTTGTCTTCATCCCTTTGCCCGAAGATTTGGAAATGGACCTGGAAGACTGGTTCATTTCAGAGGCAGCTGAAATTGCCCGCCCTTCATCCTCTCAATTCCTTAAGGATCTGTCTAAGATGCCAAATGATATTGCTCGGGGCATTAAAGAGTACGAAAAGAGGTCAAAGGTGACCATGTCCATCGAACGAGATGGAACCCCGACCCTTTACAAACATTTGACATTGTCTTATTTCAAACCCTTCGTCGTAAAGGATATCGCACACACATCCTTCTCAGCACCTGATGAAGAGTGGGATGAAGATATGGGTACCTACCGCTTCTGTGTGTATGTCCGGGGAAGTGAAAATGTTCATGTGGTGTTTGATGTGGTGAAAATATCGGAATATCAACAACTCATGGATAAGAAGCATATTGTGAGGAAGGAACACTTGACGCCATTGGAACTCGCCTTTGAAGAGAGTGCTAATCTTGCAAAGACTATTATTGATGAGATGCATTACATGGAGAAGAGGGAGGCCAGGATGAAACAGACTTCAGATCGTACGAATGGGAGAATTAAATGGTTTAGTTATCTTAGGTACGTGTGTGTCATACATGGGAATGATGAAACTTCTTCAATTCAATATTTCACATGTTCAACTCATTTGCATTCGTTCTTTGTTCTTCGAATCGTTCATGACAGTATTTCTATCTTATTGGGAGTCACGTATGTGCAATCCACGTATTTGAAAGGTTACTTTAAGAAGAAGAAGATTTTGTAAAATGGATGATGAAAACTCTACCATCTATTTTGGAAGTTACAAATTCAATACGCGGCTAGAGAGTAACAACAAAATATATAGAGACTTGTATTGATTCCAAATCATGAATAGAACCAAGTACAGATACTTTAAAAAAAATATAAAACCTAGGTGTTGTTGTTGTTGCTGCTGTTTTTATATTGAAATTTCAACACAATAAAGAACCGCATTAACCCTCGAGACAATCATCTACATCTCTGAAATGAGTGAAAAACGCTTCAAAAAGCTCAAAACCATTTGTCAAATCAACAATCCCCATAACTTCTCTGATACTGTGCATAGAAAGCTGGGCCATTCCAGCATCTACAGTGCGGATACCAGTCGCAGCACTTAAAATCGGACCGATGGTAGATCCACAAGGACAATCATTTCGAACTACAAACTCCTGAACCGGTTGAATCCCAGCTTTACGCACAATCTCACGAATGATGAATCCTGTCACGCTATTGGTCGTATATCTTTGATTCTGATTGTTCTTTACAACTACTCCATTGTTCATTAAAGGAGAATGACTTTTTTCATGCTTGTTTGGAAAATTGGGATGAATCGCATGTGCTTGATCGACGCTGAATAAAAATGATTTGCGAATCGATGCACTATACAAATCTGGGTCTAACACTCCAGGATTATCGCTCAATGCCGTTGAGATGCGCCTTAAGGCTTCCGAAACGATGGGTGACCCAGCTCCATGAGCAGAGACTGTTGAAAGGCATCGCATTTTTCGGATCCAACAGTACACTAGTGTATCAGTCAAACTCTTCATAAAAAAAGTCAATACAAACTTGTAGAAATGCACACGAACTTACCACTTCCAACCTCTTCATGGTCAAACAGACAAATCATACTAATATCCTCATCATTTACAAATGACTCGCTGCTTGTATAATGGAGCAAAGCCTCTACACTGACGAAACACGTCGCTTGGTTATCCAATCTTGCTGAGTAGAGAAATTCACTTTGTAGCCCTCCTAAACACGCTGGTTGTGTGTCAAACAAATTCAATTCAAAATCAGCAATATCCTTTACATCTACTTTCAATTCTTTTGCTAAAAGACACAGTAGCATTGGTTCTTGTTCCTTTTTCCAAAAGTCGTCCATATCTGCACCCATTAACTGCTCCGTCACTCCTTTCTGTAAAATACCTGCCGTTCCAAGGATAGGAACCATATGTGTCTCTTTATTCAAAGACAATGATTTCCGCTCCTCGGCAGTCTTCAAATGAATACATAAACTTGAAACTCTTGCAACAGGTTTATCAATTTTAACAAATCGTTGCTTGACCATTTCTTTCCCATCTGAAGAGGAACGATCGCGTACAAGGACACGGCCGGATACTCCAAGATCACGATCCAGCCATGTGTGCCAAAGACCTCCTCCGTAACATTCTACAGCGAGCATGATACACCCACTGGCCGACCTTTTGCTATAAGGTTTCACTTTTAAATTAGGTGAATCGGTATGTCCTATATTATATTGTGTTTGAATAAGTTAGGAACCTATTTGTTTCATAAAAATGTTTTATATAAAAAACAAAAATCAATCTACAGAGACTGACTCACCACCGATAATCTTAAAACCATTACCAGCTTTGTACTTCTGTCCTACAGCAAATGCAACCAATGTGGACTTATTCACAGTATAAAAGTACTTGCCGCCTGGTTTTAAAATACCTGCAAACGGTTGCTTTTTGCTTAAAGCGACATATCCATTAGCTACTAACTTATCCACATTGTTCTGAACACAATGGTATGGATCGGGAGAGTTGGATAAGAAGTCACACGCCTTTTCCGCAAATGGTATGTAGTCTTGAATATCAATCCCTTGCCTCATTTTCGTTTTGTTTTTGAGAAAAAAGGTGGGATTTTGTGAGGGCAGTTCCAAAAAAAAAGAGATGGGAGTGAGAGCCAGAATAACGCACCAGCCAACTGAGAATGACTTTATGAAGGAGGTTATTTGTCTGTCTATCTCTACTATGCGGTCAAGCTTGTATGCGGTGTCTCTTCGCGCGCGTTTGGTGGTTTTTGGACTTTCGTCCGTTTAATTTATTTCATGTAATAAAAGTAACCTGTCATGAAATGGGTTCTTGTTTTTGGTTGACAACTGACAACTTGATCGAGAAACGTTTGGATCACAAAGTCACAACGACACTAAACATTATTCATTCCAATACATATTCAACAAGAATTTCATTTTCAAAAGAGTTCAAGTAAAACCATGACAGCATCGTCCGCAAATACCGTCACATTCAATGTGGGTGGGAAACATTTCACAATTTCAAGGTCGTTCTTGGACCGATACCCAGAAACAATGCTGACAGCTGCAGCATCCAAAACATGGCAGCACGATCAAGATGAAGAAGTGTTTATAGATCGAAACGGTCAAAGATTTCAATTCGTACTGGATTATTTACGGGATGGGAAAGTTGTTCTACCCATGTACGAGACGAAAGATGCTCTTGCGTCAGAACTAGAATACTTTAATATTGAAGTAGACATGAATCGCATCACCTATGCAAAAGAAGGACCCTCTGCCAATGGCATCCAACAATTACAAAATGCTATATTGAGTTGGAGATGTGCAGATCTAGCCGCTGATTTAATGGGAGCTTTCTGGGCAGAGAGGATATGGAGGGGTGGGGGTAACAAAAAATATCTCGCCTTTCGTCCGTATCGTTTTAAGGAATGTTCCATATTGAAAGAAAAGGAAGCCATTCATTTTCTTAATGAGCATTTAATGAAAGTTGGAGTAGAAGTTACGTCTTTAGAATTTGATGGGCCTTTAGAGCAAGTACGGGCAACGGTTCAGTTGATTGATGTTTCTTCGAAATGACGAACAAGAGATGTACAGATATGTGAAAGCAAATGCACAAAGTAACATGATAGATAATATAGTCGTTGAAATAGTAGTAGCTCTAAATTTATGTCTATCTTATGAATATTACTGATATTTTTGGTGCTATTGGGTTTGCGAAGTTGTGTTTTTAATTAACATAGGAGGCTTTAGGAAAGAAAAAATCGTATATCTTGCTCATCATTCGAGGATTTTCCTGTGAATCTTGATCATCTACCGATGTCAGGAAAGAAGGTAAATCACCTTCTACTGCTGAATTTTTCCGAGCATTTCGAGTTGGTGTCTTTTTATGTGTTTCTTGAGAAGCATACTTCTCATATTGTTGCAGATATGCATTCGTTGACTTTGTCGATGATCTTGTCGAGCGACGAACGGTGGGATTCGTTGGGTCATAGTTTTGATTGGAATACCTTTCTTTCTGATAGAGGTCCTCCAAATGAATTTCATTTATTACTTCATGGGGAATATTTAGTGTTGTTTCCCTAGTCTTTCCCCCAAAGATTTTAGACTCTGATGCTGCTCTTGTGTGTCTTTCAGTTGTAGTATCTGTTGAGTCTGAGTCCAATTCCTGCATCCATTTCTCGAACTCATCCATGCGTTTGTCATAATCAGCACTAGCTGTGCGAACTCTATTGTCACTTCGTTCTTCAACCGTAGACTCATCTCTACTGTGTGTGTGAATTTGTGTGCTCGATTTTGGTTCGTCGACTGGTATGGATTTTGGCATGGATGTGGTAGGCCTCTCGGTTGTAAGTTCTTGATTCGAGTTTGTCGTTGAAATGCCATCTTTAGTTTTGATTTGATCCGCGTTTTTCATGACCTTGTCGGTTTCTTGATATTCAACTGAAGTGTTTCGATCAATAGGGTTTCCGTATATATCATATCTCTGAACCTTGTCTGGACTTGGCGGTTGCTCTTCGTATTGAGCTTTACTAGCTGTCGAGCTGAATGCGCTATTGGTTCCAACTGAATTTCCATAAAACTCGTCTCCGAACTTGCCACTTTGTTTAGATGCTACATTTTCCCTGCTTTCCGTCTTGCTATCTGCAAATGTCTCTCCAGAAATTGTTTGTGGTTGTGTGTTCATCTGATCTACAGGATTTCCGCTCATATCATAGTTTCGCACTTGCGCATATTTGGCAAAATCTCGAATGTAATTGTCCGTTTGGTTTGGTGCGTGGGTAGTTTTTGAAGGGTGCCCAGTGGAACTTACCCTTTGACTTGTCACACCTTCCTCAACAGGAATTCCATTTACATCGTAGTTACGTACTTGTGCTGTGGCTGCAAAGTCTTGAATGAAAGCATTAGGTGTTGATGCCGTAGAAGCTTTGGGCATACATGCATCTGAGGAATAGAAATTAGAAGGGCGTGACGAACTGGTGGATTTAGAATGCTCGATAGGATTTCCATTGACATCGTAATCTCTTACTTGGGCATTTGCAGCAAAGTCACAGAATGCACCTGATTTGAAATTCAGTTCTTGGCTTTTAGGACTGCCTCGAGTAGATCGTACGACAGGGTTCCCATGAATATCAAAGCCCAGAACATTATCCGGACTAGGCACCTTTGGCATCGAAAAATCGTGGTGGTATGATCCATAATTTGCATATTTGTTTGAGGATGTATGTCCAATATTGCCATTTATTGTTGGATGTCTATCCGAATCGTACTCTCTAACTTGGGAAGATGTAGAAAAATCGTGAAAACCAATACCTTGTACTCCTGACGATGTAGGGCATGCTTTTGCTGAAGGGTTATAGTTAGGTTTCTTGGAGCGGTCAACAGGATTGCCATATATATCAAAACCTTGAACATTTTCAGGACTAGGAACAGATGCATTTTCTTGCATATTCCACCAATTTTCATATGTTTTATCAGAAGATACTGTAGAATGAGAAGTTGTACCTTTCTTATATTCGTCATCACCCCAATTAATTCTAACTCGACGGTATGCATCACTGTTATCTTTCCATTGTGTTTTCTTTGGCTTCATATTTTGTACGGGGTTTCTATCATCGACTTTAGATATTTCTTCAGATTTGCCTGTTAGCAATGCATAAGCGGCATTCACCCTGGCAAACTCTTCGTTGGCAACCTTCTTATCGGCTTCATCTCTTGCATCTGGGTGATACAGTAGAGCCATTTTTCGATACGCCTTTTTAATCTCTTTGAGGTCTACTGATCCTGGATCTAGATTTAGTATAACATATGGATCAGAAGAGTCGGGTAGCGTTGTTGATGCATAATGTAAGCATGTTTTAGAACGGAGGAGCAACCCACGCCGATTCTCGGAAGGTTGTTCTGATGATATGCTCAGCTGCCTGACAAAAGATGTGCTATGAGACGATCGCTGAAACGATGAAAATGAGTTTGGTATGGAAAATGCATCGGTTGATGCAAGAAGAAAGCTTAATGCTGCTGCGCTTGTTACTCTCATTCTCTAGCGTAATTTATGACTACTTATATTGGAAAAAGTGAGTAGAATATAGTTTATCAGAAAGGGCTGTAGCTAAGAACAGCAAATAATCTGTGCCTATGTTACTTAGCTCATTTTTCTTACTTCGTGCAATTTACCTTCATTTTTTCGTGCAAGTTTTAATCAATGACTGAAGTTTTCAATCTTATAAAAAATTTATAAATACATTTTAGTTTTCTTATTAGGTTTACGGAATATGAGAATCCAACTTTCACAAAATATTCAAAATACAATGCTAAAAAAGATAGTGAATATTTTCTTCTGTCGATGAAACATTTATACGTAGGCAAAGTGAGTGAAGTGATTGGAGTTTGGATGTGATGTCTGATGGTGGATGGTGATGGTGTGATTGGAGATTGGCTATGTGCTATGTGTTGTGATATGTGATTTTGTGATGAATAATTTATCATTTTTGTTTTGCGTAGCGCATGTTAACTCATCAAAAGAACTACAGTAGAAACAATCATCGAAGTGGGAATCATTTATTTTAGAAATAAGCATGCACTCACAATTATATTGTGGGATATAATGATTTGTTCTCAAATGCGCGCAGATTTCAGAATATACGCCTTCGTCATTCTTCATAAGTAAATAATGAGAGCGATATACAGAGTACAAAACAGTACATGGCGCGATAAATGAGAGCCAACCTTCAGTCCTGCGGCTACCGCTCCAGTGACATAAATTACCACCCATAGATTAGCGATTGCCTCATTCGAAATATTCACAATGACAAAAGCAAGAATTGCTGGAGAAAGGTAAAGTACGGCATCCCGATATGTTAAGGACCCCAGTGGTGCATAACTTTGATCTAAATCCCTATTACGACTTGTCACTTCTATAAAACTCAGAGATCTGAATACCAGTGACGTAACTACTGCTCCTAACCACATGTCTATCGAGTAGTGAAATCCTTGATAAACTTCAATCATATAATCAAATGCCAACAGTGACCACGTAGCCACCGAGAACACGACGTTATTTGCCACTGACACAGCAACACAAGCTAACGTGGATGTTACAGTGGCGTGACCACTTATCACTAAATCATTGCATCCTCCTTTAGCGGCTGGTTTCAATCCTACCATGATCCACTTGTACCATGTTTCAGGCACGGGATATGGGTAGCGCTCGCGATAGCAAGATGGCATTTGGCTTGGTAACACAGTTAGCAAAAAACTCACAGTACGAATAAATCGTGCAATACCTAGAGTTAAGAGAGCTCTTGTGCCAACTGACCACATGTTTCGATGCGCTGCTTCTCCAATTTTTAGCTCACAGACAACCAAACCACATGCGAATATCGAAACCATAGTCCATTGAATGTTGAATATGTCTCTTAACGATTGAATATCAGTCCTTTGTAGATCAGCCATCTCTATAAGTTTTGTTATCAAAATCTTTCCATTATCTTGCAGCGGAATAGGAAATGGTGGGTGATGACTTGATTTGTAAGTTGCAGCTACAACCCAAACCTGGAAGTTCTCATGCAGCAAAACAGCAATCATGAATAAACAAGACAGAAGAAACTTATTCTGTATTTTCAGTCCAGTTTTCGAATCATCACTTCGTGATATATTCGTATGAGGTCGAGTCACTATAGAAAATCCAGCGACGGCGAGGGCCGCCAACAATCTTGCTAATGATCGGGGTAATTGATTACTTATTATTGAGATAACAAACGTTCCAGCCAAAAAGCGTTCGTTAGCGTGATGAGCACGAATCAAAATTCTAACCATAACGAGAACTATTATGACTGGAAAGGTAAAGAACAGCCACAATCCTGTCCGTTTCCTTGATCCTAATATAATTCCATACATAATGCATATCAGCGATATCGTAATACAAGTAAGATATCTTTTTATTATTTGCCGCCGAGGTTCGTAATTAACTTTGTGTTTCTCGATAGATTTCATTTCGTCAGAGGTATTCCTTTTGTCACGTTGATGATGATCTGATTCGATGACCCGCCTCTGCGTCGGTCTCGATACGTGTATTGGTAGAGAATGATCATCATACATCCCAATTATCCGTTTCTCCTTTTCTTTGATGCATTATATGGCAGGCAGGAGTCCACAACTTTTTAATTAACGAGCAACGAACGCGAGTAGCGAGTAGCAACATTTTTTATCAGGCATGTGGTGGAGTCCCCCAGGAGCTATTTTATGTAAAAATAGCTGAATTTATCAATGCAACTTTTCTAAATTACATCCCCTGGACTTTAAAAAAAAATGTTTTGTATGTATTGAATGTATTTCTATCATCATTTTGTGCACCATAAAAATGATAACAATTATAAGATCTTGTTCATTGCATGCTTCTGCCTTCTCTTCTTCTTGTTCAACAAAGCAAGAAATTGTTACATTCGTATAAGCAATGGAAATGTATCAAATAAAATATATTGCATTTACTTGAAAGAGAGGTAATTCGGTAGATAGAATTAAAGTGATGTAGAACTTAAACTTAGATTAGATTAGAAAAGATATAGTGATGGAAAACATGTTCCGAGCGATCTGTTCAACATCTGCTTTTACAAAGCTTTCATCACTTGTACCTCATCATAATAATGACTGTATGTTTTATACCCATGCACACCAATCTTAAATGGATGAAGGAAACCGAAGGCTTTGACGCGTGATTGATTTAGACACTTGGATAAGAACGAGACCGTTCCTCTCGTCGCATTATAATCAAAATCAGTACATAGTTCCACTGAGCGGACGGTTAAATTTGTTTTCATTCGAACCATATTCAGAATTGTGTTGAAAGCACATTCAATAAATATACCATGCTTTAGATGTAGATCTGCAGCAATGGCAAATTCTTCGGCATACTCAGTTGGAACAAAAAAGAAATCAGCTTGACCAAAAGAAAGGAATAGTATAGAACCATCCTTTTCTCTGTACCTGAAACTATCGGTATCTTTTGCCAACTCGATTTGACCTCCACTACAATATTGCTGATCATAGTGATTCCAAGAGTCCAGCGGTATTCCGGTGTGTAAATCATGAAACGAACTATAGCTCTGCTTCTTGAAAAAATCTTCCAAATGCCCGTCAGGAAAAATGCGGTATGCACTCTTCTTTAAGTGATGTTTCATTTTTTTTTCAAGTTTTGTAGTGGAGTATAGATGTAGTGAGTCTAGATAAATTTGACCAGTTCCTATGAAACTTTTGGATCGGAATGGATATGACCTTCCCTCGGAGAGTTCAGTAATGTTCATAATGCCATCATCATGAGCGTACATCACTCCTTCAATCTTCTTGGAATCCTTGAACCGAAGTAGGGTATCTTTCAGGTTTTCTAAAGGTGTGAAGAAGCCAGGAAGCATTCCCTCCTTCGAACGATTTTCTTTTTGATTGCTAATTGCATCGATGAAATTCTCCTTCAATGCATTCATTTGCTTCTCGTTAAATGGGCCTGCTGCAATAACTGTATCAAATGATTCCTTATTCTTTTGCGTCCAAAAGATTACATCATTAACTACAGTGGGAGAGTTTGCATAATTGAACTGTCCAAGTACAGCAATATTTCGATACCTTCTCCTCAACTGCGGAAAATTGTATCCAACCTGCTCCAATGCACCAAGCCATGCCTGTACAGTGTATACATCATCCTTCTCAATATAACCATACTCATACAAATCAATCCAGAGTTCTTCCATTCGCTTGGGAATTGTGTCTGAATCTTCACTGCTGTCCCACTGGCTCAAAAACTCCACTAACTTTCCACTTTTAGTGTACAAATCCGATTCGGCATGAAAGTCACCGAGGTATTCATGCGCATTACGCTTTTGCTCAATCTTTGGAGGAGAAAAAACCACTCGCAAACCAGCATCTGCAAAAATGCATTGGGCAAAGTATGATCGCCAAATATCGGACACTCGTCCAGGCACAGTTCCTGGTAGCAGCATGGCCCACATTGCATTTTGAGTATGGATCGTAGCCTGTGCATTGTATGGTGAATATGCATGTACAGGCACTAGGACTGAGTTGGCTCCTTTCAGAGGGAATGTCATTGGCAAAGGTTTTGAAAGACGATGCAAGGCATCGACATCCGGGTTACCATCTGCAAGGAACTGAATTACACCAATTTCTTTATCGTGAGAACGAAATTTCAGATCCTCCTCCGTGAAAGCAACTTGACCACGTGTATTCTTGTTTTGAATCATATCTAAAGGAAAACCTCGCGCCCAAGAATCATCTAACGATGCACCCATGATTGGATGGTGATTGAAGACATTTGCTCCTTGCATAATGATGTCGACGTCCTTCAGAATCATTGTGTAAGGGTCGTTACCATCAGGCAATATCTGAAAGGGATCGCCATCGTCATTCAGCTTGATGAAATTGTCATCATCGAAGTCAAATATATATTGTGCACCATGCAAAATTGCGAAAAGGTAGCCAAGATTCTTGCGGCAAAAATGATTCCATGGTGTCAATCGAACAAAAGTCCCAAATGGCCCATCTATCGTTTCCCATTCTTTCTGCTTTTCAATAGAGAAGTAGAATATTTTCTCTGACAGAATTGTGTTGGTCTGTTTCTGTAGCATCAGCTTTTTCAATTTAGCCATGTAATCGTTTGGTGTCTTGGAATCAGGTACTATGACAAGGCACCAAGATGGCATATTAACTACCCGAGTGATGGCTTCATTGGGATCGAATATTGTAGTGACAACACCCCACCTATTGCAGTGCTTAGTCATTGTACTTATGTTCTTCTTCTTTTTCTTGCTGGTGGGTGTTTTTGCTGCTGTTGTGCTATTGTTTGTTCCTCCTGGGTGAGTAGTGCTGAGCCATGTTCGCATCTTTTCATTTCGGAATGTGGAACCACTCGCAGAATTCACGGCATGATGATGAAGAACAACAGCAGCAGCATCATCGTCGTCATCATGATGAGATGCTGTAAAAGTAGTACTCTCCTGCTGTTGTTCTTGGTCCTCTCCATTCATCTTTATCCTCAATTTTTTTAGTTTGATACCGCTATCTTTATGTTTATCATTTGATGATGGTGCTGCTGGTCGAAGACGATCTGTAGTTCGGAGGATATTGAAAAGAACTAGAGGAAGGACGATCAAAAACAAGGTCCA
>Ga0213868_10003757_pt1 | contig 14068 bp, 23 predicted proteins | sample PICome_9_FD_160087 | JGI IMG/M metagenome (GOLD analysis project Ga0213868, IMG submission 160087) | Coastal seawater microbial communities near Pivers Island, North Carolina, United States - PICO127 | ecosystem: Environmental > Aquatic > Marine > Coastal | place: USA: North Carolina...
AACCCAGTTGATCACCCACATGGTGGTGGTGAGGGAAAAACTTCAGGTGGTAGAAGTCCGGTTTCTCCTTGGGGACAATCAGCTAAAGGTTTAAAAACTAGAAGACCACAAAGAAGTGATAAATTAATTATTACAAGAAGAAAGAAGAGAAAAAGATAATGGCAAGATCTGTTTGGAAAGGACCTTTTGTACATCCAAGTTTATTAAAAAAAATTGATAAATTAAAAGATGTATCTAATAAAAAACCAATTAAAACCTGGTCAAGACATTCAACGATTATACCAGAATTTGTTGGACATAGTTTTATGATACATAATGGTAAATCATTCATACCAATTACAGTTTCTGAGGAAATGGTTGGACACAAACTAGGTGAATTTGCACCAACAAGAACTTTTAAAGGACATACACCAGCTGATAAAAAAGCTGCTGCACCCGCTGCTAAACCAGCAGGAGATAAAAAATAATGGAAAAAAATAATTCTTTAGTAAAAGCAATAAATAAAAACGTAAGAACAAGTCCAAGAAAACTTGCTTTAGTTTGTAATTTTATTAAAGGAAAAAAAGCAGATGTTGCGTTAAGAGATTTAGAGTTTTCTAGAAAAAGAATTTCAAAAGATGTAAGTAAAACAGTTAAATCAGCTATATCAAATGCGGAAAATAATTATCAATTTGATATAGACAACTTATTTGTTAAAGAAGCATACGTTGGAAAATCTTTAGTTATGAAAAGATTTAGACCAAGAGCGAAAGGTAGAGCTAGTCCAATCAAAAAACCTTTCAGTAGAATTACAATTGTTCTTGAAGAAAAAAAGAGAAAGAAGGTTACTAAATAATGGGACAAAAAATAAATCCAATTGGATTAAGACTCGGAATTAATAGAGGATGGGACTCAACGTGGTTTGCTAAAAAGAAAGATTTTGGTAAATACTTAATTGAAGACTTTAAAATACGAAAATATATTAAAAAAAATATAGTTAATTCAGGAGTTTCAGAAATAATAATAGAGAGATCATCTAAAAAATGTACTGTTTCAATTCATACGTCTAGACCAGGTTTTGTAATTGGTAAAAAAGGTGCCGACATAGAAAAAATCAAAAAAAATATTATGAAAATTACTGATGGAGATGTAAATGTTAATATCAAAGAAATTAAAAAACCAGAACTTAACTCTAATTTAGTAGCTGAGAATATAGCTCAACAATTAGTTAAAAGAATAGCCTACAGAAGAGCTATGAAAAGAGCCATGCAATCTGCTATGCGGCTAAATGCCAAAGGAATTAAAGTAATGTTAAGTGGAAGACTTGCTGGTAATGAGATCGCAAGAACGGAGTGGTTACGAGAAGGAAGTATTCCATCTCACACACTTAGAGCAGAAATTGATTATGGAGTAGCTGAAGCTTTAACAACATATGGAATTATTGGTGTTAAAGTTTGGATATACAAAGGTGAATTAATGGCGAAAGATGTTGAAAAAGAAAAAAAAGAAAGGGTAAAGAATGCTACAGCCAGTCAGAACTAAATTTAGAAAAGCATTTAAAGGAAGAATACACGGCAAAGCATCTAGAGCTGTGAAATTGAATTACGGTCAGTTTGGTTTAAAAGCCACAGAACCAGAAAGAATTATTGGTAAACAAATTGAAGCTGCTAGAGTTGCATTAACAAGATATATGAAAAGAACTGGGAAAGTTTGGACTAGAATTTTTCCTAACATCCCTGTTTCAAAAAAACCTACAGAAGTTAGAATGGGAAAAGGTAAGGGATCCCCTGAATATTATGCTTGCAGAGTAAAACCAGGCAGAATTATTTTTGAAATAGACGGTGTAACCGAAGAAGTTGCAAGAGAAGCTCTTTATAAAGCTTCAGCAAAATTACCAATTAAAACAAAATTTATAAAAAGATAACTTATGAGTAAAAAAAAGGAAGATATAAAATTAACAAAGGATCAAGCTGAAAAAAAAATATTAACTCTTAAAAAAGATTTGTTTAACATTAGGTTTAAAAAGATTAACAATCAGATAAATAATCCGGCACAATATAATCAAATTAAAAAAAGTATTGCTAGATTATACACAACTCTAAAGAACAGAAAATGACAAAAAAGGTTTTAAAAGGAACGGTTACAAGCGCTAAAAACAATAAAACAATAGTTGTTGAGGTAACGCGTAAATTTAAACATCCGTTTTATGAAAAAGTTATTAAAAGATCAAAAAAATATCATGCTCACGATGAAACTAATAAATTTAAAGAAGGAGAAAAAGTTTCAATAATTGAATGCAAACCATTTTCAAAGAAAAAAACCTGGCAGGTAGTAGAATAATGATACAAATTCAAACAGAATTAACAGTAGCAGATAACACAGGCGCAAAAAGAGTAGAGTGTATTAAAGTTTTAGGTGGTTCTAAAAGAAGATACGCTTCGGTAGGTGACATAATAGTCATAAGCGTAAAAGATGCTATACCTAAAGGAAAAGTTAAAAAAGGGGCGGTTCATAAAGCTGTTGTAGTTAGAACTAGAAAAGAAATTTTTAGAGACGATGGTTCAAAAGTTCAATTTGATAAAAATGCAGTAGTCCTTACTGATGATAAAGGTGAACCAATTGGAACAAGAATTTTTGGTCCAGTAACAAGAGAATTAAGAACAAAGGGGCATGCAAAAATAATTTCTTTAGCACCAGAGGTACTTTAATGATGATTTTAAAAAAAGGAGCACAAGTAAAAATAATTTCAGGAAAAGATAAAGGAAAAACTGGTGAAATTTTAGAAATAAACAGAAAACTTAACAAAGTAAAAATAAAAGCTATAAATATGGTTAAACGACACACAAAACCAACCAAAGAAAACAAAGGTGGTATTATATCTAAAGAAAGTTTTATTCATCAATCAAATGTTAAAAATATAGATGTTAAGAAACCTACAAAAAAAGCAGGTAAAAAATAATGCCAAGATTAAAAATTACATACGAAAAAGAAATTATTGGGAAATTGATGAGTAAACTTTCTTTAACAAATAAACACGATGTTCCTAAAATTGAAAAAGTTATATTAAACATGGGTTTAGGAGAAGACGCATCTGATGGAAAAAAAATTAAGGCATGCGTAGATGATATGGCTCTTATTGCCGGTCAAAAACCAATAATTACAAAATTTAAAAAATCTATTTCAAATTTTAAAACAAGAAAAGGTTCCAATGCCGGAGTTAAAGTAACATTACGTTCACAAAAAATGTACGAATTTATAGACCGTTTAATTAATATTGCATTACCTCGTATCAAAGACTTTAGAGGCTTGTCATCTAAAGGAATAGATAATTCATTTAATTATTCATTCGGCATCAAAGAACATATTGTTTTTCCAGAAGTTAATTTTGATAAAGTTGATAAAATAAGAGGTTTGGATATTACAATAGTAACTTCAAGTAAAAGTAAGGAAGGAACATTAGAAATGTTAAAAGAATTTAATTTTCCTTTAATTGATAAAAAAAACTAAGGATAAAAATGGCTAAAACAAGTGCGGTACAAAAAAATTTAAAAAGAATTAAGCTGGTTAAAAAATTTGAAAAAAAAAGAGCAGCGTTGAAGAAAATTATAAATAATAAAAAACTTGAACTTTCTGAAAGATTCGAAGCTCAATTAAAATTAAATAAATTGCCTAAAAATTCAGCAAAAATAAGAATAAGAAATAGATGTGAAGTTTCTGGTAGACCACATGGGGTTTATAGAAAATTAAAAATATCAAGAATTGCACTTAGAGACATGGCGTCTGCTGGTAAAATTCCTGGAATAACAAAGTCAAGTTGGTAGAGGAGAATTATGACATTTACAGATCCTATAGGTGATATGTTTGCAAGAATTAGAAACGGTCAAATGAGATCGTTAAATTCAATATTAATACCATCTTCAAATTTTAGAAAAAATATTTTAGAAATTTTGAAAAATGAAGGTTATATAAAGGATTATTTTATTGAAAAAAAAGAAAATAATAAAACAAGTTTAAAAGTTTCTTTAAAATATTATGAAGGGTACCCAGTAATAAAAGAAATAAAAAGAATATCTAAACCAGGCAGAAGAGTTTATTCAAGAGCGACAAGTATACCTAAGGTAATGAATGGGTTAGGGTTAGCTATACTTTCAACACCAAAAGGTGTAATGAGTGACACAGAAGCCAGAAAAAATAATATTGGTGGTGAAATAATTTGTAGGGTTTTTTAATGTCTAAAATTGGAAAAAAAAATATATTAATACCTAAAGAATCCTCTATTAAAATTGAAGGATCCTATCTAACAATTACAGGTCCAAAAGGAACTAAAAAATTAACTATTAATGATAAAATATTTTCATCTAAACTAAATGAGAGTGAATTTCAAATATTACCATTAGAAAAAAAAATCGATAAAAAAACTTCAATTATGTGGGGAACTTACAGAAGCTTAATAAATAATGCTGTTACAGGAGTTTCCGCAGGGCATGAAAAAATTTTAGAACTAAACGGTGTAGGCTTCAGAGCTAATTTAAAAGGTGAAGTATTAAATTTACAAATTGGCTTTAGTCATGATGTCAATTTTAAAATACCAAAAGATATTAAGATTACAGTTGAAAAACAAACAATAATTAAAATTAATGGCGTAGACAAAGAATTAGTTTCAAAAATAGCTGCAGATATTAAAAATTTGAAACCAGTTGAACCATACAAAGGTAAAGGGATTAAAGAAAGAGGACAATTTGTTTTAAGAAAAGAAGGTAAAAAGAAGTAATGAGAAAAATTAATAATAAAATAAAAAGAAAACTACGAAATAGAAAAAAATTAAAAAAAGTTAATGTTAATAAATTAAGAATTTCTGTTTCTAAATCATTAAACAATTTATCTGCACAAATTATTGATGATAGACAAAAAAAAACTATAGTTTCAGTTTCATCAACCGAAAAAGAAATTAAAGCAAAAAAAGTTAAAAAAATGGATAAATCAAATTTAATCGGTGAAATTTTAGCTAAACGAGCTAAAGAAAAAAAAATTGGTGAAGTCTATTTTGACAGAGGAGAAAATAAATATCATGGTAGAGTGAAAGCTTTTGCTGAAACTTTAAGAAAAAATGGATTGAAATTTTAATATGGCTGATTACAAAAAAGTTGATAGTGATATAAAAGAAAAACTGGTTGCAATAAATAGAATTACAAAAGTTGTTAAAGGTGGACGTAGATTTGGATTTGCAGCACTTATGGTTGTTGGAAACCTCAAAGGTTCTGTTGGGATAGGCCAGGGTAAATCTAAACAAGTTCCAGACGCAATTAAAAAAGCCACAGAAGATGCAAAAAGAAATTTGATTAAAATTCCTTTGAAGGATGGAAGAACACTTCATCATGATGTTAAAGGAAAAAATGGAGCAGGGAAAGTAATACTAAGAGCAGCTCCAGCTGGAACTGGAATAATTGCCGGTGGTGCCATACGTTCTGTTTGTGAAGTATTAGGAATTCAAGATGTTGTAGCTAAATCTTTAGGATCTGCAAATCCTCATAATGTGTTAAAAGCATGTGTTGATGGTTTAAGATCTCAAAACTCACCAAAAATTTTATCAGCTATTAGAGGTAAAAAAATATCAGATATTGTATTAAAAAGAGAGGCAAAGTAATGGAGCTAAACAGTTTAATAAAAAATAATAAAAAAAAAATTAGAGTTGGTAGAGGCATTGGTTCTGGAAAAGGAAAAACTTCCTCTAGAGGTCATAAAGGTCAAAAATCAAGATCTGGAGTAGCAATCAAAAGTTTTGAAGGTGGGCAAATGCCACTTTACAGAAGACTCCCAAAAAGAGGTTTTAAATCACTTAATAAGAGCAATACCGCAATACTTAATTTATCTAAAATTCAAAGCATGCTAGATAAATCAAAAAATGGTTTAAAAGACTCATTAGATTTAAAAATTTTAAAAGAAAAAAATTTAATAAATAAAAAATACTTAAAATTAAAAATTCTTGGATCTGGAGAAGTTAAAAAAAATATACAAATTTCGGCTCATTTTGCATCTAAACAAGCTTTAAACAAAATAGAAAAAGCTGGTGGAAAAATAAATATAATAAAAAAATAATATAATATGTCCAGCGAAACCCTAAATACTGGTGGTGCTTTTAGTCAAGCTAAAGACTTAAAAAATAGAATTTTATTCACTATATTAATATTAGTAATTTACAGGTTAGGCACCTATGTGCCTCTTTCTGGTATAGATCCTGTAGCATTAAAAGAAATTATGGCGTCAAGTCAAAAAGGTCTTTTGGGAATGTTCAACATGTTTTCAGGTGGTGCGGTAACTAGAATGGCAATTTTTGCTTTAGGTATTATGCCTTACATTTCTTCTTCAATTATTGTTCAACTATTAACTGGTGTTTCTGATTATTTTAAAAATCTTAAAGAACAAGGTGAAATGGGTAGAAAAAAAATTACTCAAATAACCAGATATGGAACTGTGTTAATTGCATGTTTACAAGGTTATGGAGTATCAGTAGGATTAGAGAATGCTGGTAATTTAGTTATTGAACCTGGTATTTCTTTTAGAATAATTACAACTATATCTTTAGTAGCTGGAACAACTTTTTTAATGTGGTTAGGCGAACAAATTACTTTGAGGGGTGTTGGAAATGGAATATCATTAATTATTTTTTCTGGCATAGTCGCTGAGATTCCTAGAGCTTTAGTTTCTACATTTGAACTTGGAAGAACAGGCGCGTTATCAGCTTTAATGATAGTTGGTATTTTTATTTTAGTAATTTTTACAGTTTTATTTATTGTCTTTTTTGAAAGGGCAATGAGAAAAATTTTAATAAACTATCCAAAAAGGCAAGTTGGAAATAAAATGTACGGAGGTGAGTCATCACATCTTCCTTTAAAGATTAATACAGCTGGTGTGATACCAGCTATTTTTGCATCAGCTCTACTATTACTTCCAGTTACTATATCAAATTTTGGATTTGCTGAATCAGACACTTTTTTAAAAATTTCTTCAATGTTTACTCAGGGACAACCATTATACATGTTGCTTTATGCCTCTGGAATAATTTTTTTCTCCTTTTTTTATACTTCAATTGTATTCAATCCAAAAGAAACAGCCGAAAATTTGAGAAAATATGGTGGATATATACCTGGAATAAGACCTGGTGAAAGAACTGCTGAATATATAGATACAATTTTAATTCGTTTAACTACAGTTGGATCTTTATATTTAACTTTTGTTTGTTTGATGCCAGAATTTTTAATTGCTAAATACCCAATACCATTTTATCTTGGTGGAACTTCAATTTTAATTGTTGTTGTTGTAGCAATGGATACAGTAACTCAAGTTCAGACAAGACTGATGAGCTCACAATACGAGTCATTAATAAAAAAAACAAAATTTGGTAAATAATTAAGCTAATGAATTTAGTTATATTTGGACCTCCAGGCGCTGGTAAGGGCACCCAGTCAAAATTTATTGTAACAAAATATAATTTATATCAATTGTCTACAGGCGAACTTTTAAGAAATCAAATAAGAAACAAAACAAGTTTAGGGTTAGAAATTTCTTCAATAATGAATAGCGGTAAATTAGTATCTGATAAAATTGTAAGTGATTTAACTGAAAAATTTATTTCTAATAAAGATTTTTCAAATAGATTAATATTTGATGGATATCCTAGAAATAAATTACAAGCTGTTAATCTCAATAATTTATTGAAAAAATATAATCAAAAAATAGATTTAGTACTAAAACTTTCTGTTTCATTAGATGTAATAAAAAAACGTATTACTGGAAGATCGGTGTGTTCAATTTGTGGAAAAATTTACAATGAATTTTTTAATCCTGCGCCAATAAATGCTGAATGTTGCGCCTCTAAATTTTTGCAAAAAAGAACTGACGATACGTTAGAAATTGCCATTAAAAGATATGAAACTTATGAAAAAAATATTAAACCTGTTATAGATTTCTATGAAGAAACTAAATTATTGAAAGTGGTAAATGGTGAAACACCAATAACTCAAATTACCAATGAAATTAGCGGGTTAATTGAAGGTATCAAGGGTTGACTTTAAATGATTACACAATATAACTACGCAAGAACTTAAACTCATTATTATATGGCTCGTATAGCAGGAATAAACATCCCACAAAATAAAATTGTTAGCATAGCTCTAACCTATATCCATGGTATTGGCCCACATTCATCTCAAAAAATATGTAAAAAATTAGATATCCCAGCTTCTAAGAGGGTTAATGAATTATCAGAAGAACAAGTTTTAAAAATAAGAGAATTTATAGATGCTAATCATAAAGTTGAAGGAGATTTAAGAAGAGAAGTTTCAATAAACATAAAAAGATTAGTTGATTTAGCTTGTTATCGAGGTTCTAGACATAAAAAAAAACTTCCCGTTAGAGGCCAGAGAACTCAATGCAATGCAAGAACTAGAAAAGGTAAAGCTATAGCAATAGCTGGTAAAAAATTAACACCTCTTAAAAAATAGTTAAAAATGAATAAAAAAAACGAAAAAGCTGAAAAAAAATCTGAAGTGAAGAAAGTTGAAGCAAAAAAAACTAGCTCTTTTAAAAAAAAGAAAAAAATTAAAAAAAATATTACCTCTGGTATAGCTTATGTATATTCAACATTTAATAACACAATCATATCTATTGCTGATGAAAGTGGCAATGTTGTTTCTTGGTCTTCGGCAGGAGCTAAAGGATTTAAAGGATCAAGAAAATCTACACCATATGCAGCCCAAGTTGCTGCTGATGACGCCGGAGCAAAAGCTTTTGAACAAGGTTTGAGAACACTAACGGTTCAAGTTAAAGGTCCTGGTTCAGGAAGAGAAACAGCCTTACGTTCACTGCAATCAAGAGGATTTAAAATTCTATCAATTAAGGATACTACACCTATGCCACATAATGGTGCAAGACCACCAAAAAGAAGGAGAGTATAATGCAAACAACAACAAATATTATAGACAAAAATTGGAAAGCTTTAATTAAACCAAACAAATTAGAAATTACTAGCAACGATGATAAAACAATCGCTAAAGTAACTGCAGAACCACTTGAAAAAGGTTTTGGTCAAACTATAGGTAACTCTCTAAGAAGAATATTACTTTCTTCAATACAGGGAGCTGCTGTCACTGCAATACAAATTGATGGTGTATTACATGAATTTTCTTCTATTAAAGGTGTTAGAGAAGATGTGACTGATATAGTTTTAAATGTAAAAAATTTAGCTATTAAGTCCTCTTCTTCTGGTTCTAAAAAAATTATTCTTGATATCAAAGGCCCTAAAGAAGTTAAAGCTAAAGACATTACTTTAGTCCCAGAAATAGAAATTTTAAATCCAGAATTAACTATTTGTAATTTAGATGAAAAAACGAATTTTCATATGGAATTAATGGTTAGTAATGGAAAAGGTTATGTTCAGGCACCAAAAAACAAAACGGATGATAGTCCGCTAGGTTTAATCTCAATAGATTCTTTATTTAGTCCTGTAAAAAAAGTATCCTTCTCAGTTGAAAATACTAGAGCCGGAAGTGCACTTGATTATGACAAACTAGTAATGACTGTGGAAACTAATGGAACAGTTGACGCAGAGGATGCAATAGCTTACTCCGCTAGAATCTTTCAGGATCAGCTAGCTATGTTTGTTAATTTTGAAGATCCTCAGGAAGTAGTTCAAGAAGTAAAATCTTCAGAGCCAGAATTTAATAGAAACTTATTAAAAAGAGTAGAAGAATTAGAACTTTCAGTCAGGTCAATGAATTGTTTAAAAAATGATAACATAATTTATATTGGCGATCTTGTACAAAAAACTGAGCCTGAAATGTTAAGAACACCAAATTTTGGTAGAAAATCTCTTAATGAGATAAAAGAAGTTTTAAACACAATGTCATTATACTTAGGTATGGAGATACCTAATTGGCCACCAGATAATATTGCTGAAATGTCAAAGAAACTTGAGGAAAATACCTACTAATGAGACACGGCATTGGATACAGAAAGCTTAACAAGACTAGCGAGCATAGGAAAGCCTTATTTAAAAATATGCTTAATTCTTTAATTAAGTATGAACAAATTATTACTACTTTGCCTAAAGCTAAAGAGCTTAAACCTCAAATAGATAAAGTTATTACAATCGGCAAAAAAAATATTTTGAGTAACAAAAAAAGACTATTTTCTAAATTACAAGATAAAAAATCGGTTACAAAAGTGTTTGATGAGCTATCTAAAAGATATAACTCGAGAAAAGGTGGATATTCTAGAGTTTTAAAAGCTGGTTTTAGAACTGGTGATGATGCACCAATGGCAGTTATAGAGTTAGTAGATAGAAACCCGGAAGCTAAAAAAATTGATAAACCTAAAAAAAAAGAAGCTAAAGATAAATCAAAAGAAGCACAAGCTGATCCAAAAGCATTAAGCAAATAGTACTAGCTATGCATGGCCCAAAAAGTTGTAGTTAAAAAAGATTATCACAATACTCGTTTTGATCGATGGTTTAAAGCTAATGTACTAGAACTGCCTCAATCATTAATACAAAAAATATTAAGACTTAACAAAGTTAAGATAAATAGAAAAAAAATTAAATCATCATATCGTGTTCAAGCAGGTGACATAATTGAAATTTTCGATATATCAAAATTTAAAGTTACAAATCGACCTAAAATTATAAAATACAAACCTTCTCGTAGAGAAGTTGATATTTATGATGACTACATTTTAGAAAATAATGATAATTTTATAGTAATAAATAAACCTCGTGGTATTGCTGTTCAAGCAGGAACAAAATCTTTTAGAAATGTTGTTGACGTATTAAAAGACTCAAAATATTTTGAAAATACAAAGCCTTATATTGTACATAGAATAGATAAAGAAACATCAGGAGTTTTAATTGTAGCTAAAACAAGAGAATATGCTCAATTATTTACTTCTTTATTTAGAATAAGAAAAATTCATAAAACCTATATAGCTTTAACTCATGGAAAAGTTTTCAAAAATATAAAAGAATTAAAAGATGATCTAGTGACAATAGATAATGGTAAAAAAATTATTCAAAAAGCTATTTCACATTTAAGAATAATAAAAAGCTCATCATATTTTTCATATGTAGAATTAAATCCTATAACAGGAAGGAAGCACCAACTAAGAAAACAACTTTATAATATTGGAAATCCTATTGTTGGAGATGATAAATATTTTATCGGGAGACGAGCTGATAAAATAAAAATTAAAAACAAAAATTTATTATTACACGCTTACAAAATTAAATTTATGATTAATAATGTTCAATATAATTTTAAAGCTGAGTACGACAAAGAATTTGAGGATTTTCTTAAAAATAATTTTTAAATTTTATCTATATTTTTAACAAATATTTTAATTAATTTATTTTTAAATTGTTTTGGAACAATTTTTTTTTCAGAAAAAACAGAAGTAATTTTAGTATTGTCTAATCCACATGGTTTGACCTTTAGATATTCGTTTAGATTGTTTGAAATATTAATTGAGAAACCATGGAAAGCCACCCATCTAGAAACTCGTAATCCAATAGCTGCTATTTTTTTTCCTTTTACCCAAATTCCAATATTTTTTTTATCTTTAATTGCTTTTATATTAAGGTGTCTAAGAAACTCTATAATACTTTTTTCAATCGTATTTATTAATCTCCTAATATCTTTTTTTCGAATATTTAAATTTATAACAAAATAAACAATTGTTTGACCTGGGTTATGTAATGTAACTTTACCACCTCTATTAGTTTTTATAATTTTTATTTTCTTATCAATAATCTCATTTTGATTAAAACTTACTCCAGCCGTATAAGTTTTTGGATGTTCTAAAATCCATATTAATTCCCGATTATCACCATTTTTAACTTCCTCAACTCTTTTATTGAGAAAAAGCATAGCTTTTTGATAGGGAATACGTTTTTTGCTTAATTTTATTTCGATACTCATTTAAATTGAATTTTATCACTTTATAGACTATTAGTCTCAGAAAACTTCAAGAGGTATTTATGGCTTTGTTAAAGTCCACAGGAAATAAAAAAGTAAATTTAGATTTTAACAAAGAATTTATCAATACTTTTAGCGAAAAAATAGAGAATGGTAATGTTGAATTTATAAACCAAACTCTTAAAGATCTGCATGAAGCAGATGTCGCTAATTTAATCGAAAACTTAAATACTAATACAAGAATTAAATTAATAGAACTTGAGTCATTTAGTATAAATCCAGAAATATTTATCGAGTTAAATGAATCAATCCAAGGTGAAGTACTTCAGTTATTATCTATTGAATCAATTATCAAAATTATTAAGAGACTTGAGTCTGATAATGCTATCAAAATTTTAGAAAATTTAGATAAAGATATTAAAGAAAAAGTTTTAGATAAATTACCTCCAAAAGATAAATTTTTATTAGAAGAAGGTTTAAGCTATCCAGAAGATTCAGCGGCTAGAATAATGCAAAGAGAATTTACAGCAGTACCTAGTAATTGGACAGTTGGACAAACAATAGATTATTTAAGAGAAGATAAAGACTTACCAGAGGAGTTTTTAGAAATTTTTATTGTGGACAATGATTTTAAACCTATAGGGACGGTTCCATCGTCAAGAGTATTGAGAACATCTAGGGATCTAAAAATGAATTCTATAATGATTGAAATGCCAGTTCTTATCTCTGCAAATATGGATCAAGAAGAAGTAGGTCACACTTTTGAAAACTATAATTTAGTTTCTGCAGGTGTAGTAAATAAAAATAATAAATTAGTAGGAATGATAACTGCCGATGACGTTGTTACAGTTGTTCAAGAAGAAGCAGAGGAGGATGTATTAAGATTAGCAGGTGTAGGAGACGAAGAAATTACAGATAGCGTTATGCTTAAAACAAAGAGAAGATTTAATTGGCTTTTATTAAATTTATTTACAGCATTATTAGCTACATGGGTAATTAGTAATTTTGGAGCATCTATTGAACAAATGGTTGCTCTAGCTTTTTTAATGCCGATAGTTGCATCTATGGGTGGTAATGCCGGTATGCAAACTTTAGCAGTAACAATCAGAGCAATTGCAACAAAAGAATTATCAAAAACTAATTTTAATCGTGTCGTAGCTAAAGAATTTTTAATTGGAATTTTAAATGGAATTATATTTGCTGTAATTACAGCTGTAATAGTTCAGCTATGGTTTAAAGAGATAAATCTTTCACTTTTAATTGGCGTATCGATGATTTTAAACATGATAGTCGCTGGTCTCTTTGGAATACTTGTGCCAGTCTCGTTAAAAAAATTGAATATAGATCCTGCTTTAGCCTCAAGTGTTTTTGTAACAACAATTACAGATGTAATTGGCTTTTTATCATTTTTAGGATTAGGTTCATATTATTTTTTAAATTAAATATTATCAATTAACCTTATATCATTAATATAATAAGCAAAAAATAATTTATATTTATTTTTTGATTTCATAGTTTTATGTAAATTCTTTAATTTTAAATTTTCAATATAATCTATTTTAGTTGCACCTAATGAGAACAGTTTTTTTTTTATATCTTTTAATTGGAAAAATTTATAATTTATTTTAATCTTTTTGTTAAGATTAAATAAATATTTATAAATATTTGAAGCAATTATTAATTGCCTATTATTTAAGTTAAAATTTCTAGTAGAACAAGCAACTCCATTTTTATCTCTTATAGTCTTACACTCAACAACTTTTGTTTTAATTTTATTTTTTTTTATATGATGAGCTATTAATATTAATTGTTGAAAATCTTTAATGCCAAGAAAAATATATTTGGGTTTAATAATTTCTAAAAAACGATTTACAATATTTAGCACACCCTCAAAATGACCTTTTCTAAATTTTCCACATAATTGCTTAGAAAATGCATCTAAATATATTTTGCTTTTAGTCTTGAATGAGAAAATATCGCTATAAGTTGGCAAGTAGAGGTAATCAATTTTGATTTTTTTAAGTTTTTTAATATCAGAATTAAGATTTCTAGGATAATTCTTAAAATCTCTTTTTTTATCAAATTGTTTTGGATTAACGAAAATTGATACACAGACTTTACATTTT
>Ga0213868_10003758_pt1 | contig 14064 bp, 12 predicted proteins | sample PICome_9_FD_160087 | JGI IMG/M metagenome (GOLD analysis project Ga0213868, IMG submission 160087) | Coastal seawater microbial communities near Pivers Island, North Carolina, United States - PICO127 | ecosystem: Environmental > Aquatic > Marine > Coastal | place: USA: North Carolina...
GGCAATTATTACGACGTTGTGTTGTCCTAGAGGTGTCTAGGATGTAGTTATGCCAAAGTTACTTTGGTATTCCAATGAAAGGCTTTCCTTTTTTCTTTATAGAAAATAGGGATGCTTTTTTGTTTTAGGGAGGTTATATAGTGAATCGTGTTGAAATTGAATTTCCCTAAATGATTACTTGATATAATACGCTATTAGCTCCAATAGAATTACAACTACAGTATTATAAATTATAGTAAAAAACAACATTTAAAGTTATTATTTCTTATCATTAAAATGGATTTTAACGATTAAAAGATAAATAAACGGATGAAACGCATACCGTTAATCGATTTTAACATTTTGTTAACACTTGTTTCACCTTGGGTTTGTAACTTTATAGTGCCAAACCTAATTTTGTTAAACCTATGAAGCGATTTTCTAAAGTACCACTTGTAGTATTATTTGCGATTTTTATGCTTTATTCATGCACTACAAATAGTCTTGATAGTAACTTAGACCCCCTAGAAATAAGCTTAGTTGAAAACACTGGCGGTAATGAGGATAGTAGTGACAATAGTCTATTAAGTTACAGAGTAATTCCTAGTGATTTTGATTGGAATAATATACCTGCTAGTTATGCGCATAGTATTTGGGAAATTAGGTATGAATTCGACTTAGGAGATTTATCAGTAACACTACCTGCTAATGTTGTTTTACGATTTGAAGGTGGTATCCTTAATAACTATAACTCTATTTTAGGCACAAACACTGAGATAGAGGAAGGGTTAGTTTGGAGTTTTGATGGGTTAGGTGAATTAGCAGGAACTTGGAATTTACTGAAAATTTATCCAGAATGGTTTGGAGCCCTTGGGGATGGGACTACTTATGATGCTGATTCATTCATTAGTGCTGTTAGTTTCTTAAACATAATGGGTGGTGGTAATTTGATTCTCACAGCAGGGAAAGATTACGTTATAGATAAAGAAATTCTACTTTTTAGTAATATTCATATCCTAGGAAATGGTTCTCACATTACGGTACCGACAACTAACTACGACGTTTCTCCAAATCGTAACTTTGCAATATTCACAACTGTTCACATACCTTCAAGACCAATGAGTTCCGTTAGGCTTTCAAGCGGATTAATACAGTATTATAATATTCATATAAAGGATATTACATTTAATTTAAACAGAGATGGAAATGTTTTAGCACTTGGGTGGATGAGGTCATCAGACTTTAATGCAATTCGGCTTGTTGACACAGAACAAGGTAGAGTAGAAAACTGTACATTTTTAGATAAGCAATCGTCAACAATTAATATTTTAACTGCTGTTGTTAATTTTGACAACTCATTTAATTCTATCGCTCGGAATAATACTTTTAATAAATGCGGCGCAATTAGAACAAATGATGGTTCGGCGAATGTTATAGATGGAAATGTAATAAATAATAGTCCTGGTACGGCAATTGAAATTTATCTTGGAACACATCACCAAATAATTAATAATGAATTGAATGAGCAGTGGGTTGATGCGAGTAGTCTTGGGTGTAGTGCAAACTATGCCATCATTAAGAATAATATTATAAACGCATCTAATTCATCAGCTATTGCTATAGGGCACCCAAACGTGGATGGTTTTCCTCCTTTTGGGGCAGATTATGCATTGGTTGAAAATAACTATATTAAAGGTGGGCCTGTTACTAACGACCCTACAAGTGGGGAAGTGCTTACTGGAGGGGCTGGTATTCTACTTCAGAATGGTATTGGAGCAAGAATAATTAATAATGACATTGAAGGACTATTCAAAGATACTGCACACGCTAAGAATTGTGGTGCTATATTAGTTGGTGGTGCCCCAACTGACCAAACCCTGTTTGATGATTTAGTAATTGATGGGAATAGAATTGTTGGTGCTACAGTTGGCCTATATATCAAGGATATGATTAATGTAACCATTTCAAATAATCATATTGGTAATGTATTTGCGGGTATATATGGACAGGCTGATATTGCCAGCTCACCTAACTCAAAAATGATAATAGATAAAAACACAATCAAAGATTCAGGTTGTGCACTATGGTTGAATGGCCCATACAATACAATAACAAATAACACAATTACGACAACAGACGCTGTTGGCTATTTAAATAATGGTCATTACATTTTAAATAACAACGTAATTACAGAAGGCTTGAAAGGACCACACTTGTTGCATCCGTTAAGTTTAACGATGAGGGATAATTATTTTTACAATACAATTCCTCTTGGAAGTTTAGAAGAGGGTAGTATAATGACAATGAGAGCGCCTGAAATGGAGTTAGATGATTTGATTATTGAAAGAACTGTAATAGATTTCCCAAAATCAGGAATGCCTACAACTTGGGTTCTTAGAGCTTTTGAACTGAAAGGCTATTTAGGTTCACAATACTTTAACTAAACGAATACCTTTTATTGTAAGTCCAATTATTGGCTAAAAAATATTAGACAACAGTGATATTATCTTTATTATAATTTTATCTAACCTTATAAAAATCTGATTACTACAAATTGGTATATGTAGCTTTATTTTAGCTAGGTTCGAGTTCCGTCCAGACCGCTAAAATTGCACAAATAAGCTCTGAGAAATTAGGGCTTTTTTTGGCAATAGTAAGAAGTTGTGTTGTCCTAGAGGTGTCTAGGATGTAGTTATACCAAAGTAACTTTGGTATTCCAATGAAAGGCTTTCCTTTTTTCTTTATAGAAAATAGGGATGCTTTTTTGTTTTAGGGAGGTTTTGAATTTTAAATTTAATAGTGACCTTTCAAAAATAAACGTGTCTTATAGGTGCTATTAATCAATAAAAGGGGGTTGCAAGAAATTGCAGCTCCTTTTTGCTTTATAAACGATTCAACAGGATAAATAAATCACACTTGATAGAAGTAATTTTGTAAATTGCCTTGATTTAAAATTATATATTACAAAGATGGTTACTTTAAAACAGCTAGCAAAGGAATTAAACGTTTCAATATCAACAGTTTCTAAAGCATTAAACAACAGCGAGGAGATTGGAGAAGATACAGTGCGACGAGTTAAAGAACTTGCGAAATTATATAACTACAGACCCAATAAGGTAGCCTTAAGTTTAAAAAACAACAAAACACGAACCATTGGTGTTATTATACCTAATATTCTGAATCGGTTTTTGGCAAAAGTTCTTTTTGGTATTGAAAGTGAAGCTACAAGACAAGGATATAATATAATAACGTGTATATCTAATGAATCTTTACAAAAGGAAAAAGAAAGTTTACAATTATTAGCCAATGGAAGTGTTGATGGTTTCATATTGTCAGTTGCTAAAGAATCTCAAATCAATAATGAAGTAGAACATTTTAAAAGAACAATTAAACAAGGGTTACCTATTGTTATGTTTGATAGAGTAGCACATGATGTTTTATGCGACAAGGTCATTGTTGATGATTTTGATGCGACCTACAACGCGACTAAAAGCTTAATTGATGAAGGAAGAAAGCATATCGCTTTCGTTAGTAATATAAACGACATAAGTGTTGGTAAGCTAAGAGAGCGTGGCTATAATAAAGCAATTTTAGAAAACGGGAATCTTGAGCCTTTAGTTTTAAAAATAAAGAATAAAGATGATCATCAAAAAAAAATAAAATCGCTGTTTAAAAAGAACAATACTATTGATGCAATTGTAGCTGCTGATAGTTCTTCGGGTATTATAGCTATAAATACGGCGGTGAGTTTTGGTTTAAAAGTACCAAAAGATATATCGGTAATAGGATTTGCCAGCAAATCGGATTCAAACCATACGCTGCCTAAACTAACAACTATTAGGCAACATGCTAAAGCTATTGGTGCACATGCGGCTGAGTTACTTATTAAAAGAATAGAGAATACTGGCTTAGAAGAAGATGTTAAAACCAAAATAGTAAAAACTAGCTTGGTTAAAAACGAATCCACATTGTAATCCAAAACACACAAAACTGCTTTTTATTGCATTTCGTCGATAAAAAAAAGTGCGTTTCGTCGAATATTTTACATTTCGTCGAAAAAAATATACTTTATATAACCTCTTAATATATTTTAGCATTCCTTAATTGAGCGACCCATTATATTCCCTAAGTTCAGTTGAGAAGAATTAATCCACTTTGACTTTTTTAAGTCATTTCCCTCATTAAAAATAGTATAGAATCGTTCTGCATTTTTGTGTATTCGATTTTAAGTTAATTATCCATTTTTCCCTTTAACCAAGATTTTGTTTTTCAGAGTCTTAGTTATCAATTTATTATTTATAAAAAACGAGAAAACTGTATAACCTTAAATTCGAATTAATATGAAATCCCTAAAAATTACTTTAATAGTAGCTTTATTTTTTGCATCTATCACATCTTGTACAAAACAAGATTTAAATGAAGATGACATACAAGTAGCACCAGATCAACTTGAAGTTCCTTTCACAGGAGGTAATGGTCAAGATTAAATATCTGATAAATATAAAATAATTAAAAAAGCTCTTTAGAATATTCTAAAGAGCTTTTTTAATTTAATAAATAATAGATACATTTGAAAGAAAGTAGAATCTATCTTTATTTTGAAGTTTAAATTTTTTATTGTCGTTTTATTTATTGGCTTAAGCAGTATTAATGCTCAAACTGATAAAAATATTCCTAAAATAGATTCGATTCATAAATACTTAATAAAAATCAAATCTTCTGATTCTATTTTAATAGCAAGACAGCATTATAGAATTGGAGAATTATTTAGGTCTTCTTATATTAGTGATAGTTCTTATTTTTATTTTCAAAAGGCAGAAAAAGTTTTTAAGAAATTAGGATATAAATATGAAACTGCTGCGACTCTTTATGGAATAGCCGTAATACAGACTTACGATAAAGATTATACTGGTAGTGAGGTTACATCTTTTCAGGCTATATCATTACTTGAAGAATTAAATCAAAGTAATAAAGTTAGAAAGTATAAAGCCTTTATATATAATAATTTAGGAATTGTTTTTGATGAACTTGAGTTGTATGAAGAGTCAATAAGTTATTTTAAAGAATCACTTGAAATAAAAAAGAGTTTAGTAGGAGACTTTAATAGAAGTATAGGTTTAACTCTAAATAATTTAATAAAAGTCTACAGAAGATCAGGACAGTTTGACTTAGCCAAAGAAACTTATAATAAAATATTTGCTGATAAAGTCTTAATTAAAGATCATCCAGATGTTTACGTTTTAGCTTTAGGTAATTATGCTAAAACGCTATTCTTAGCTAAAGATTTTAGTCAATTACCTTATTTATATCATAAAGCGTTAAAAATCACAGACAGTCTTGATAATAGTTATAATTCTATAATAATTTACCAGCACTTAGCCGAATATCATAAATATACTTTTAATAAAGATTCGGCAAAACATTATGCTTATAAGGCTAAAAATATTTCGGAAGAATACAATAATGATGACTTACTTAAATCGCTTCTTTTACTTTCTGAAATTGAAGAAGGAATTACCGCAACTAAACATCTAAAAGCTTATGTAAAACTTAATGATAGTTTACAAAAAAATGAACGCGCAATTAGAAATAAATTCGCAAGAATACGTTTTGAAACGAGTAAAATAGAGCAAGAAAATATTGAAATAACCAAACAACGTTCATGGCTTTTAATAATATCCGTAGTTCTTATTTTGGCTTCATTTCTTGTATATCTAATAATTTCTCAAAGAAACAAGAATAACGAATTACAGTTTATCCAAAAGCAGCAAGAGACTAATGAAGAGATATACAACCTCATGTTATCGCAAAATGAGAGTATTGAAGAAGCAAGAGCACAAGAAAAGAAACGAATTTCTGAAGAATTACATGATGGTGTTTTAGGGCGCTTATTTGGTACACGATTAAGTTTAGATAGCTTAAATATGAGTAATAGTTTGGAGGCTGTAAAAACTAGGAGCGAATATATTGATGGACTTAAAACTATAGAAGAAGATATTAGAAAGGTATCACATGAATTAAATACTGATTTTGTTTCTGGTTCAGGATTTATTGATATTATAAAAACATTAGTAGAAACACAGACTATTGCTTATAATATTAAATACAAACTAGATTATGATGATGATATAGTTTGGGATTCTGTATCCAACAAAAAGAAAATTCACATATACAGAATTATTCAAGAAACGCTCCATAACATTTACAAACATGCAAATGCGACCATAGTAAATATTAGTTTTAAAGTAAAAAATAATGTAATTTGCTTAATCATCTCAGACGATGGTTCCGGTTTTGATGTCAATAAAGCTAAATCAGGTATTGGTTTAAAAAACATGAATTCTAGAATAAAAGAAATAAACGGAACTATAAAGATAACCTCAGAAAAAGGTGTAGGAACTAAAGTAACCATAGAGGCACCAATACCCTAACGCCAAATTATGACTGAAAACATTAAAATACTTATGATTGATGACCATCCAATGATTATTGAGGGTTATCAAAACACATTGCGGTACTCAAAAAAAGACAGTCAAGAATTAGAAATTGATATTGCTAATAATTGTGATGAAGCAGTTGCCTTTATGGATAAGTCTGTTCAAAAAGAAAGGCCTTATGATGTGCTGTTTGTTGATATTAGTTTGCCACCATCGGCTGATGGTTCAATGAGTTCTGGAGAAGATTTAGCAGAATATTCTCGAAAGATTTTACCAAATGCCAAGATTATTATCTTAACCATGTTTAATGAATCTTTTAGGATCCATAATATTATCAAAACCATCGACCCTGAAGGTTTTATGATTAAAAGTGACTTAACATCTAGTGAATTAGCAAGTGCTTTTCAAGCAGTACTTAATAATCCGCCTTTTTATAGCGGCACCGTAAATAGCCATATTAGAAAAGCCATAACGAGTGATATTGTTATAGATGATAAGAACAGAAAAATTCTTCACCTATTATCTCAAGGTGTTAAAACAAAAAATTTAGCAGCTCCCTTAGATATTTCTTTAAGTGCTGTTGAAAAAAGGAAAAAGCAACTTAGAGATATTTTTGAAGTATACGATGGTCAAGATGAAACCTTGCTTAACGAGGCTAGAAAAAAGGGGTTTGTATAGCTAAAACATCATACAAAATAAAGAAAAGTGGTTTTTTCAAAAAAAATCACTTTTTTTTATGCGCTTGAAACCTAGACTAGTGTTGAAGATTACCATTACCCCGTAATACCATTACGGGTTTCCCGCAGTTCGAAAACAATAGTTATAATTATATTTGATTATCGACACTTCAAAAATTAGTTAATCCCTCAATTTTTTTTGTTGATAATAGCAATTTACATAAACCCTATGGATGTGAGAGACCTATAGGGTTTCTTCTTTTTAATCGAAAAATAATTCTTCGATATTTTTAAGAGAGCTAACAGTTGAAATTGTTATTCCCATGACATCTTAGATTCACAAATACAGATTCATTCGAATATAAAGCTATGAGTAAAATGGGAATCAAAATATAGCATCTTTATAATCCCATAAAACACCAATGTAAAGACCAAGGTAGATTATAGCAACTACAAATTTTATAAAGGTTGAGGTTAAAAACCCAATAAAAGACCCAAAAGCAGCTTTAGTTGCTTTTTTTGTGTCACTTTTGTTTATGAGCTCTCCTATTAATGCGCCAATAAAAGGGCCAATTATAATACCCCCGGGTATAGGAGCAATCAATCCAACAATAAGACCTATAGTGGTTCCAATCATCCCGTATTTAGTGCCTCCAAAACGTTTTGTTCCTATGGCTGGAATAATGTAATCAAGCAGCCAAATAAATAGAGCAATTGTAAAAGTTATGATTAAAAACGATTTGTCAATGGGTATCTCATCAGTGAAATGAACAATTAAAAGTCCAAACCAACTGGTAATAGGTCCTGGTAGAATAGGTATGAAGCTACCAATAATGCCTAGAAGCATAAATAGTGCAGCAATAATAATTAAAATAATATCCATAAAAGTGTTTAAGTTATATACTAATTTAGACTAAAAATCATGCCAAATGTTACATTTTTAAACTTTAGCCAATAGTTTTAAATTAAAAGGGAAACTACGTATTCATGTTATTTTTAAAATAAGTAACTAAGGAGAAGTTATTGATGTGAAATCTAGAGACCACATCCTGATTTAGAAGCTGAAGCTATAGGCGTTATTAAAACACTGCCAAAGGTTACACCTTTAGAACATAAAGGTAAGAAAGTAAATATGCCTTATTCATTGCCAATTATTTTTGCAATAGCAAAGTAAATGAATTGAATTCCACTTCTATTTTTATTAATACTATTTAAAACCGAAGCTCAAACTTCGGTTTTTACTTTTTTGAGTATTTAAAAACTAAAAAATTTGTATTTTTCGGTTTCAGTTGAAATCCATGAGATATTCTTTAGTTTTAATATTTATTTTGTTACTCACATCTTGTGACTATTTCAATGTAAAAAAAACATCTTCTGAAGCGATTTTAAAAGAAGAATTAGAAACTTTTAATTGGAATGATGTTGATGAATATCCCAGTTTTACAGCTTGTGATTCTTCTACTTTAAAAGAAGATAGAACCATTTGTTTTCAACAAACCATAACCAAAAATATTACCAGTTATTTGCAGAAAGAACGGATTGTTGTTACTCAAGATATTAATGATACAATAATGCTGTATTTTCAAGTATCTAAAAAAGGTGAGTTGTTATTATTACAATCAAAAATAGATTCACTTACTACTCAAGAAATACCTAATATTAAACAGTTACTCATTAATAGTCTAGATTCCTTGCCAAAAATATTTCCGGCTATAAAACGTGGACAGCATGTTACCACGGAGTTTAAACTACCTATAGTTATTCATGTAAATTAGTTTTGTCTATTACCTTTGATATACTTGCCACAGCGGATAAGTGCGTTAGGGATTGCAGAGGAAAGCCCACAGCGAAGAATGAGTGAGGACTTGTAACGTAAAGCCCGACCCTTTTGGGTAACGCCATAAACTTAAAACTTAATAGCCAATTTCCGCATGAGTCTTAACACTTCCATATATAACCAAACTAAGGTTACTAGAAGTCCCCAGGTAGCTATCCATTCTTTATACTTAGGCGATTTATTTTTATGACGCTCAATATAATCAAAGTCAAGAAGCAATGATAATGAAGCGAAAATTGTAGCAAGAATGTTGAATGCTATAGCAGGCCACGACGTACCCCAGATAAAGACTTTTATGCCGAAGAAGCCCAAAATCCATGAAATAATATAAACTACAAAAATACTGGTTGCTGCAGTGATAATAACACTTCGTAGTTTTTTGGTCACCACGATAATTCGCGTTTGATACAGTAATAACATCACTATAAAAGTAACTATTGTTATCCCAATGGCTTGATAGGGTAAATTAGGAAATTGTGCATGAGCATATACGGTCATGGCGCCTAGAAAGAAGCCTTTTGCAATGGCATATAGCGGCACTAAAATATGTGCCCAATGTTGACGAACGGAAATAATAATACTAATTACAATAGCGGCTAGCAAGCCACCTAAAGAATACCATTTAATAGTTGCTCCACGAGCATGAAGCTTCCACATGCCAATTGAAATGATTACAATAATGGCTATGGACAACATTGATTTTATAAAAACACCATTTACTGACATGGTTTGTGGTGAAGTATCTTTATCACCAAAAAAGTAATTATTAAAGGCTGGGTTTGAAGTTTTTTTGAATAGGTCCATAAGAATTAAAACTACTAAAATTATTTTTTAAAGTCACGTCCTTTCCATTTATAACCAGAAAAGCTTGAAATAAACGCAATATAAATACTAAAGAATGGATAAATGAAAAACCCGAAAATATAATTTTTTAAAATGTTTTTTTGATTAAAAAAGGAAGCTGATTTATAGATTAAAAAAAAATCGATATTAAATTTTATAACTAGAATATAAAGGAGGATTTTAAAGTTTAAAACACCAATACAAGAAAGCATCAATACAATGACGATTAAAGCATTCATTAACAAAACTGCCAAGCCTGTAAGTTTGCTAAACCAATTATTATAGGTGCTTGTTTTAGCTGCCCAACGTATACGTTGTGACAATAAATCAGTCCAATTTGGTTGTGATTGTGTTTTTATAATAGCCCGTTTGCATTTTAAATAATGAACATGCTTAGGCTGTTTTTTTGCGATTTTTTCAAGTAGAAAAATGTCGTCTCCACTGGCAATATTGGTGTTGCCTTCAAAACCGTTTACTTCATTAAATATTGATTTTTTATACCCAAAATTGGCACCATTACACAAAAAGGGTTTGTTGATTCCGAAACCGCCAATGGTAGCGCCTTGTAAACTTAAAATATCTAGTATTTGAAATCCGTTTAAAAATGAATGATCATTATTATAAACTACAGGAGCAGCAATACAAAGGGCATTGTTTTTTTGAATGAACTGGTTAAAACTATCTAGCCAAAATAAAGGTAATTGGCAATCAGCATCGGTGGTGATTATCCAATCGTTTTTTGCTTTTTTTATAGCTGAGGTTATGGCATCTTTCTTTGGGGAATTTGTTTTTCTATCATTTGTAATGATACGAACGTCACCCTGAGCGCAGTCCAAGGGTCTTGTTTTTAATACTTTTTTTATGATATCAACAGAATCATCAACAGAATCATCATCAACAAAAATAATTTCAAAAAGATGTTTTGGATAGTTAAGAGCTTGGATAGACTTTAATAAATCTGGTAAATTTTCAGCCTCATTTCTAAAAGGAATCACGATTGAAAATTTGGTTTTAGCTGGAATATCTTCTAGCTTAAATGTTGCAATTTTATCAAACCCAAAAATAAAACTACCTATTAAAAGCAAGTAACTAATCGTTATGATGAGGCTAATTAAAATCATATATTATCTTGACTTTTTGGGAAGTTAAAACGAAGCACATAATAACTTCCAAATAGACTTGGCATTACAAAGTTGAGTAACCACATAATAATAATTATAGATAGTACAATCAGTTCGTTTATATCTGCCACCGAAAAAAGATACACCGCAACACTTCTTTTTATAATCACGTCAAAAATAAAAATAGTTGGAATTATCGAAGTCAGTAAATACATGGCTGTAATAATAGTCATGGCATTTAAATAGCTAAGGTTTACCTGAAAAATTTGCAACAACACAAAAAATTGAAAGGAAAAAATAAGATACCGTATTATTGAAAACACAAACCCTGAAACGAGTTTATTTTTCGGGTATTCTACAACAAAACCTTTAATCTTTTCTAATGAGAACCCTTTAATAGTGAGTCTGCTTTTGGTTATTCCAAAGCTTAATAAAAGTATGGCTATCAATACAAAAACTAAAAACCTTACCAATTTATAATAATTTATTTCTGGGTCGTATTTTAATATATAAAAACTGAATCCAATAACGCCCAAAATTATTGTGACACTCATTTGCAGAAGGTTACTCATTAGGTTAACTAACATGATACGATTCCTGAAATTGGATGTGTAATAAATAGCTTTGGCACCGTATTCACCAATTCTATTTGGTGTGAATAGTGAGGCAGTTAATGCACCTAAACTTTGTTCTGTAGCATTTTTAAAACTAATTTTTTTGATAAAATTCACTAAAAGTTGCCATTTTAGGATTTCAAAAAACCAATTCAACAAGCTTAAAATCACTAAAAAAATGATGTTGTTAAGCGAAAAAATCTTCTTTTTTAGCAAGAAACTAGTAAAATCAGAAAAGTTTAAAGCATCATTATTTGCTAATTTTTGATAGATAAAATAAAAAGCACCAACTACAATGCTTAATTTAATAAGTACAAAAAAGAATTGTTTAGTTTTGTATGGTAGCGAGTGCATCATTTATGATGCAAATTAAATCAATATTACCACATGACCTTGAATTTTAAATTGAATACCCATTTATGGTTTGCATTAGCTTTCCTTTTTTATGGTTTTTCAAGTTTTTCTCAAGGCGATACAAGTACAGTTAAAGCGCAATTTGCTTTAGGTATGAATAGTCCATCAGCAAATGGTTTTGTAAGTGGTTTTGAAGCGAATTCAGTTAATTTCCCAACCATTAATCTAGGGTTACAATACATGTTTAAATCCCACTTAGGAGCAAAATTAGATTTTGGTTTTAATAGATTTTCTAACATTGATAATGCTTCAGAGTTTAAAGTGAACTATTCACGTATAAATACACAATTGGTATTTGATACCTCTAAAATTTTAAGTTTTTCAAATAAAATGGCAACTTTTATTCATGCTGGTCCGGGGTTTTCAATGGTAAAGCCTTTGGGTAATTACGGAGAAAATAAAACGGCGTATTTAAATACTATGGGCGGTATTGAGTTTCATTATGGTGTTTCTGATAAACTATCCGTTTATTTAGATACTTCATATATTTTTGGCTTTGGTAAAGATTTTAATCCTATTTCTGATGGTTTTGGATCGTTTAACGGAGATTTATTAACCATAACGTTTGGCGCATCTATTTCGCTAAGCGGTTGTTATTATTGTAGAGACTAATGAAGCATGAAAGAATTATTTTAGGAATTGACCCAGGAACAACTATTATGGGTTTCGGACTCATAAAAGTGGTTGGAAAAAAGATGCAATTTGTTCAACTTAACGAACTTGATTTAAAAAAATACAGTGACCATTATTTAAAACTAAAACTCATTTTTGAGCGTACTATAGAGCTTATTGATACTCATAACCCAGATGAAATAGCTATTGAAGCGCCTTTTTTTGGTAAAAACGTGCAAAGTATGCTAAAGTTAGGACGCGCACAGGGTGTGGCCATGGCAGCAGGTTTGAGTAGAGAAATCCCAATAACGGAGTATCTTCCTAAAAAAATTAAAATGGCTATTACTGGAAATGGAAATGCCAGTAAAGAACAAGTTGCTAAAATGTTGCAAAGTTTGTTAGGATTAAAAACACTTCCAAAAAATTTAGATGCAACTGATGGTTTAGCAGCCGCCGTATGTCATTTTTATAATTCAGGTAGAATTGAAGTGGGTAAGAGTTATTCAGGATGGGACGCTTTTGTTAAGCAGAATGAAGGTAGAGTTAAGAAGTAATGGCCGGCATCTATATCCACATACCATTCTGCAAGCAAGCATGTCATTATTGTGATTTTCATTTTTCGACGTCTTTAAAAAAGAAATATGAACTTATTCAATGCATAGTAAAAGAGTTAGAATTAAGAAAAAACGAGCTTCAAAATCAAACCATTGAAACCATTTATTTTGGGGGTGGCACACCTAGTTTATTAACGAGAGATGAATTAGAACTGCTTATCAATACGGTTTATGAAAACTATACCATTAGTGAAAACCCAGAAATAACTCTAGAAGCAAATCCAGATGATTTGTCTAATGATGTCATAATCCAATTATCTAAAAGCCCAGTAAACCGACTAAGTATAGGTGTTCAATCTTTTTTTGAACGTGATTTAAAACTCATGAATCGCGCACATAACACCAAAGAAGCTTGGGAATGTTTAGAAATAGCAACTCAATATTTCGATAATATTTCCATCGATTTAATTTATGGAATTCCTGGATTGAGCAATGAAGAATGGATTGAGAATATAGAAACAGCTTTATCATTCAATGTTCCACATATATCCTGTTACGCTCTAACCGTGGAGCCTAAAACAGCTTTAGAAAAATTCATAAAAAAAGGTATTATTGATAATGTAGATGACGATTTAGCGCAAGAGCAATTCAATATACTTGTTGATAAATTAGAGGTTTCTGGGTTTATTAATTATGAACTTTCAAACTTTGGAAAGCCTCATTATTTTAGTAGGAATAATTCAGCCTACTGGCAAGGGAAACTGTATTTGGGTATAGGACCTTCAGCACATTCATTTAATGGTGACCAGCGGAGTTGGAATGTGTCTAATAATACAAAGTACATTAAAGCCATTCAAAAAAACGAATTGCCCTCAGAATCAGAAATACTTTCTAAAACTGATAAATTCAACGAATATATAATGACAGGTCTACGAACTATTTGGGGTGTTTCTTTTGAAAAAGTAGAGAATGATTT
>Ga0213868_10003761_pt1 | contig 14059 bp, 17 predicted proteins | sample PICome_9_FD_160087 | JGI IMG/M metagenome (GOLD analysis project Ga0213868, IMG submission 160087) | Coastal seawater microbial communities near Pivers Island, North Carolina, United States - PICO127 | ecosystem: Environmental > Aquatic > Marine > Coastal | place: USA: North Carolina...
TGCTTTATATACTGGTAATGGGTCTACTCAATCTATAACCAATGATGGTAACAGCGATATGCAGCCTGATTGGGTTTGGGTAAAAAGTAGAAGCATTGCCTATCACAATGTTGTTTTTGATTCTTCAAGAGGAGTCAACCAAAGACTTTCTACTAATTTAACTGCTGCTGAAGATACTGGTGCAGGATATGGAACTGTAAGTGCATTTAATTCTGATGGGTTTAGTGTTTCAAGTGGTGCAAATACTAATAATAATTCTGCTACTTATGTAGCTTGGCAATGGAAAGCCAATGGTGGTACGACAGCTGCAAACTCAGATGGCTCTTTAGCAAGTGTAGTTCAAGCAGACACTACAGCAGGGTTTAGTATTGTTACTTGGACAGGAGCAGGTGGTGTTAGAACTGTAGGACATGGGCTAGGAGTAGCACCTGATGTTATTATTGTTAAAAATAGAAGTACATCAACTCAATGGGGTGTATGGCATAAAAATTTAGCTGATACAGATAAAAATTTAAGGATTAATTCAACCAGTGCAGAAGTTGATGATGCTCTTTGGAACGATACAGTTCCTACATCTAGCGTATTTTCAATTGGTTCTAGTGCAGAAGTAAGTGGCAATTCTATAGCCTACTGCTTTGCAGAAAAACAAGGCTACAGCAAGTTTGGCAAGTATGTCGGTAATGGAAATGCAAATGGTTCGTTTGTGTATACAGGATTTAAACCTGCTTTTGTGATGGTTAAAGCAATAACTTCAAGTAAAAACTGGGATATTTCCACAGGTGCAGTTTCATCTAATCAAATAGACGAAAGATTAAGAGCAAATTTAGCTGATGCCGAAGAATCAAGTGGTCACATAGATTTTCTTTCAAATGGATTTAAAATGAGAAATACTAATGGAACGCAAAACTCAAGTGGCGTAACATACATCTACATGGCATTTGCAGAATCGCCATTCGTTGCAGAGGGCGTACCAACAACCGCAAGATAATAAAAACCCGCTATGTAGCGGGTTTCTCGTTTGGTTCTTCTGAATTCTCAGGTGGTGATTCTAATTGTTGTTGTAGCCTCGAAGTATAACCCTCTTTTGCTAAAACTAATCTATCAAGATTTCTTCTTGTAGTATTAATGTCTTGTTCTAAGGCATTTAACTCAACCACAAAAGCTTTTTGTAAATCAGTCATATCAGATATGATATATTTCTTATCATTCAACACCAACACTGGTTCTTCATTCGTAATTTCTGTACTCATTTAAATATATCCTGCCAGTTTCCTTGTGTGCTAGCTTTCGCATACTCAGTAGCACGGTTTTCAAAAAAGTTGGTATGCTCAACTGCGTTAACTTGCATATCAATCCACGGCAAAGGGTTCTCATCACTACTATGAAAGATATTCTTCATACCTAATCCTAGTAATCTTCTATCCGCAATATAACGAATATACTCTTTTACCTCAGCTGCTGTTAGATTTGGAATGTCTGCTTTATCAAAGCAAATATCAATAAATTTATCCTCTAGTTCTACTACTCGTTCAGCAGCACAATAGATTTCATACTTTAACTTATCTGTCCATATCTCTGGATTTTCTGCAATAAATGTTCTGAAAAGTTTGGATAGACCTTCTACATGAAGAGACTCGTCTCTTATTGACCATGTAACAATCTGCCCCATACCTTTCATCATATTATGTCTTGGGTAGTTCAATAGTATAGCAAAACTACTAAATAATTGAACTCCTTCTGTGAACCCACTATATACAGCCATTGTTTTAGCCATTTCATGTGGTGTGTCCATATTGAAGTCTGTAAGATAATCATGTTTTTCTGACATAGCTTGTATATCAAAAAACTCTTGGTACATATCATCAGACTTCCCTAGTGTTTCCAAAAGTAAGGAGTATGCTTCTTGATGAACTGCTTCCATAGCAGCATAGCTTACTAGCATCATTCTTACTTCGGGTTGTTTAAATGTGGGTAAATAATGCTTAGCATATCCACAGCACACATCAACATCAGCTTGAGTAAAGAACTTAAATATATTGTCTATAAGTGATCTTTCTCCTTCTGATAATTTTTCTTTATAATCCTTGATATCATCTTGTAATGGCACTTCTTCAGGTAGCCAATGCATTTGTTGTTGTTTTTTGTAAAACTCAAATGCCCAAGGATATACAAAGGGTTTGTAATATTCTCTTTCTTCTAATAATTGGCTCATAGTTATCCCTCACATGCCAAACAATCTTCTTGTTCGAAGATTATTTCTCTTTTTACCTTCGAAGATACATTATCAGCACGGCTGATAGCTTCACTTCTTAGGTAATATAATGTTTTTAAATTCTTAGCCCATGCTAACATATGTACATTGTGTAGGTCTCCTTTATTTACATCAGGCGGAAAGAATAAATTTACGCTTTGAGATTGACAAACAAATTGTTGTCTTTCTGCAGCGTGTTCTACTACCCATGCTTGATTGATTTCTACAGCAGTTTTGAATACTTCTTTTTCTTCTGGTGTAAGAATATCAAGATGTTGCACACTTCCTTTGTTTGCCACAATCTCTTTCCATACACTGTCTGTATTCATACCTTTTGTATCTAATAGCTGTTCTAAGTACTTGTTCTTTTGTAAGTATGATCCACTTTTTGTTTTTTGAGTAAATGCATTTGCTCTAAAAGGTTCGATACTTGGACTTGTATTTCCACAAATAATACTAGAACTTGCATTTGGAGCAATCGCTAGTAAATGTGCATTTCTTACTTCGCATGTATCATCATCGGGACACGCTCCACGCTCAACAGCGAGTCTACGAGTCTCTTGTAATGCATCTTGCTTTATATGTTTGAACATCTCATAGTTCTTACTAGCAGCCATAATACTCTCGAAAGGTATATTATTTCTCTGCATATAAGCATGAAATCCCATAGCACCAAGCCCAATACTTCTCTCCCTCAAAGCACTATATTTAGCTTTTTCCATTTGGCTTGGAGCATTATTAATAAAGTAATCCAATACATTATCTAACATTCTTACTAAGTCTGGTATAAATGCTGGTACTTTGCTCCATTCGTCAAAATACTCCAGATTTACACTAGAAAGACAACATACTGCTGTTCTTTCTTCGTTTGTTGCAAGAGTAATTTCAGAGCAAAGATTACTATGATTTACATAGAGACCTTTTCGTTTCTGAAAGTCTGGTAAATCAGCATTTACAGCATCTTCAAACATGAGATAAGGCTCTCCTGTTTCCATGCGATTCTGCAATAATTTTACCCAAAGTGTTCTTGCGGACACTACTTTTTTAACTTCATGACTATGAGGATCAATAAGTTCCCAACTATCATCAAAGTTTTCTTCGTGTGTTGCACGGTGTATAGTTTCCATAAATTTATCACTTATGACTACACCATGATGTAAGTTTGTACACTTACGATTGACATCTCCACCAGTTGGTTTACGAATGTCTAAAAATTCTTCGACTTCAGGATGTGTGATATGCATATAACCTGCATAACTTCCTCGTCTTGTAACTCCTTGTGAGAAAGCTAACATTTCTGCATCTACTACTTTCATAAAAGGAATTGCACCTGTGCTTTCTGATCCTTTTGAAGTTGATGTTCCTTGTGAACGAACTGCACTCCATGAACCTCCTATACCTCCTCCAAAGGAAGATAGATAAGCATTTTCGGTATAATGATCTGTAATACCTTCTCTTGAATCCTCAACATAGTTTAAGAAACATGAGATAGGCATACCTCGTTGTGTACCTCCATTTGAAAGTACAGGAGTAGAGAACATAAACCATAATTTACTTGCATAATCGTACAAGCGTTGGGCATGGTCATCATCATCTGCAAAAGCTTCTGCAGCACGTGCGAAAGCCTCTTGAGGTGATGTTTCCCCTGCTACCATATATCTGTCTTGCAAAGTTCGTAAACTGAACTCTGTTAACATTGAATCTTGACTATAATCTATTTTCATTTAAGTGCCTTTTTAAAGTTGAATTAATAACTTCTATGTTTTGTTCTCCGATTGCTTGTTCTGAGTAAGTAACTAAATCCATAAGCTCAACGTTCATCAGAAGTTGTTCTGCGTTTTCATTGAGATTCTGAATGTATTTATACTTTCCATCTATAGGACAAGCATCGTAGATATCAAAAACGTCTCCATATTGTTCCATTAGCTGAACTGCGCGTTTTGGACCAATTCCAGGTATTCCTGGAACATTGTCCCCTTTGTCGCCAGTCAGACATTTGAATGTAATATAATCGGGGATCTCAAAATCATAATGTTCATCCCAATTATGTACTGTGGTTTCTTTTCTAGTAACTGTACTAAAACGAGAAACTCTATCGTTGATAAGTAAATCCCAGTCTTTATCAGATGAAACCATCCAACATTCGTCTAATCCATACTTATCAAGATTCATACTAATGTATGCTGCAATATCATCAGCTTCAACTCCTTTGAATTGAAAGACTGGATATTTTTCTTTGAGTAATGTTAGAGTATTACTAAACTCTGCCATAAACATAGCAAACTCTTTTTCTTCTTGAGGAGTTTGTTCTGCATACTTTTCTTTACGGTTTGCTTTATATTCTGGGAATATTTCTTTTCTATAAGAACTACCACCGTCAGCAGTAATTATAATATTACCTGCATTGTATGATTTTGCTAGACTTTCTACTGTTCTTACATAATCATATTTGAAGTCTGTTACACCTTGATGTTTCCACCTAAAAGCTATATTGAGACTATCAACTATCAGCAAGTTCCCATTTTGAATTGGGTTCCCAAGGTCTGAGAATGTTATCGCCATTTGTAAATATTATCTCCTCTTTTTCTAGCCAGTGTTCTGCGATTAGTATATACGCACCTAGCCAGGCAATGTGCATATAACGCAATGTATTTTTTGGTTTTCGTACTGTTGCTGCAAAGAACTTTCCGTGGTTCTCTCTAAATATCAACAGTGGTTCTTGTTCCATTTGTTGTGCTTGTTTACAAAGTTTACTCCACCACTTGAAAAGATTATTGCTTTTCTGAGTGTATATCTTACTATTGAAGCCTATATCTTTATAGAACTTGACTTCTACAGTAAATAGATTTTCTTTGTCAGGCACCATGCAATCCCCTTTGATCTTTCCACTTCCAGATCCTGGAGTTTGTACCCATTTCTCATCTGTAAGTCGTTCAAGCATAGATAATACTTGTTGCTCACCTCGGTTACCTTTTTGTCTAGGATTAACCAAGTTCGAGCCTACTTACTTTTTCTTCTTTTACTACTTCTATCTTGGCTAGTAATGGGTGAGTCCAGCCATGTGATACTATATAAGTATTCAAATTTTCCTCTCTTAGTAGAAGTTCTACTAGTCGTTCCTTTCCTTGCTCATCTAAAACATTTGTTACTTCGTCTAAGAATAACACATTTATTTGAGACTTAGATATACTACTCATTAGTTTACGAATTGCTAAAAGTGTTGAAGTGTTAACTCTTGCTAACTCTCCCGCACTCAAAGCTAATATATCTACAGTTTTGCCATTATCATCTATTTCTACATTAAGTTTATCATTTAATACGACAAACTCAAGACTAAATCGTCCATCTGATAACTCAGCAAGGTATTCGTTTGTTAGTTCTTCGAGATCTTTTACAAGATTCTCAATTTTATATGCTAGTAGTCCATTTGTACTAAAAGCTTTTTTAAGTATATCAACATTAGCAAATCTATCATTAGCTTCCGCTAATTGTTTTACTAGATCTGCATGTTGATCTTCAAAATCTGTTTGTTGTTCTTCAATAATTGAAAGTCGAGTATTGTGTCTTTCTCTACGCTCATTTTCTTCTATGACTTCGTTTACTCTTTCTTGTCTATTGCTTATTCTTTCTTTCAATTTAATTATTTTGTCTTGCACTTCTTCTGAGTCTGGAATCTCTGCTGGTAAAGTTTGATCTATACTTCTATATATTTCTTCCCAACTGTTTATCTTCTGTTCCATTTGTTTCAACATCTTATTGTCATAGTTTATGTCTGTAAGTCTGTCATTTGCTTCTTCTAATTTTTCAGAATATGCTGTGCGTGCATTTTGATGCCTGTGTAATTCTTTTCTAATAAAAGCTAAGTCTATGTCTTGACCACAGGTCGGGCATCCAGCATCATCTAGTTCCTGCAAGTCCATATATTTCTTAACCATTCGTACTTCTTGAGCACCCTGTGATTTTATTTCACCAATCTCTTCTACTAAACGCTCTGTATCCTGCCATTCATTGTTGTCAACATACTCTTTCGCTAGTCCTAAGTCTATGGACTCTAACTGGCTTTTATATAAATTATTTTGATTTATTTTTTTCGTAATTTCTGAGATATTTTGGAATTCTATTTGTAAAGATCGCAAAGCTTCTTCATCTTCTTCCGAGTAAAATGGTAATTCTAATTTCGAAAGTAGTGATGTATCTTCCAAATAATTATCTGATAACCACTTATCGATTGTGTCAATTTTCCCTTGTATGTGAGAAACGTCTCCAGCTAAATTTCGTGATAATTCTTTAAAAACATCAAAGTATTTTACATAACTATCTAATTGTAATAAATCTATTAGGAATCTTTTTCTATTAGTGTCGGTGGCAGTCAAGAATTGTAAACTAGCATTAGTATTCTGATAAACAATCTGTGAGAAAGTTTTAAAATCTATACCAATTACTTCTTCTAAAGTCTTATATGTATTTGTAGCTGTATGACTAGATATATCTTCTCCGTTTTTGTAGAGTTTTACTTTTATATTTCCTCTACGAATAACTTCAATTAAATACTCGTCATCTACAACATCAAAAGACAAAGAAATATCATAGCCTTTATTGACTTCACGATTTGGTATTTCTGCTTTTTTGATTCCTTTTGAGTTTTTATTAAACAAAACTTCTTCAAGAATCAAAGGAATGGAACTTTTACCTGCTCCATTTGTGCCGATTAATTGTGTAACTATGGTATCATTAAGATCTAACTCGTTATTTTCACCATAACTAAAACAATTACTCCATTGTAACTTCTTTAGCGTAATCACTAAACACTCCTAAAATATTTTTAACTTTACTGTCGTCTAACTCTAATATATAACTTAGGTACTCTCCTAATTCTTCTTCTATTGTCATTTCTTTGCCGAGTATTAGAGTGGCTTCTGTCTTTCTTTTTATAACTTTTTTGTCAAGTAATTCACTATTTTTGATATTACTTAGATCAGATACATCTCCTTCAATTTCATATATAGTATGATCAAACTCTGTTTGAACCATTTCACTAGGATCTGTAACTGTTTTACGAATTAATTGTGGTAGATCAAAAGTATGCCATGTCCATTGAAATCCATCATTATCATCTATCATCAGATATCCTGTTTCCACATTGTTTCTGTGAAAACTAGTAGTCATAGGACTGCCAGGATATACTATGTTTCTTTGTGTATTACTATGTGCGTGTAAGTCTCCTGCAAATACAACTTTGAATTTATCAAAGCGTGATAAATCTACTTCAGGTTGTACATGAGGTGGTATCTCTCCACGAACATGAGTAAAGAGTATTTGAGAATTTATATCCTCAATACTGTTTTTTCTATGCAAGTCTGCATAAGGTAATATTGCATAATTACTAAAATCATCTACAATAGTTTCGTCTATAACTGTTACTAATGAATTTAGTTGTTCTGTAACTTTTTTTAAATTTGTAAAAAATGTTTTGTTTTTGCGTGTTGCTTCGTGGTTACCATCAAATATAATAGTGCGCACTGTGACACCCTTTACAAAGTCAAAGTAAAGTGTTAGTTCATCCATGCTGGGAACTCGATCAAACAAGTCCCCACCAATGATGTGCAGGTCAACACCTTTTTCTAAGTCATGAACTTGTTCAAAAAACATTTCATAGCGTGCACATGCCCAAGGCAGTGGTACATTCTTTTGACCTAGCTTTATATGCCAATCTGCTGTAAATAGAATCATCCTACGAACTCGTCTCCAAGTGTCCAAGAACACCCTGTAAGACCACCTGCCTGTAAGGCTTGTAGTGTTCGTAAAACTTCGATTGCGTTTCTTCCTGTATCTAACGCATTTACTGATACATGTTGAATTGTTCCTTCAGGATCAATAATGAAAGTTGCTCTGTAACAAACTCCATTCTCCTCATCAACTATTCCTAGTTCACGAGAAAGCCTCAGACCACAGTCTGCTGCAAGAATATGTTGGATATCTCTAATTAAAGAGTTATCTTTTTTCCAAGCAAGTTTACAAAATTCATTATCTCCACTCACACCAATAACATCACAATGAGTACTTAATTCATCCATTGCTGCTATTTCTGTTGGGCAAATGAAAGTAAAATCTTTTGGGTAGAAATATACTACTGTCCATTCGGGCAGCAGTACATCTACGTCAATGAAATCGTTTTCTTCATTCACACCTTGCATATGTAAGTTTGGAAATTTGTCGCCTACTGTTAACATAACTTTCTCCTATGTAATATCAAATTCATCGGAGACAGTTTCGTCAGGAGTAGAGTTACTAGCCCCTTCTCGTAATCTGTCAAGTAGTTCTTTTTGTGCATCCGCTGTTGGTCGAGTAAGTACTTCGTCCATTGACTTAAGTTCTGCAATGAGTTCCATTTCAGAATCGTCTAACTCTCTTGGTTTGCATTTGAGAGCCTGTAGTTGATATTCAACATTATAAGCCATTGGTCCAGTTTTAACTCTCTTAAAGTAAACATCCCAGCCAGTTTTAGGATCAGTTGGATCACCAAGATCTTCTGCTGCAACCATAATCTGCTCGAGTAATTTTTTCTTTAAGTTTAGTACTTTGACTTTTCCGTCATGAATACACTGGATAGCATAAGACCAACCGCATTTAAGTTCAGGATGATACTCTCTCACCCAGTCTTTTTCTACATTGGTAAATGCTTCTGCGTCTCTATCGAATGATAGACACTCGAATGGTAAATTCTTACCGTTTTCGCCTTTCAACCAGTAAACATAGCGAGGAAGCATATCCCCTACCATTCTTACTTTGTTGTCGCCTTCGACATATTGATAACTGTCGATTTTATTCTTTTGGGCTTCGCCCTTGGTTTGATTAAATTTTATTGCCATTTTAATTCCTTTAAAGTGATTTCTTCAAACAAAAAATGTATTCTGTCATTTTCTATTCGTAGTAATCTATTGTTTTTAATACTGTCCTCGTTCCCTGTAAAGTGAAGGAGGTCTAATGTGGTATCTTTGTTTTTCTGATATTCAAAATAATTACGCAATGATGCGATACCTGCATACTGTGCAATCTCGCCATCTGAATATCTCCTTCTTTGAATGAATAACGCTTCTGGGTTTACTAGGAACGAATCCCCATGAAAACTTTTAGTCCAGAATTTATATATTCTATCATGTCTATTCACTGGTGGTAGCTTATAGGTAAGTATGTGAAGTATCGTCAAAATATCTTTGACACTCCCGTTGCTTTCCCTTTTTACTTTTTCCCAATTATAGAATAACATATTATAACAAACTTTTAACTCCGTGTCAAGATATATTTTTTCATGCTATACTTCAAAAACTTCATAGCCCTGTCGTATGTAATATCCCCTTCTCGCCGAAGCCTGCTTTCTAGCAGTTCGACCATGTAAGTTAATATCCACTACTTTGGGCTGTTGTTTTCCGTCATACATTCTTATTACTCGCCCGATTAACTGTGTGAGCAAAGGCTCATTGTTTATGGGCGTACCTAAAATGAGACAACTAAGGCAATCTAAACTGATACCTTCTGAGAAGATACTTTGTGTTCCAAAGAGAACATCTTTGTCAGTAAAGATTTCCTTAACCATCTCTGCTCTCTGCTCGTGTGGAATATCTCCAGTTACGCAGATTGCAGTATCTCCTACGAGCCTTGCACAACTCTTTAGGAAATCTACTCTATCGGCTACTACTAGAACTTTATGACCTTTTGCTGCATAACTTGCGGCAAGTATACCGATCATATTTTGGTATTCCCAATCAAAAGCAAGTGAGTTGACTCTTGTAGCCCAGTCAACATTGCCGTCCATGAAACGAATACCAGAGTTTATAATATCTACACTTGGTGTAAGATAATTCTCTTTTGGTGGTTTAAAAACAGTACTCGAAAAGTAATCACGAAACACTACATGTCTTCCGTCTTTTCGTTGCAAGGTTCCTGTTAAACCAATTTTATTCTTTGCTCTCGAAGCATCAATAATTCGTGTAAAAGTTGGACTACTTACATGATGCATTTCATCAAGTATAATAGTGCCGAACTCTTGTGTGATTTTGTCGATATTTCGATACAAAGTTTGCACATTTCCCACGACGAAAGGCGAATCGATCTCAAACTTCCCTGAGCCAATCACACCCGCCGTAACCCCGAAAACTTTTTTTACTTCTTTTTCCCACTGCCCTCTTAAGGCTAAAGTGTGGGTAACGATTAAAGTTTTCTGTTGTAATTTATTTGCGATAGCTAACGCAGTAAATGTCTTTCCCCAACTGACCCAAGCGTTGATTATACAACTGCCTTCGACTTCATCATATACAGACTGTTGAGAGTCTCGTAAAGTGAACTTGAAGTCAAGTGGTTCGATTGGTAACTCAACCCGTTTGTCAACTATCTCGTAATCGTCTGGAATTAAATCCGTTCTCCCGATTGGTAAGGTCACTAAACCTGCTCTCACTACGCCCATATTCTTTATGATAATAGGCGGATCTGTAGGTCTACGAGGCGGTATACTATAGGTGAGTTCTTTGTCGAGATACTCTTGGTACTCGTTAGTGCACTCTATGTATATTCTGTTGCTTAGTACTGCCTTCATTGTGTCCTTAATTACGAAAAAACTCTAAAGGGCGAACCAAAGTATATGGTTGGGAGAATCCATAAAATTAAAATTATGGTCGCCCTTCGAGTTAATTATTTAAAATAGTGTAAGATATCCTCTAGGTTTGCATTGATGACTACACATTCGCAATGATTTACATATGTATCATCGGTACTGTCTCGGTATCTTTTCGATAGAAAGTCAAATCTATGATGCCCATTTATAATATAGTATTTTCCAAATGTAGCAGGGCATACTTTTATTGGGTTTCTATAAAAGCCACCGCTTAAACGCATTTCCATCTTCTTGGTAACCTTAGGATCTCTATCTTTTTGTGTTGGTAATAAGTCTACATAGCGTATACTTTTTACTGTAAAAGAAAAATCAGATCGTTCAATGTCCGTCATATGCACTTGTGGCATATCTTTTCTTAAGTAGATCATTAGTCATCCAACCCATGAACGTAATTGTCGTTCTTCTCTTTGTATCCATAAAAACTTCCTTCTTCTTCCTCTGAGTTTTTGAAGGGTAAAGATAAATCATTCCATTGTTCATCCATCCATTCCCAAACAAAATCATCTAAGTGTTCGCCAGGTACACAGTCATACTTTTCATGGTAATCATAATGATCAAAGTCATCATCATGCCACTCTGGAAATTTTTCAACCATTACATCATCTAGGTCAGAGTCTTGAAGTTCTTCATAATCAGAACCTGCTACACCATTGTCATCCCAAAATATTTGTATTCCAACAAAGTTTCTAAACTCATCTTCATACTGATGTCTAATCAATACCTTTGGGTCTACATCTGCTAAGTATTCTACTAGATGTGAACAGAAGTCAGACACTGGTGACCATGCAGATACTATATTTATATAATCATCTGCACCATCTTCAATGTGTGCCCATTTTGCTCCTACATTTTTGCAGTACCAATTATAAGAATCATCCTCATTATACTTAGGCATAAAAGATAATTCTTCGACTCCAACATGCTCTTGGATTTTCATTGGTTCACCTTCCCAATTAGTGATTTCCCTCTCTACTGTTTTGTTTGCTACTTGATCTGCAAACTTGTCTATTACTGCGTCGTTTCCAATTACAGTAATATAATTTGATACATGATTTGCCATGTTATCTCCTATTTAAACTCGGGACCATTGTACCACTGAACTAGTGAATACCGTTTCCCTCTTTTAACTTCAGTAACTTGATGTTGAAGAAAGGATGGAAATACAATAACTGTACCCCTCTTTCTCAACTGTCCCAAAGGCATCTTTAAAGCTGCGCCATTTGGATCTTTTATTTCAAAGTTACCACCTTCATAATCTTTTGGATGAGATAAGTTTACTGTAATAGACAGCTTTCTGAAGGGCACATTTGGATTCAAAGATGAATCTGTATGCCACCCATAATGTCCTCCTCTCTTATACTCTCCGAACTGTATTTTCTCTTTACCTGTTACAATAAAGTTCCATGCTTCTAGGTTTGCTAGTGTAGCATATCCCTGTAACATTGTTTCGAGAAAGTGTCCTTGAGGAAACCACGATACATTTGTAGTTCTAATATTTTCCATATTAAGTTTATCGTTCTTTGTAGCGCCGTATATACCTGCTTTTTCTAATCCAATTTCTTTTCCGAGTTCGATTATTTCATCACAGGCTTCATCGGATATCCTGTCTGTTTTTGAATACCAAAATGGTACTCTGTACGCATGTCGTATCATATTTTTCTCCAAGTATCTTTCCACTTCTTTGTACTTAATTCATATAAGTATGCAGGTCGTTTGTTTATATATAATATTCCTGCGTATAATTCAAGTCTAGTTGGGGGTCGAGGAACTTCAAAGGGAAAAGGTATACCTTGAATCCATATCAAAGTAGCAAAATCTTTATTTTCTACTTTACCTATTAGATGGTATTTTAAGTCTGCTTTTTTACTTTTTTCATATATAAAAAACTTTCCATTTGAGTCCACATAAAATCGTCCTCTGTGTTTTATTAGTCCACCAAAATTATCTATTTGATGTTTTAAATCATACATATTTTTTAACGGTGTTCGTAATCTTCTTTCACCTATACTTTGTCCTTCAACATTTGTATCGTCAAGGACTGCACCGTCAATCCAAAGTATGCCATCTCTACGCATAACTTCATCGGAATGAACCACATAAAGTGGGAATCGAATATCTTCTAGCTTCATACTATTGCCATGCAAGTCGACCATGCTTCCGCATCATGAGTGAGAAAAAGTTCGCACTTCTCCCAGTCTGTCGGTTCGACAGGTGGTTCTTCATAAGTTGTAGTTGTACAACTTAATAATAACAATACTACTAATAATTTCATTTTCTTTGACTTGCAGCGAGAGGATCTAACAATACTCTTTCTCGTCTTGAAAGTTTTACTTTCTTTGGTAAATTAACTAACTTTATATGATTAAAGGATCTATCCTCTATAGCTTTTTTAAATATTTCTATATGTTCATCCATTTCCATATTCATTATATCTTCGTCAGTATATACTACTAACTTTATTATTCCTTTAGGTTTCATACTTTGCCTCAAATTTTCCGAAGGAGTAATCTTCTCCTACATCAAAATCACATCCGACTGGACAGTTTGGTATAGACATACCCCTGTCTTTTTGAATACAATCTTTTACAATTTCCATATACTCATCTACATACTCCTCATCTACTTCTGCTAGAATAGAGTCATGAACGAGAGCAAATATCTTTGCTTTACTACTATCAATTTCATTATGAGCATCAATCGCTCCAAGTAAGTTTACATCAGATGCTATAGACTGTACTAGAAAATTAATACCAGATCTTACTTCATGAGATGCAATACCTTTATCTTGTGAGAATACATTTGGTAATCTTCTCTTTCTACCAAAGTGAGAATAAATGAATCCATTATCTTGAATAAATCGTTTGTTATCGTCTAACCATTTCTTTAAACCATGAAACTGTTCAAAGTAATCTCGAATAACTGCACTTGCCTCATTCATACTAAAGTATTTTCCTGAGTCTTTGGTGACTTGTTCACTAATTTTCTTTGGTCCAGCTCCATACATAATACCAAATGTTACTGCTTTTGCCATCTGCCTTTGTGTGCCAAACTGTTCTGCTACCTCGTCTACTTCGCAAGGAAGATTAAAGACGAGCTTTGCAATGTTTGAGTGAAAGTTTCCACCGCTTCTGAATACATCC
>Ga0213868_10003762_pt1 | contig 14057 bp, 9 predicted proteins | sample PICome_9_FD_160087 | JGI IMG/M metagenome (GOLD analysis project Ga0213868, IMG submission 160087) | Coastal seawater microbial communities near Pivers Island, North Carolina, United States - PICO127 | ecosystem: Environmental > Aquatic > Marine > Coastal | place: USA: North Carolina | collected...
TGTCTCCTGAGTGGATTAACGTTGGCGGTACATTCACATTGGTCTATCAGTAATGTTGCCAGCGACTTAGCTGATTTATTGGAACATCTTGCCAGAACGATACGCAAATATGCTTAGAGATTTTCATGGCAACTGTAAAACTATCTTGTGGTTACCTGTTACCATGTTTATGTGTTCGTATCTATTCAAAAATTATCCGAGTCTTTTAGGTAGATACTCGTATCTGCAATAAACTGTGTGCTTGAAAGATTCAGTTTTTAGATCTTTGCCCCTCTCCCTTCATTAATTACTGTTCTGTTCTTTGTATCTAAATTTACCCGGTCCAAACGACATGTCTGAACCACTCATTATTGGACATAATGGTACAGAGGCACTCAAAGATTTTGTGTCTGTCTTTGAACCATTCGAGGCTAAAACGGACGAAGCCAGCAAACTTCGAAAAGATGCGTTCCGTAATGCGGACAGCAACGGTTCCGGTTATTGCAGCTTAGCTGAAATGGAAGTGTTTATCCAAGCTGCGCTTCGAGATCGATATGAGGGAGGGAAAGATAGTGAACTCTTTGATCGTTTCCGTCCTAGTTACTTGCACGCGTTCAAGAGCGCGAAAGTCGTTGTAAATTCGGATGGGTCTGTTCTGGGGGGAATGAAGACTGCAACCGCCGACGATTACGTCAGTTTCGCGGAGTTCCGTTTGTTTACGATCTTTCTTCGTATATATGCATCCATGTTCTCAATCTTCATCACCGTCGATGGGGGAGGAGAAGGACGTTCGAAGGATGATGATGCAAGAATCTCCCTTGATGAATTTCTGGCTTCGTATCAGGAGGCCAAGGCACATGGCTTTGAAGCTTTCAAAGATGTTGATTCGGAAGAAGACGCCAAGGAACTCTTTGAAACGATTGATACCAATGGAGGTGGATTTGTTCTCTTTTCGGAATTGGCAGAGTATGTTAAGAAAATGGAGATTGAAAAGGGAACTAAGGTAGGACTTCTTCTATCGACGAAGGTAACTCCCAAGCCCAAGGTCCAAACACCTGCCAAGACAGTGACCTCCACTCCGGACAAATCCACCAATGGCACTGCGGTTAGGACTGCAGCTCCAAAATCTGCCACCAAAAACCCCAAATTCGCCCTCGTTATGCCACAAAAGATTTCTGAGGCTTACATCCCAGCAAAGAATTGCTCCAAAGAACTGAAGATGTTCATCAAATCCTTTCAGCCATTTGCTGAAAAAGCAGATACATCCAAGAATCTGAGAAAAGTCGCATTTCGATCATGTGATATGAATGGCTCTGGAAAGGCAAGTCTCGCTGAGATAGATGGCTTCGTCCTAGATACACTTAAAAAGGACTATGGCCCCGAAGAGGGTGATCGTGTTTATGATACGTTCAGACCCTCTTTTATTCGTGCATTCTCTAATGCAAATGATCTCATCGATGGAGATGATGACTACATTAGTTTTGCAGAGTTTCGTATTCTTAATGCATACCTTTGTGTGTATGCTGGGATGTTGGATGCTTTTTCCAAAGTCGATGGAGGTGGAGCTGGAATCAGTAAAGACGATGATAGACGTGTCAGTAAAGAAGAATGGATGAATGGATACAGTAGTCTATCTCAGACTGGATTTATAGGTCTGAACTCTTTGACTAATGAAAGTGCTGCCGAGCAAGCTTTTTCCGACATGGATGAGGATGGAAAGGGTATGGTACTGTTTGCTGAGTTCTGCAGCTACGTTCAAAAGGCAGAAGAGAAAAAGGGGACTTCTCTTGGTAAGCTCTTGACTACGTCCGCACTTACTAAAACCACTCCGAAGAAGTAAGGGGCTTTTTCATGGCTCGTATATCGTTGGGACGAGAGTGTGTGGAAGGGTTTACTGACGAATGATCATTGTTGTTCATTGTAATGCTTCAAAGTTTATGTTCAAAAAGGAATAAAAGAGTTTTTTAAAGAAATATAGAATGGTCCTCGTGTTATGCAATGTTTTTATTCGTTCTTAGGGAAGAGCTGAACTTTCTCAAACTTGATATTTTCTTGTTTCCATTCCACTGCCCAATATTGCTCAACTATCTTTTCTGTCTCTGGAGTGTACCATTCCTTCAACTTACTACCAGTATTGAGGTTGTGCGCTGATGTATTCTCTTCTAGAAATGCGTGTGGCCTATTTTCACATCCTTGCTCCGATCCCCACCCAGATGATCCGTATCTATCGTAAAGAGTTCTACCTTGAACGGTATCTCTGGTGGATGTCAACATTTGCATTAACTTCTTTGAATCATCTAATAAAGTGTTTTGATATCCAATAAAATCTAAGTATGGCCACCATTTAGCATCAATCTTTGCAACCTGAGGTTCCCAATGAACATCGAAGCATTCCTTTGGATATTTAGTTACGAAATGTAGAAAAGATTTAAAATCTTTTAAATTCTCTATACAGGTTTGTTCATCACCTTCTGCTAGATTCTTGCAACATTTCTTTGTAAAATAGTGCCCCTCCTTCACTGACTTGTCTAGAAATGCAGAAAGAACGCGTTCTTTTGGTTCACGTACAATCGCAGCCTTGGTCCATGCTGGAGAAGTCATCATAGCTGTTGCTACTTCGGGATCATAATCACCCAGTACTCCTAATTTGTTTAGTGTAGGATTGTGTGCGTTGATTCCACGTGTCTTGCACCAGATAGGGTTACCATCTATACGCATAAACATTCGTTTCCATTCTGAGCAGGCTACCTTAGGAAAGGTGAAAAATATAAGTTTATACTCTGGAATCACAAATGCCGACCTCGAATCATAGATAAGATCATCTTTGAGAACCTCCGGATGGCTATTTTTGCCGGTGGTCGTTGTAACTTTTTTACTACTAGTAGTAGCAAAGTAATTTTTCTGATTGGATAATGCGTGGTCTTCATCAGAACATGACATTAGCATGGAATGCATCGTGTATATACTCAACACAGAAAATAAACTGAGATATATAATCAAGAAGCCAGGCTGAATCGAAGCCATTGTTTGCGTGATTGGAGGAATTAAAGGTACGTAGTAGTCTACTTAAGTGAAACGGATGATATGAAAATGGAATATGGAATGATGTATTCAAATTGAGAGAGACCGTTACTTTTTTGTCTGAGGGCAGAAAAAGAAGGGAAAATGGTCCAGGATGGAACTGAGCATGGACCTTCATTTGGTTCCATCATGACGAATATGCTTTCTATATTCATTGAATACACTGTAATTCATTTGTTCTATGCATATGTAAAAGTATAAACAGATGTTGAAGATGATATTACATGCATTCGCCATAATCGAGACAAATAATACTAGGTCGAGGTTCAGTTCCATCCTGGACCATTTTCTCAATGTTGGAAAAGGCGACACGTGCCTATTTCCATCCAAGAATATAGACGTGTATCATGTCAATACACTTCGACACACTGTGCTATCTATATGAGTGGTAGTTATGAATGGTAATGGTCCACTTGCGCAAAGTACTCAAGGTATCGAGACAAATAATACTAGGTCGAGGTTCAGTTCCATCCTGGACCATTTTCTCAATGTTGGAAAAGGCGACACGTGCCTATTTCCATCCAAGAATATAGACGTGTATCATGTCAATACACTTTGATGCACTTTGCTATCTATATGAATGGTAGTTATTAGGTGTACTACTTAATAATGGTAATGGTCCACTCACGCACACTACTCAAGGTATCGAGACAAATAATACTAGGTCGAGGTTCAGTTCCATCCTGGACCATTTTCCCGATATTGGACGAAGTAATACATTTTTAATTACAGTCGAACAGTGGACTTATACTCCTCACTTATACTCCAGAACACCTACTCTATGTATGCATATTACTTTTGCGACCTATTCATGACGCTAGCATGGGCACTTGTCATTGTCGAGACGAAATAAGGTCGAGGTCGAGTTCCATCCTGGACCATTTTCTCAATGTTGGAAGAGGCGACACATGCTGATTTTCATCAAAGAATAGACGTATATTCTGTCAATACACTTCGATGCACTGTGCTATCTATATGAGTGGTAGTTATTAGGTGTACTAATGGTAATGGTTCAAGTACTTTATCTTCTCATATCAAAAAAACTCATTTAGATTGTTTAAGGATTGATTCTAGATTGGTAAGCAACAGAAGAGGAGCACTGATGTGATGTAGATAGTACAGATACACTATAAAGTATAATTCGAGAATCATGATATTGCGGATGCCACATTTATTGTCCAACATTATCTGTGTCGAGCGAGTCAATAACGTTTTCACCTGATACATCTTGCATTTCATGTTGTTCAGTTTCTGTTGTTGAATTGTTTTGAATAACTTCTTCATCCTTGGAGGGGAGGACAGGCATGGTTAGATTATCGTAACATCCAAAAGATACTTCCAATGCATTCTTCATGTAGGGCTCCACACACCCATCAAATTCTGCCTTCAATTCTTGCGCCACACTGCGTAACTTCGCAGGATCTCCACTCTTCATATTCAAGAAACCGGGTGTTAAAACTGCTCTTTCATTTTTTATCAAAATATCCTTGATCTTCTTCACGTAATCATTGTGGAAGTATACTCGTAGATTGGAAAAGATTCCTGGCATCAGACACCGTCGCAATTCATTCAATCCCATAAGATATGAATTTAAGAGTCGAGCCAGAGGAGGTAATGCCATGAGTTGTCTCGGCGGTGCAGGCGTTCTGTTTCTTTGATGATTGTCCCAGTCATCAACATCGTTACTATCATCCTTTTCCAATGATGCAATGGAATCTCTACTGCTGCTATAAAGAGGAGTCGCAATACCAGTCTCTCGGCAAACTTTGAGTATACTTTCAAACGCATTTATTCCATCATTCCAATGTGACGTAACGAGAGTGAATAGGGCAGGCTCAAAAAGGGATGGGATCATTGTCGAAAAATCAGCACCAACCCTACCCATAGAGGTGGCAAAGAATGTGACCGCATCAAGAGCATCTCGTAAAGTCGCGGTGTCAGTGATCGAGGGGAGACATTTTGCAACAAGGTGTTCCTGTAAAAACGAATGGATCCGACGGCATGTCCACATGTTCAATAGCTGGTTCGATGTGTTGGATGCACCTGGTGACTTTTGATTCATGCTAGATGTTGAGCCAAAAATAGCTATAAACTGAGTGGCTATCTCAAAACACCTTGTACGATAAATATCAATGCTATCCAAAAGGATTTCCACGTGACCCTTGACCCCATTCCCTGACACGTGCCTATTATTTTTTGATGAATAATTACTGCTCCCAACAGAAGACGCAGCACTATCCAACCACACATCTCGTGCCTCTAAGAATTGAATCTGTAACTTCCGCTCTCCCATTTCATGTGCCTTCTCTACAATTTCAGATTGTACATGATTCCCATTCGTATTTTTCCGTTCCAGTGCCACATTATTCAATCTCCTAAGTGCAGTGACAATCTCCAAACATTGTGGCATGGTAACGTCTGTTCTCAACCTATTCAATAAATCTCTACGTAGATCATCCTCTCTCTTTCTAATTTCTTCCACCACGTTCGATACAATAGGATTTTTCGTACCAGCAATTGCCCCTCCCTCACCCGAAGTTACAATCAAATGTCTTTTCTCGAGTACATTTGCAAAACTAGCAATGTTAAGCCCTTCTTCATACAAATGTCCGCGTACACATGCATCCATAAGACTGGGTAGTTCTAATAATTCCAATAAATTCGAATTCTGCAGCAAAGTCCTCCGTCTTAAACGATGTTTCTCCGCCAAGGCAGAAAAGGTATCTTCTTTTGAACTTCCCGACGACCCATTTTCATGATTGGCATCTAGATCAAGAAGTTTCCTAGTCTTTTCTACGTGAGGAAGCGCTTGATCTAGAGAGTTAAGTAGACTTTTCAGAGTAGCTGTGAGCGTCGCCCCTCGTTTTTCTACGGCTACAAAGGTTCCCGCGTGAGCTGCACATAAGGATTGTAACTTATCTTCTGCCGCCTTTAGTTCAGCTGCAGCTATGGCCCGTTCGTCCAGATCTATTGCAGGGGAGTTCATTGTGTCTGTCATGATGACTTTTTTGATTTGATTCTTACGTAAGAGAGTAGGTAAGTAAGTAGGTTATAATTTAGATTGAATTATTATGGACGAGTATTATGTTTGTTCGTTGTTCTTTGTTATTGAATATTTCTCATTTTCAGTATACCAATCAGATAAAGATAGCTAAATTAGTAAATGAACGGCTTCTTCGGATTGACACTTTTTTGATGTCTTTTGGCCGTTGAGAGTACTTATTGGCGAGATTACGAATCTAGATAGAAGTAGTAATACTATACACACTTATATTGTACGATGAAGATTATCAGGGTTTCATTATTCATGGCAGTAGCCTATTCTGGAGTTGCCGCCTTAACTTTTTCAAAAGCACACTGTCGAAACTATGAGCTTTTGCATCCATTGGAGATGAAAATGGATTCGAGAAAGCTAAACGGTGCCAATCCAAACACTTTATTGCGGTACAGAAATATTCATCAAACTGAAGAAGATACCACTATTGCCTTAAAATGGTTTGAGGCGTTTCCAAAGACACTGCTGCAATGGCAAAAAGAAAGTCTTGCTCGTCAAAATGCAATCACTGGAAAGGTTAAAGTCGAGGGGGACAAAGAAATGCCTGGGTGCGCCATTAAGCATCTAGATAATGATTATACATCTCTGGTCGATGGTCTAGAGATATTACCAAGTGATGCTCCTATGCTTGATATTATGTCTTTCAAGAAATCTTTCAATGAAGATATTGTCTCAAGTTCCAATGCAGAAGCAACGAAAGACTTGTTGAAAAAGTATAGTCATTTCAGACCTAAACATGAAATGCCACAATCCTCTAATCATACCGGTGAGAAGTACAATGCTAGAATCTCCAAAGATCTGTGCCATCTTTCACTATCAATTGCACAAACCATTGAAACGCCTCAGCAATGGACAGAATTTGTGCAAAATGGAGGTGGCCTTGCCCCTATCATTCAGTGTATTCGTGACGCCGTGGATGATATTAAAAAAGGCCAAGCGCCTGATGTTGAAGGTGTCGAGCTATATGCTTATGATCAACGAAAGGAAAATTCTTTTCAAGCTGCGTGTAATGCTTGTAAAGTACTACGTGATTTATGTTCAAGGGATGCAAATTGGGCTGCTGTCATTACTGATGAGTTGTTACATTTTCATAATCAAGGGATCCATGACTCAGAAACAAATCAAGGAGTATTGGATGATCTAGTTTCATTACTTCAATATACAAACGAAGGAGGTATATGGTATACGAGAAATATTTGGAAGAAACGTCGTGAATTACGAGCCAAAGGTATTCGTATTAAGGGTGGTTATACCCGCCAAAGAAGAAAAGGTGAGAATGCTATATTTGCACATTTTTATGGTACGCATTTTATTAGAAAAGATGATTTTAACAAATAATTCAAAATGTAAACAGATGCAAGAAAGAGATGTCGACTGTACATCTTGCAACTGCTACTCGGAATGGTAGTGGCATCGGACGAAGCCGTTGAAGCTCTTCAATCAACAAAAGATCTCATTCCATCTGTGCGTTCATACTCATCTTATGCTATCTATCAAAAACTGAAACGTCGTTGGATCAACTACCCGAAAGAAGTTGTAAAGAGGCTCTTGAATCACGTACGAAAAAGAAAAAATGATAGTGGAGAGCATTCTGCTTTCCTAGCTGCTGCATCCATGGATCCCGGAATCATCGGCCAAACTCAAGCTGTCTCGAACAAGGTGCTAGCTGCACTTGGACACAATGTTTTTATTCCAAAGTCTCCCGGACAACGAGGCCTGAGGATTCTTTGCCTGGATGGAGGAGGGACACGCGGAATTTCGAGTCTCGAAATGGTAAAGTCGATTGTAGACGCGATGGGAGGTGAAGCTTGCGATAAGTTTGATATGATTTGTGGAACTAGCACAGGGGCAATAATTGCATTTTTAATTGGATTACGAAGAGAATCAAGTTGTAAGGCATCGAGAAGATATGATGAGTTGATAGATAAAATCTTCGTGAAAGGCGCCCTTAGTACTCCAATGCTGTTGTTCACGACAGCAAGTTACAGTGAAGTACCATTCACAAGAGTTATGGACGAGATTCTCGGAGATACTACTATGCTTGATACTAGAGCCGATCCTAGGACTCCTTTAGTTTTTGCAATTGCAAGTAAAATGAGTTCATCCACATCGAAAATGGCTCTATTTCGCAACTACAACTATGAAGGTGGAAGTAACGATAATTTTGTCTTAAGACCAGAGAAAGCGAGGAAAATATTAGGATTACCACAACTGGACAAATCTTTAGAAGATAATAACAAAAAATCGTCACAGAGATCGAGCTATTTTTCAAGACATGAAGGTGAGTGATGGGTGAATTCCAATATTTTTATTATAAAATATAACTTTGTCGGCAAAGAGAAGAACTAATGTGACCATTCAAAAATATAGGTTCCTTCCGAATAATGCAAAAAGCCGCGATGCGCGCTACAACAGCTGCCCCAACATTCTTTAAACCAGTATTGATGGGCGGTGATATGTATTCCGATGGCGGGCTCATAGCGAGTAATCCAACTGCGGTCGCTATTCACGAAGCTCGTCAATTGTATCCTGAGATCCCCATCGAGATGATTGTTAGCGTTGGCACTGGTGAATTCGTGAATGAAAAGGTGTCCCCAAAGTTTGGATGGGATGGCGTCATTGCTCAAATTGTCAAGTCAGCGACAGATACATCTCGAACACATTGGATCGTGGAAGATATCCTTGGAAATGGGAATACAGCCAAAGGTGCAGATACGGTTTCTAAAACGAAGTACTATCGATTTGATCCTGTTGTAGGCACATCTGTTGACTTTCCAATAGATGGGACAGATAAGAATCAACTCGAGAAATTGAAACGAATCAGTAAGGCATATATGGAGGAACCTGAACAACGGGAAAAACTGAAAAATATTGGAAAGGTTTTAGGGGTATAAATAATAAATATATATACACACAGATGAAAAATAAATGTTTGGGTTTTGATGTTTATAAAAAAATAAACTAAGATGAATGTTCATGTTCATAAGAATCATAAATCGGAATTATGACCCGTCCATGACGAACATAACTTACAACGCGTTGTGATTGATTCTCATGATAAGGTGAACAACTACCAAACGTTCTATCCAAAATATCGTCTATGATTTCCTCATTAGATCCCTCGAATGAACAAGGAATTTGCGAGTTTCTTTCCTCAGACCATGAAGACAACATCCCCATGGATTTCTCTGACACACTGTACGATGATTCTCCAACTGTTTTCTCATGGACGACGTTTGATCTCGCAGTAATCGAGTTTTCGAAATTGGGCGATATACATTCATCGACATTTGCATCGTCATCAGCATAGGGATCGGTGGATTCGTATTGTGAATCCTTCTTGCCGATTCTATTCCGATTCAATTCACCATTCCTAATCACATGAAGATGATTTACAAAGACTTTATGCTTTTCTTCATATATATCCTCATCTTTGTTATCATTAGACACAAGCAAGGTATTTAGAAGGCTTTTCGCATACAAGGTATCCACATCTCCAAGCTTTCCTTGAGCCGATTCAAAATCCCTTTCCATCAACGATGAAAATACATCACTCCAGGGTCTCTGTAAGTACCTGTTACACGTCACGAATGGTATCATTAGGTCCGTGTCTTCCGACCTGCAATATACGCCCAGCAAAAATTCAATGGCGATGCTGATCAAACTACTGTCAGCTTCTAAAGTGGTGATATTTGGTTGCTTCGTGCAAATGATACAATTCCAAAGATTATTTTGTACTTGAAGTATTACATTTCGAGTACTAATGTCATCATCAGTGAGAAAGATACTTATGTCATTCAAGAAAAGAATGAAAATAATAGAAAATACTATTCACTCTAGATATCAAAACTCACCATAGTTTTTCATGATCAAGGTCGTGATCGTTCTTAACCAATTCAAATAGAAGATACATGATGAACACCACCAATTCTTCTGGCATGGGTCCTTGTTTAAGATTTGTATATGTTCGTAATATCTCACATAAAGATATGGAACCATTTTCTGGATTCTCAAACAATTTTTCAGAAGATGATTGAAATGGTGAAACCTTTGGAGGCATTGGTTCGACCGTATCTTGATGATTTTGAGTGTGATTTCCAGTCAAACACCGAATTGGACTTTTATGATGACAAGATGCATTCTCATCATCATCCCATGAAAACTCGTCGTCCTTAAGATTCATCTTAAACAGTGGAGTACTAGTGTCAGATTTACTCAAAAGGGTAGACTGTTGAGAGATTCGTTTCCGTTTCCGCCATCTACCGGAAGAATGAGGGATTGTCTTCGTCCTCATCTCAAAAATTAATTTTATTCTACAAAATGCTCCACTTCCTTATTCCATTCAACGAGACTTTCCAATGCGCATAACCTTCGTGTTTCGAGTCTGGGTAGGAAACTCGAATGTAAGTAGTGAAATATGTCGAATGTCGAATGAATGAATCAATCCGTCACGATCAAAAACAACTTAAAACTCCTTCCAACCCTAACAAGTCGAATGCGCAATGCTGTGGTCAAGATAAATGATTTAGGTAAGTGATCTTCATTTGTAATCATAAATCATATATATATGAAAGCATTTATTTAACAAGAATGTATTTAGGTCAAAAAGGAGAAATAAATTCCCTCAAAATGTATCAGAAATTAAGAGTGGATCTCTATATCTAAGTAGTTATGATGTTCGAACCGAGAGATGAAACTGAAGGTATGCCACAATGACTCTTCATCTTTGTCTTAGACAATCAATAAGTTTTTGTTTTGATTTTCCTCCAAACATGAGATCAAATAGAAGACTAGTGTGGTCAACTTCATGGAGGTAGATATCATCGATTGAACTTAAACCCCATGCTTTCATAAGTTTGGCAGCTTTTCTACTCGAGGTGAATGGAACAGTGTCATCATCCACTCCATGCAACAGAAATAGCTTGGGAATATTGATGTGCTCGAAAGAATTGCGTGGCACTGAAGATAATCTTAGGGATGGCGAGTAAAAATTGAAGTTATCAAGCGTAGTTCCACATGCAGGTTTCATAGGAGAAAGCTCCGCCACTCCGCGACCAGATTCATACTGATAATGGTCGGAAATCGAGAAGACCCCAGAGAGACTAATTACTTTGTCAAAATGAGTAGAATTAGACTCGATCTGTTTCGTAACAGAATTCACAAGTCGTAGAGTTATCATGAGCATACTAATATGCGCACCAGAGCTGTGACCTATCAACGAAATACCCTGCCATTCACTTCCTGTTTCATCTGAAGTCCCTTGAGTAAGATGAGGAAATTTGATCGAAATAGTACGAAGTGCAGCTTCAAGATCATCCACTTGATCTTGAACTGAACCATCTGGATATGTTCGATAACCAACAATAGCAACAGCCAAATCGAGATTGAGTAATGGATCCGCCACGAGCCTATACATCCAAGGCATACCACTGCCCCATGCGCCTCCATGCACAAAAAATACTAGGCCTTTGGGATTCTTCGGTACAAACAGATCAACCGATTGGGATGGATGTGTCCCATAACGCAAATTTATTTTCATCTTTGTCAATTTGAAAAAAGTTTGAATTGACGGCATATTATTTTTTGCAATGGAAGGTATTCCAAATAAAACCAAACTATCAGCTACAAATCTTCCCAAGCCAGAATCTCTCAAGTGGTTTAGAATCTGATCAGAAGCTTTCAGCTCTGTTTTCAATTCCTTCTTTTCTGATTCAAGGATGTCAACTCCATACGTTATTAGACCATTTTGAACTCTATAGAATGAGCACCCTCTGGAGAATTTCAGTTTCACTCCATTCCTTACCATGTACCATTTGACAAACACTTGGTCGAAATCTTTTTCATGCTGCGCCTTGCTCAGAATCATATCTTCAATCTCCATCTTCGTCCCAACTGGAAGATCACCAAGTATCCTCATGTAGTCTTCTTTATGGAAACCTCCAAGGGAAGCATTTTCATCAATCAGATTTTGCATACGTTCCATATCTCTATTATTCCTTGCTTCAAAAAAGTCAACAACTCGATTATTACCGTGCAAAGTATGAAGCAAGTTCTTCATTATACCAAGATCTCCAGACCCATTGTTACTTTGGTCTGGTGCACGTTCTGATATTATTGCATGATTCATCCTGAAGATATGATCAATGCTTTGAATTGGATTTACACTTTTCTTAACATCAAATACACTTATAATTTTGTTCTCGACGATCTCTAACAGCAATATGCCTTGACCAACCATAGATTTCTCATCTGACAAGTGATTCCCCGGACTTAAATGATACATGATTCCTGCATTGATATGTCTTGGATCTAAGGGACAGGGCTGAATGGAAATATTATCATTCCATATAAAATGGTATTGTTTATCATCAATATAGGCTAAACGTCGGATATGGGAAGAGTCTAGATTTTTGGAGCCGAGAATTGGTTTGCACAAGGTAGTATCCACAAACTCAATCAAGTCTGATATGTGATCACAATTGTCATTTTTAGAACCATCTGCAAAATCTAAGAAGGAATTTATTACTTCTTTTGCCATATCCAATTCATTCTTTTCAATGATGGTATTAGAAACATACCGAGTTAACAAGGAACGTTTATGTAATAATATTCCACCACTAGTGACGGGTTGAAATAACACTTGTGGGAAACAGAAGCATACATGGAAAGCACTGGATTTTACGAAGAACCACAGCAGGTAAACATGAAACCTTCTTAATATCATTTCTCTTTGCTCAGATCATCAACATGGAACAGTGGACATGGATTGATTCAAGAAAAGAAAAATGAAAAAAACTCGAAACTCGCACACAGAACACAGAAAAATGAGGGTAAAAACAAGACACGAGACTACCGGTACACATAGAAATGACTAAAAATGAGTAATGCCTCACTCATGACAAATATATGATGTATTTTATTCGTAACTGCCATAGGCTACAGGTCTTCAAAAAATGCTTCATTTTCAGTCTTGAACTTTCGACCTTTTTTATCATCCTTCTCGTCATTGTCACTATCATCACTGTCATCGCTGTCCATGCTATCATCGCTATCTTCGACATCTTCCCATTCGTCAGCACTATCCTCCGCAGTTTTAAAGTTTGTCGTAGATTCACCATGATTCACATTATCTCCATCACTGTCTTCCATCTCATCATCTAAAATTGCTTCATCACTTCCATCATCAAATAATATAGAAGCATCCCAAACTCGAACGAAGTTGTCATGACTGACGCTACCTAGTACCTTTTTACCACCATCAAATTTCAGCTTCTCAACAGGGAAACCTTCATGATGCCCAAGGACTCCAAGTAATTTATCAGGTTGAATAGTTACTACTCGAACCACACCATCGCTACTACCAGTCAATATTGTATTTTCATCAACCTTGAGTAAAGCATCAATTGACATTGGATGCCCCGGAAAACGGTCTGAAATATCTCCCCAAGTTCCAAAACTCCATACATTTAGAACGCCTTCCTGCGAGCCAACCACTACTTTCTTCCCCCCTTTCATCAAAACCATGCTTAATAACTCATCCCCTTGTTCATCACTTTGACGAGCTAAATGAAATGGCCCAGATATTGTTTTGTGGTTCAGTACAGCCTTAGATGGTTTAACTGCAACTGAAGATGTATCAGATTTGATATTGTCACTTTTAACCAACTCAATCACTGTCAAAATTCCATCCGCAGAAGTTGCTAAAAGTGTTTTTAAATCTGAATCAACCTGGAAAGCTGATATATAATCTCTATTTTCATGAAATGAAGCAAGACATCCTTTCGGAAGGGTTTCCAAACAGTTGTCGAACGGCGATGCAAGATTTGAGCCATTTTCGGCTTTATCGTTTAATTCTTTTACATTCCATATGCGAATTACTCCTTCATCATCCCCAGTCACTAATAATTCACCATGAATATTATGATTAATGTATGATAGAGCA
>Ga0213868_10003763_pt1 | contig 14054 bp, 11 predicted proteins | sample PICome_9_FD_160087 | JGI IMG/M metagenome (GOLD analysis project Ga0213868, IMG submission 160087) | Coastal seawater microbial communities near Pivers Island, North Carolina, United States - PICO127 | ecosystem: Environmental > Aquatic > Marine > Coastal | place: USA: North Carolina...
TACATCATATGCTTTAATCCCACTAACCTCTGCTGGACTATCTGGCATAACACCATTAACTAATACCCCTAACCCTGTATAATTTATTTCTGCAGAAATTCCCACATACCCACGTATCACTTCTCCATTTTCAATAATTTCTCTAAAAACATATTTAACTATATCAATTGGGATTGCAAAGCCGATACCATCAGCACCTCCAGAAACTGAAATAATTGAAGTATTGATTCCAATTAGTTCTCCATTTGAGTTGACTAGTGCTCCTCCAGAGTTTCCTGGATTTATTGCCGCATCAGTCTGAACATATCTTTGGTATGAATAAGCATTTGGAGAAATTTCTTTATCAGTTGCTGATATTATTCCTAAAGTAATAGTTTGCCCGACTCCTAGAGGATTACCTATAGCTAAGGCAATATCTCCTATATTGATATTATTAATATTCCCAATAGTTATTCCTGATGCATTCTTATTAATTTTCAATACCGCAAGATCTGTTAATGGATCAATACCAACAATTACCGTTCCATATTCTTTTCCATCATAATCCTGAACTAAAATTTCTTCTGATCCAGCTATGACATGGAAATTTGTTATAATGTGACCCTGAGAACTAAAAATTACTCCAGAACCTTGCCCTGTTGGAGAATATTTCTTTTTCACTAAAGCCTTTTCTCTTGGATCTATGAAATATATATTTTCTCTAGCTGCAGATTTTCTTGTATATATAGATACAACAGACTTATTAACTTTTTTAAAAACATCAGCATAACTATTAGATTTATTATAATTGATGTCAGGATGTTGGGTAGATTCAACTACTTCTATACGATTACCAACTATATTAGGTGCGAGAAAATAGATAATAATAGCTGTAATGGCTCCAACTATGGCATATCTTGTAATTTCTTTCATAATATATCACCTCTATCTAGTAAGGTTTAATTAATAGAATTATATTACATATTACTATAAGACACTTAATAAAAATTATGTTAGTATAAACGCGATTAAGAATAGCAACTTATTTGAAAATACATGAGCGACTCAAATAAACCATCAAACAGAAGGAAATTTTTAACAAATCTAACTCAAATTATGGGTGGAGTTGGTGGAGTTTTTGCTTTAATTCCATTTTTATCTACGATGTCTCCTAGCGAAAAAGCAAAGGCCGCAGGAGCACCTGTTGAAATAGATGTATCCTCATTAAGAACAGGATCTTATAAAGTTGTTGAATGGAGGGGTAAGCCAGTATGGGTTGTTCGAAGAACCGAAGAAATGATCAAAAATACTCTCGAAGATGATAATGTTTTGAGTGACCCAAGATCTCTTGAAGAACATCAGCCGATTTATACAAAAAATAAGTATAGATCTATCAATCCAGAGTTTTTGGTTCTGGTAGGTGTTTGTACTCATTTAGGTTGTTCTCCTTTATATAAACCAAATGCTAAATCTGCAGAATTAGGGTTGGATTGGAATGGAGGCTTCTTTTGCCCATGTCATGGTTCCAAATTTGATTTATCTGGTAGAGTTCACAAAGCTATGCCTGCGCCTTCGAATTTAGAGGTCCCTCCTTACTATTTCGCATCGGATAATAAAATAATTGTTGGGGAAGATGGAGAAAAAAGCTAATGGATAAATTCATAACATGGATTGATGAAAGACTCCCAGTTAGTAATTTTGTCAAAAATCACTTGTCTCAATATTATGCGCCTAAAAACTTTAATTTCTTTTACTATTTTGGTGCTTTAGCTATTTTTATTTTTATACTTCAGATTGTTACCGGAATATTTTTAACAATTAATTATAAACCTGATGCGGCATCAGCATTTGCTTCTGTAGAATATATAATGAGAGATGTAGAATGGGGTTGGTTAATTAGATACTTGCATTCAACAGGTGCATCATTCTTTTTTGTTGTTATCTATCTTCATATGTTTAGAGCTATGTTATATGGTTCCTATAAAAACCCTAGAGAACTTCTATGGCTTTTTGGCATGCTTATATTTGTCTTATTAATGGCCGAAGCTTTTATGGGATATTTATTGCCATGGGGACAAATGTCTTATTGGGGTGCTCAAGTAATCATATCTTTATTTGGTGCAATTCCATATGTTGGGGAATCCTTAGCATTATGGATTAGAGGAGACTATGTAATTTCAGATGCTACTTTAAACAGGTTTTTTGCGTTCCATGTAATTGCTCTGCCGTTATTATTATTTGCTCTAATTTATTTGCATTTAGCAGCTCTTCATACAAATGGATCAAATAACCCTGATGGAATCGAGATTAAAAAAAATAAAGATGCGGATGGTGTCCCGTTGGACGGCATTCCTTTTCATCCATATTATACTGTTAAAGATATATTTGGTTTATCTGTGTTTTTGCTTATCTTTACATTTGTGGTATTTTTCATGCCAGAATTAGGAGGGTATTTCTTGGAGAAAGATAATTTTGTACCAGCGGATCCGCTGAAAACTCCTGAACACATAGTGCCTGTTTGGTACTTCACACCTTTTTATGCAATTCTTAGAGCTATTCCTGATAAAGTTGGCGGAGTTCTTGCGATGGGTGCTGCAATATTTGTTTTATTTATCTTGCCTTGGATTGATAGATGCTCAGTAAAATCCATAAGGTATAGAGGTATGTCATATAAAGTGCTTTTAACACTTTTTGTGATTAGTTTCTTTGGACTAGGATATATCGGAATGAATCCTGCTACACCCGTATTAACTTGGATTGGTAGACTATTTACCTTAATTTATTTTGGATTTTTTGTAGCTTTATATTTTACAAGTGCAAATGAAAAAACAAAAGAACCGCCTGATAGAGTTACAATGCATGATTAGGATATTATTAATTATAGCTATTATGATCTCACCAGTTCATGTATTTGCTGCTTCACAGTCCATGCCACTAAAGAGTGTTCTTATTGATCTTAATAACAAGTCTTCGCTTCAGAGAGGCGCTCAGATTTATATGAATAATTGCTTGGGATGCCACACATTACAATACCAGCGTTATATAAAATTTGTAGATCATTTAGATCTACCCGCAAAAACTATTGAGAATAATTTAATTTTCACAACGAATAAAGATGGTGAGGCTACAAAAATTGGCTCATTGATATTGAATTCCGTGAACCCTGATCATGCTGCAGAAGCATTTGGAGTTATGCCTCCAGATCTAACGTTAATAGCAAGATCTAGAGGAGCTGATTGGCTTTATACTTTTTTAACATCCTTTTACAAAGATGACACTAGACCTTTAGGTGTTAATAATTCCTTATATTCTAATGTAGGCATGCCACATGTATTGGTTTGGATGGAAGGCTTGAAGAAACAATCGACAGAAGCTGGTGGATATGAGTATGTCAATGAAGGAACAATGACTCCTGAGGAATACAACAAGGCTATGGCAGACCTTGTTAATTTTTTGGTTTATGTTGCTGAGCCAGCTCAATTAGACAGATATAGAATAGGTTTTTGGGTTATACTCTTTTTAGGGGTTTTTTCATTCGTAGCATTTTTATTAAAAAGTGAGTACTGGAAGGATGTAAAGTAGTATATGACATCATTAGCAAATAGAAGATCAGCGATATTACTTTTTTCTTTACCTGATTGTTTACATAGTCACAGAACAAGATTAGTAATCAAAGAGAAAGAAATATCAGCAGAACTCCATGAAATAGATGTATCTAATATTGCAGAAGAAATTAAATCCATCAGCCCATATGATGATTTCCCTACATTGGTTGATAGAGATTTGGTATTGCAGAACTCTAGAGTCATAATAGAGTATTTGGACGAGAGATTTCCGCATCCTCCATTATTACCAGTAGATCCTGTTGCTAGGGCTAAATTTAGATTAGCTTTGGATAGGATTGAACATCAATGGTATCCAGAATTCAATAATGCATATCAAAATGGTGCTTTAGACGATTCATTTAAAGATAAGATTAAATCTTACTTTCTAGAAATAGTACCACTTATATCTGATAGTTTTTTTATGAGCGAAGATTTTGGTTTAGTGGATTGCAGCCTAGCTCCTTTGTTGTGGAGGATAAAATGTCTTGGTTTAGAAATTACGCAAAATAAAAAAATCATAGATGATTACTCTGAAAGAATATTTAGTAGAGAGTCATTTCAAGCTAGTCTTACAGAAACTGAAAGAGATATGTAGTTTACTTAGCTAAATGGATATCAATACACTCACATATTGAATGTATGATGATAAGATGCATCTCTTGTATCCTGCTAGTTCTAGTAGAAGGCACAAGGATTTTAATATCATTTTGGTCTAACAAGGCACATGCCTCACCTCCATTACCACCGCTTACTAGTATAATTGGTATTTCTTTATCTTTGGCTGAGACTATTGCGTCTAATATATTTACAGAATTTCCACTCGTAGTAAAAACCATGAGAATATCATCAGGATTACCAATAGCCATGATTTGTTTAGAAAAAACATGTTGATATCCATAATCATTTGAAATTGATGTCAGTGTTGCAGTGTCAGAATTCAACGAAATGGCTGGCAGAGGTTTTCTCTCAGATTCAAATCTATTTATAAATTCAGATGCTATATGTTGCGCATCACCAGATGAACCACCATTGCCACAAGTGAGGAGCTTACCCGAACTATCAAGCATTGATAATATCTTAGAAGTTGCCATATCTATGGATTCTAGAATTTGACTAGATGAAATAGAGTTAATTTTCTGATTCTCTTGAAAATTACTCTTTATAATATCGATATTACTCATAATTTATTTATTGGACTTTGATAATACTACAATATAACCTAGCAAGAATAAATAAGATAGTTTTAACAATATGCCAGGTACACTCTATATAGTCTCTACTCCAATTGGAAATCTTAAAGATATTACCATCAGAGCAATTGAAGTCTTAAAATTATCCGACTACATATTAGCAGAAAGCTCTGTCCGCTCATCAAAACTGTTAAATGAATATAATCTAAATAAACGAATAGTTACTTTCAACAAAGATAATGAAAAAAGAAAAATAAAATCGGTGATAGAAGATTTATCTAATGGATTAAATATATGCTTAATATCCGATGCTGGGACTCCATCAGTTTCTGATCCAGGGTATGAATTAACAAGATGTATAGAGTCATCGGTGAATATTGTGCCGATTCCTGGACCGAGTTCACTGACAGCAGCTTTATCAGTATCGAAAATTCCAATTAACAAATTTATTTTCTTGGGTTTTTTATCTAAAAAACAAAAAGAAAGAGAAAAACAATTGTTGGTCATTAAAGATACATTATTCCCCGCGATTGTTTTTGAGAGCAAGCATCGTATAGTATCTCTATTGAAAGATATAGTTGATATTTTAGGGGAAGACACCCAGATAGCTGTAATGAGAGAGTTAACAAAACTACATGAAGAAATATATCATGACTCTGCGTCAAATCTTTTGGAGAAATTTTCAGGACATGCACTAAATGGGGAAATTACTATGATTATAGGTAAGCCAATATCTCATGCGGTCAAAATGAATGTTTTTGATAATAAAATCATAGAATTATCAAAAAAACATTCGGCTAGCGAAATAGTCAATATAATTCGTTTATTCAATGATGTTAATAAAAAAGAATTGTACAAATATGTATTAAAGATTAGACAGGACGGCTAGTCTGTCGTATCATTTAGTTTTAGATGCAAGCTAAAAAAGAACAATCAAAGATGACTCAAAACGAGCCATCTTTTTTTTTACAAACTAGATATAACCTTGAATAAAACGAATGCAATACTATTGTTAGAAGACGGTAGCACCTTTAGCGGCCGCTCTATTGGCGCCGATGGTATGTCAGTCGGTGAAGTAGTATTTAATACATCTATGACAGGGTATCAAGAGATAATCACTGATCCTTCTTACAATAGACAAATTATCACTTTTACAAATCCACATATTGGTAATACAGGAGTAAATGACGATGACATTGAATCAAGCAGGATATTCGCTTCAGGTATTATCATAAGAGATGATGAGATAATGTCAAATAGTTGGAGACAGACTGGTGAATTACGAGATTTTTTAAAAGATCAAGGTATTTTAGCAATTGCCGGTATTGATACAAGAAAACTAACAAAAATCCTAAGAACAAAAGGTTCGCAGAATGGTTGTATTATTTCAGGAAACTATGATCTTGATGCAGCTAAGAAAAAACTTTCAGATTTCAAGGGCCTTGAAGGATTAGACTTAGCTATAAAAGTAACAACCAAAGAAGAATATGAATGGAATAATGGTTCGGTAGATATTTACAATAAAGCTGCTGATAAGCCAATAGGTAATTATAATATTATTGCTTATGATTTTGGTATTAAACATAATATTTTAAGATTATTAGTAGATAGTGGATGTAAGGTTAAAATTGTTCCAGCAGATTATTCTGTTGAGAAAGTTCTAGAATTAAAACCAGACGGGGTTTTTTTATCAAATGGACCTGGCGATCCTAAAGCATGTGATTATGCAATCCAAAATATAAAAGAATTATTAAAGAATAAAATACCTATGTTTGGTATCTGTTTAGGTTTTCAACTTTTAGCTTTAGCCTCTGGTGCATCAACAGTCAAGATGAAATTTGGACACCATGGCGCGAATCACCCTGTAATGAATCTTGCTAATAAAAAAGTTTTTATTACGAGCCAGAATCATGGATTTATGGTTGATGACGAAAGCTTGCCTGATAATATAAGAAAAACTTATATTTCACTTTTTGATAATTCATTGCAAGGATTTGAAATAAAGGATCATTTTGCTTTTGGATTCCAAGGGCACCCAGAGGCCAGCCCTGGTCCAAATGATATCAGACAAATTTTTAAGAAATTTACACAAAAAATGGACGAAAAAATTAATGCCGAAAAATAATAAAATTAAAAGCGTGCTAATTATTGGAGCAGGCCCAATTGTTATTGGGCAAGCTTGTGAATTTGATTACTCAGGTGTTCAGGCCTGTAAAGCTTTGCGTGAAGAAGGTATAAGAGTAATCTTAGTTAATTCAAATCCTGCAACGATAATGACCGATCCAGAAATGGCAGACAAAGTGTATATAGAGCCTATTCATTGGAGAAATGTAGAAAAAATAATCATCAAAGAAAAACCCGATGCTATCTTGCCCACCATGGGAGGACAAACAGCCCTAAATACAACATTGGACTTAAATCGTCACAAGATACTTGAAAAATATGGTGTTGAGATTATTGGCGCAAGTGTGGATTCAATAGATATGGCGGAAGATAGAGAACTGTTTAAAAATGCTATGGCTAGTATTGGATTAGAGACTGCTAGAGCTTATATAGCTCATGATTATTCGGAAGCAAAAGAGCATCAAAAGAAAATAGGCTTCCCAGTGTTAATTAGACCATCTTTTACTCTTGGGGGTTCTGGTGGTGGTATTGCGTATAATATCGAAGATTTTGAAAATATTGTGAATAGAGGGTTAGATTTATCACCAACAAGTGAAGTTTTAATAGAAGAGTCTGTAATTGGATGGAAAGAGTTTGAGATGGAAGTAGTTAGAGATAAAAATGATAACTGTATAATAGTTTGTTCTATCGAAAATATTGATCCTATGGGTGTACATACAGGAGACTCAATTACAGTAGCTCCTGCTCAAACTTTAACAGATAAGGAGTACCAAGAGCTAAGAAATGCATCAATCAAAGTTCTACGTAAGATTGGTGTTGATACTGGTGGTTCAAATGTACAATTTGCTATTTGCCCTAACACTGGAAGGATACTGGTAATTGAAATGAACCCGAGGGTTTCTAGATCATCAGCATTAGCCTCAAAAGCCACTGGTTTTCCTATCGCAAAAATTGCAGCTAAACTAGCAATAGGTTATACATTGGATGAACTCAGGAATGAGATAACTGGAGGAGTAATTCCTGCATCTTTTGAGCCGAGCATTGATTATGTGGTAACTAAAATCCCTAGGTTTGCATTCGAAAAGTTCAAAGAGGCAGACAGTAAACTAACTACTCAAATGAAATCTGTTGGAGAGGTGATGGCAATTGGAAGAAATTTTCAAGAATCTTTTCAAAAAGCTTTACGCGGTTTAGAAATAGGAATAGATGGTCTAGAAAACCCTGATCTACCTAATCAAGATAATAAAGATAATCTAATTAATCAGTTAAGGACTCCTACTCCAAATAGAATTTTATACATAGCAGCGGCTATAAGGAAGGGTTTTAAACTTAATGAAATATATGATCTTACTCATATTGATCTTTGGTTCTTATCTCAAATTGAAGATCTAATAAAAGAAGAATTAGAGTTTAATAAAATTAATAATAAGATTAATATCGATGACCTTTCTAGACTGAAGAAGAAAGGCTTTTCAGATTCATTTTTATCACGACATCTCAAATGTAATGAAGATTTCATAAGGCAGTTAAGAATCAAGAACAATATCTTGCCAGTATTTAAAAGAGTTGATGCATGTGCCGCTGAATTTGAAGCAACAACAGCATATATGTACTCTTCGTATGATGATGAATGCGAGGCTAATCCTACTGATAATAAAAAGATTTTAATACTAGGAGGAGGTCCAAATAGAATTGGACAAGGAATAGAATTTGATTATTGTTGTGTTCATGCATCTTTAGCCTTAAGGAAAGAGGGTTTTGAAACAATTATGGTTAATTGTAATCCTGAGACTGTATCTACAGATTTTGATATATCTGATAGACTTTATTTTGAACCTCTAACATTTGAGGATGTGATGTCCATAATTGATGTTGAAAAACCTCATGGGGTTATAGTTCAGTATGGTGGACAGACCCCCCTAAAACTGGCTAACAAGCTCAAGCAAAATAAAGTTAATATAATAGGTACATCACCAGAGGCGATTGATTTAGCAGAAGATAGAGAAAAATTTAAAGATTTAGTAGAAAAGCTTGGGTTGAAACAACCTAATAATTCAATAGCAACAAATGTCGATGAGGCTTTGAAAGTTGCAAATGCAATCGGGTACCCCTTAGTTGTTAGGCCATCATACGTTTTAGGCGGAAGAGCCATGGAAATAGTAACAACAGATGTTGATTTGAAGAGATATATGGATGAGGCCGTCTCGGTTTCAAATGATTCACCTGTTTTACTAGACAGTTTTTTGAATGATGCAATTGAAGTTGATATAGACGTAATTGCTGATGGTAAAGATGTTTTTATAGGAGCTATAATGGAACATATTGAAGAAGCTGGCATTCACTCTGGTGATTCTGGCTGCTCTATCCCTCCATACACTTTATCAGATGAAATTATATCTCAGTTACGGGATCAAGTAACTAAATTAGCTTTAGAGTTAAATGTTATTGGTTTAATGAACACTCAGTTTGCCATAAAAGATAATGAAATATTTTTATTAGAAGTTAATCCTCGCGCTTCAAGAACTGCACCATTCGTCTCTAAGGCAATTGGAATTCAACTGGCAAAAATGGGAGCTTTAGTCATGTCTGGTAAATCATTAAAAGAATTAAATCTTATCAAAGAAGTCACTCCAACTTACTTCTCAGTTAAAGAAGCTGTTTTACCTTTTTCAAAATTTCCTGAAGTTGATGTACTTTTAGGTCCAGAGATGAAATCTACCGGAGAGGTAATGGGCATAGGACATAGTTTTGGCGAGGCTTATTTTAAAGCTCAAAGAGCTGCGGGAGTTATATTGCCTAAATCAGGAAATGTATTCTTGAGTGTCCGTGATAAAGATAAGCCTGCTGTTTGTGAAATTGCAAGAGACTTGCAAAAAATAGGTTTCAATTTATTTGCAACTAAAGGTACACAAAAGTACTTAGATGATAATTGTATTGAATGTAATCGAGTTAATAAAGTTAAAGAAGGTCAGCCACATATTGTAGACATGATTAAGAATGGAGATGTGCATCTGATAATTAACACTACAGAAGGAGCTCGTTCTATAAATGATTCATTCTCTATTCGTAAAGAAGCAAATAACTATAATGTTTGTTTAACAACTACGATTTCTGGAGCTAAAGCATTTTGTAAGGCAATTTTATTTATTGATAATTTTGATGCAACTGATATTCAATCTTTACATAAAACAATAAGCTATTGATTATATTTTTTAACATCAATTAAATTTTCACTATGTGCAACCACACATGATATGCATGTATCACCACTTACATTTACACTCGTTCTGATCATATCAAGTAATCTGTCAACACCCAATAAAAGAGTTATGCCTTCGAGCGGTATACCTAATTCTGTTAAAATTAATGATAACATAATGATTCCCGCACTTGGTATACCTGCTGTGCCGATAGAAGCAATAGTAGCAGTAAGTATTATTGTTATAAAATCCACTATATCTAGATCAATACCATAGTATGCAGCTAAAAAATATGTTGCACATCCTTGCATAATTGCAGTGCCATCCATGTTTATAGTGGCACCCAAAGGAATCGAGAATGATGCTAAAGACTTATTTACACCATACTTATTAGTTACCACATCCAGAGTAAAAGGTATTGATGCGTTACTACTTGAGGTACTAAAAGTAAAAATAATTAGAGACTTTAATTTAGTATAAAATTTTCTAATATCTAGATCAGAAAAAAATTTTAATAATAAAGAATATGTAAAAGTAAAATGTAATAATAAAACAAGAACAACTACAGAGAAATATTTTATCAAGGGAATAAATACATCCAATCCTTCCATAGAAAATGTTTTTGCAAGTAATGTAAAAACTGCTATTGGTGTAAATGATATTATAATTAAAACCATCTTGTTGAAAATTTTATTTAAGTTATCTATTAAATTCACAAATTCTGGAATTTCATTTTTAATATACGAGGCTGAGATGCCAATAAAAATAGCAAAACTTAGAACTTGTATTACATTGCCATCTACTAATGCAGCAAAAAAGTTCTGTGGGAAAATACTTAAGATAAAATTGGGGCTTGATTCTACAGTTGATATTTCTTTCGCGCCACTCACTGCATCTATTATTGCTATATTATAATCAATAAAACTAGATACAAATAAAGCTAATGTTATAGCAATCATCGTAGTGAATACATATAAGGTTAAAGTCTTGACGCCTAATCTTCCCAATGTATTGACATCATTAATAGATATTATGCCAGAGATTATAGATACAAATATTAGTGGCAACACAATCATTTTAAGTAATATTAAAAAAATAGATGAAACGCTATGAAAAATTTGATTGATTAAAACAGATTCTATTAATTGGTTTGGTAAAAAAAAATTATTTATCAATAGACCTACGACGATACCAGCGACCATTGAAAATAGTACTTTTTTTGTAAAGCTCATCTGGAATTAAAGACTGTTTAAAGCTGCATCATAGTTTGGTTCATCAGCAATCTCTTGAACCAGTTCTGAGTGAATTATTTTTTTATTTTTATCAATAACAATAACTGCCCTAGCCGTAATACCAGATAATGGACCATCAACAAGAAGAACTCCATAGTCTTTTGCAAAATTCCTTGATCTCATCATAGATAACGGTTTTACTGATTCGATAGATTCTGTGCTACAAAACCTTTTCATAGCAAAAGGCAAATCAGCCGATACAGCAAGCACGGCTACATCTGGTAATGTAGATGCTTTTTCATTGAAAATCTTTGTAGACTTTTGACACACCGGTGTATCTAAGCTGGGAATGATATTGAGGATAATGTTCTTCCCGTCATAATTAGATAAAGTAACATCATTTAACTCTGAGTCTACCAATACAAATTCAGGGGCGTTTGAACCTACTTTTGGTATTTCACCATTTGTGTTTATCTTATTTCCCTGTAGTGTGATTTCTGTCATACAACATCATAACAATCTAAATTTATGAATTCAATGTTATAATTTCCACATTATGAGTAAAAGTAGCAAAACAAACAATTGGGTCAAAAGACATTCCAAAGATCCTTTTGTTAAAAAATCTCGAACTGATAGATATAGATCTCGAGCTGCTTATAAACTTAAATCTATTGATGAAAAATATGATGTTTTAAAGAATGTCCAGTGTGTTGTAGATTTAGGCTGCGCGCCTGGTTCTTGGTTACAGGTATTAAAGGAATACAGCAACATAAGAGAAATATTTGGAATAGATGTTTTAGATCTTGATTTAATCAAAGGGGTAAATATATATAAAAAAGATATAAGAGACCATGAATCATTAGACAAGATATTTGCAGAATGTAATATCGAAATAGACCTTGTATTATCAGATATCGCCCCCAACATTACAGGTATAAGTGACATAGACCAAAGTAATTTTGCTGAAATTGCTGAGACTATACAGCTTTTTTGTAAATCTAGGTTAAAGTTTGGAGGAATGATGGTGATGAAATATTTTCTTGGAAGTAGTTTTGACGCGACTGTTGATAGTTTAAGAAATAACTTTAAAAAAATTAATGTATTTAAACCATCATCATCTAAAAAAAAGAGTAACGAGGTTTACCTTGTTTGTATTGATTTCAAAGCCTGATATATTATAAAAAGGTTTATTGAATTGACAGACATAGAAGTATAGAATGATTCTAAGAGAGTAATTAAATTATGAGCGATATAATAAAGAATTTAGTAATATGGACGGTAATAGCGGTTGTTATTATGTCGTTATTTAGTGGTATTAGCGGAAGGAATAACTCTGCAGATGAATATAATTATTCTGAATTTATGCAACAGGTCCAAACTGGCCAAGTTGAAGAAGTAACTATATCAGGTATAGAGATCGCTGGAACTTTGAAATCCGGGCAATCTTTCATAACATATAGCCCTGAAACGGATAATTCTGCCTTGGTCGGGGAATTATTGAATAGCAAAGTAAAAATTTCAGGACAAGCTCCAGAAAAACAATCATTTTTAGCTCAAATCTTTATACATTGGTTCCCATTCCTATTATTAATAGGTGTATGGATATTCTTTATGAGGCAAATGCAAGGTGGAGCTGGCGGAGGTCGCGGAGCTATGTCATTTGGTAAAAGCAAAGCTAAGCTTATGAATGAAGACCAAGTTAAAGTTACATTTAAAGATGTTGCTGGTGTTGAAGAAGCAAAAGAAGAAGTAAAAGAATTAGTAGATTTTCTAAAGGACCCTGGAAAGTTTCAAAACCTTGGCGGCCAAATACCACGAGGTGTTCTGATGAATGGTTCTCCGGGTACAGGTAAAACTCTTTTAGCTCGTGCTATAGCTGGTGAAGCTAAAGTACCTTTTTTCACTATATCAGGATCAGATTTCGTAGAGATGTTTGTTGGTGTTGGTGCATCAAGGGTAAGAGATATGTTTGAGCAAGCTAAAAAGCATGCGCCTTGTATTATATTCATTGATGAAATCGATGCTGTAGGTCGACATAGAGGCGCTGGTGTTGGAGGCGGGCATGACGAAAGAGAACAAACCTTGAATCAGCTATTAGTTGAGATGGATGGTTTTGAAGGCAATGAAGGCGTAATAGTCATAGCTGCGACAAATAGACCGGATGTACTTGATCCAGCCTTATTGAGACCAGGAAGATTTGATAGACAGGTAACTGTCCCATTACCAGATATAAGAGGAAGAGAACAAATATTAAAAGTTCATATGAAAAAGACTCCTATTTCTAATGATGTTAAACCAAAACTACTCGCTAGAGGAACACCAGGTTTTTCTGGAGCTGATTTAGCAAATCTAGTTAATGAAGCAGCACTATTTGCTGCAAGAGCTAGTAAAAAAATTGTTGATATGAGTGATTTCGAAAAAGCTAAAGATAAAATACTAATGGGTGGTGAGCGAAAATCTATGGTCATGAACGATGATGAAAGAAAGCTAACTGCTTACCATGAAGCCGGCCATGCCATAGTGGGCAGATTGGTTCCAGATCATGACCCTGTATACAAAGTTAGTATAATTCCTAGAGGAAGAGCTCTTGGAGTTACTATGTTTTTACCAGAGGAAGATAGATATAGTAATAGCAGACAGAGGATCAATAGTATGATAGCTGCATTATTCGGCGGAAGAGTTGCCGAAGAGGAAATTTTTGGAGATGATGCTGTTACTACAGGG
>Ga0213868_10003764_pt1 | contig 14052 bp, 11 predicted proteins | sample PICome_9_FD_160087 | JGI IMG/M metagenome (GOLD analysis project Ga0213868, IMG submission 160087) | Coastal seawater microbial communities near Pivers Island, North Carolina, United States - PICO127 | ecosystem: Environmental > Aquatic > Marine > Coastal | place: USA: North Carolina...
GAAATTTCACAGATTACAACTGAAATCCCACCCATAGAATATAAAACTTATTTAAGTAGATTGTAGGAATAGTCATGTCAGATGAAAAAGGTGATTTTGCATTTAAATCGAAGGATACGATGGGAATGTATCATGAAATGACTTATGGAGGAGCCTTATCTTTTTTAAGGCGAAAATATAGCCAAGATTTAAATGGTGTTGATGTAGCTGTAAGTGGAGTACCTTTTGACAACGCTGTTACTTACCGCCCAGGATGTAGATTAGGCCCAAGAGCAATACGCCAGGCGTCCGTACAATTGGCAGAATTAGATGCATTCCCATTTGGCTTTAATTTATTCGAAAACCTTTCAATTGTAGATTACGGCGATTGTCATCTAGATCCACACAATCCAGAAACCATTGTGAAGGCCATCCAAGATCACGCATCAAAAATAATCTCACAGGACACTAAAATGTTAACTTTTGGGGGTGACCATTTTGTTTCATACCCACTAATAAAATCACATGCAGATAAATATGGGCCAGTGACTTTAATACAATTTGATGCTCACTGTGATACTTGGGAAGATAATGGTGGAATGGATCATGGCTCAATGTTCGCTAGAGCAGTTTCGGAGGGTGTAATAGATTCATCTAAATCAACTCAGATTGGATTAAGAACATATAATAACTCTGACCATGGCTTTGAAATATTAACTGCCCCATGGGTTCATAGGAATGGTATTGATGCAGCACTTGAAATAATAAAAAAACGTGCTGGAGATAGTTCAGTATATATTTCTTGGGATGTAGATGGATTTGACCCATCTTTTGCTCCAGGTACAGGCACACCGGTCGTTGGTGGTCTTGCAACTTGGCAAGGCTTGGAATTATTACGGGGTCTAGAAAGTTTAAACTTAATTGGAATGGATATTGTAGAAGTATCTCCACCTTATGATGTAAGTGAAATTACAGCTATTGCTGCTGCAACTATTGGCCATGATTTTTTGTGTTTGTTGGCAAAACAAAAAGGCGCAAAAGGAAATATTATTGGACGTATATAATTCTTGAAAAGAATTGTTTGTTTTGCTTTCAATAATTTTCTGGTGCAAAAGGATAGATGTGATAGAATTTTATAATTAATATATGAAGAGGCCTTATGAGTAACGATGATGAAAAAAGTTGGGTAAAGGAACTTCCAAAAGCATTTAAGGCTCATAAAGGTGCGCGAAAACTAGAGGAAGTAGAGAGTATTATTCCAGATATTGCTGGTATGTCTCGCGGCAAAACTATGCCGGCTCATAAGTTTTCACCTACAGGCACCACTTTTTTACCTGTTTCATTATTTTATCAAACCATATCAGGTGAATATGTGGATATGGATGATATTGAAAATCAATGGACAGAAAAAGATATTGTTCTACGCCCTGATATGTCTACTGCAACTGCAGTTCCGTGGTCTGAAGATGCGTCTGTTCAGATAATAAATAATATTGAAACTCGAGACGGCGAAGATCTTCAAATAGCCCCACGAAATGTTTTGAGAAGAATAGTAGGTCTTTATGAAAAAAAAGGTTGGCGCGCAGTAGTTGCTCCTGAATTAGAGTTTTATTTGACTAAACCTAATACTAATCCGTCAGAAGAAATACAGCCACCTGTTGGACGAACAGGGCGTATTGGCGCACGCCAACAAGCATTCTCCATGGTTGCAGTGGATGAGTTTGGAGATGTGATTGATACAATTTATGATTATACCGAGGCACAGGGTTTAGAGATTGATACAATAATACAAGAAGGTGGTGCAGGGCAGATCGAGATTAATTTAATGCATGGCGACCCACTGGCATTAGCAGATCAAGTATTTTATTTTAAGCGAACAATACGAGAGGCAGCTTTAAAACATGGTGTTTTTGCTACCTTTATGGCAAAACCAATGCGAGATCAGCCGGGTTCAGCAATGCATATTCACCAATCAATTGTGGATATAAAAACAGGACAAAATATTTTTTCAAAGGCTGATGGTACACCAACTGAATTATTCTATCAATTCATAGGTGGTTCACAAAAGCATTTACAAAATGCAGTACCATTATTGGCGCCGTATGTGAATTCATATCGGCGTTTAGCAGGAGCGTATTCTGCACCTTCAAACCTTGAGTGGGCAGCTGATAATCGAACCACTGGTTTGAGGATTCCAAATTCAGGCCCAAATGCACGTAGAGTAGAAAACCGTGTTACAGGAAGTGATGCAAACCCATATCTTGCAATTGCTGCCAGTTTAGCTGCTGGATATTTGGGTATGCTAAATAGCACAAAGCCACGTGATGCTGTTAATAAAGAAATTTTTGAAACAGATAATGGTTTGCCGCATTCTTTGTTTGCAGCACTTACATTATTTGAGGCAGATAAAGACCTTCACGAGGTATTAGGGACTGAATTTTGTAATTTATACCGTCAAATCAAACATGCGGAACTTATGGAATACCAACGCGAGATTTCACCTTGGGAACGCGAACATTTATTGTTGAATGCTTAAATGATGGACTTGTTAACGGCAAATGATAAGCATGGGGAATATCCCCCATCATATTATGCAGAACATGCAATTCAACTTGAGAAATTCCCATGTCTTAAAACTGAAATACGAGCTGATGTTTGTGTAGTGGGAGGCGGTTTTACGGGCCTATCAACCGCGCTTCACCTGGCTCAATCAGGTTATAAAGTCGCTATTCTTGAGGCACAACGTATTGGCTTTGGTGCGTCAGGGCGAAATGGTGGTCAGGTTTCTGGCGGTCAACGAATGGACCAAGAGGGATTAGAAGCAATTTTGGGTGATGAACATGCGAAGGAATTATGGGATATTTCTCAGCAATCAGTTGATTTGGTTCGTTATTTATCTTCAGATATGGAAGATTGTGGTGTTGTTGATGGAATTATTCACACTGCGCATCGTAAAAGATACGTAAAAGAGGAACATGCGTATACTGATCATTTACGAGAAAAATATGGTTATGATAAAATCCAAAACCTAAGTCTTGAAGAGACACATCATCTGGTTAATAGCCCAGCATATTTTGGTGGCACACTTGATATGGGTGCTGGACATATTGATCCTTTACGATACGCTCTGGGTTTAGCGCGTAAATGCATTAATTTAGGCGTTGAGATTTATGAACAATCTAAAGTCATAAATGTGAAATCGGGTGACACAGCAAAGATTAAAACTCAAAATGGATCTATAAGTGCAAAATTTGTAGTACTTGCATGTAATGGGTACTTGGGGCGTTTAAACAGTCGGGTTGCCGCAAGAGTTATGCCAATTAATAATTTCATAATTGCTACCGAACCTATGAGTGAAGATGCACAAGAGGCATTAATTAAAAATAATCATGCTGTTGCAGATAGTAAATTTGTCGTAAATTATTTTCGCTTTAGTCCTGATCGACGGTTATTGTTTGGTGGATCTGAAAGTTATGGATATAAATTTCCACGTGATATTGCAGCGGCGGTTCGAAAACCAATGTTAGAAATCTATCCACAATTAAAGAATACTCGCATAGATTATGCATGGGGTGGAACATTAGGTATAACGATGAACCGTATGCCTCATTTTGAGCGTATAGATGGTAATATTCTATCCGCTTCAGGATATTCAGGTCACGGTGTGGCTATGGCCACTATGGGTGGTAAAATGGCTGCTGATGCAATTCGAGGGCAAGCTGAGCAATTTGATTTTATGGCGTCTGTTCCAACACCCCGTTTCCCGGGTGGTGCTATGTTGAGATCACCATTATTGGTACTGGCAATGTTGTGGTTCTCAATGCGCGACAGATTATAATTCAGAAATGTTTAAAGAACAAAAAAAGCCCACCTTTAATCAAAGGTGGGCTTTTTGATTATATATTTACTTATCCCGCCATTACTCTTGGTAACCAAAGAACAAGTTGTGGGAATATGAATATTAATGCCAGACCTAATAACTGAACTAACATGAATTGCATCATACCGATATAAATGTCCTTAAGGTCCCAATTTGGAACAACTCCTTTTAAGAAATAAGCGGATAGGGCTACTGGTGGGCTGAGCCATGCAGTTTGTAAATTTACAGCAACAAGAATCCCAAACCAGACCATTGTGTCATAACTGCTTAAACCATGTAGTTCTAAAGATTGAACTGTTGGTAATATAATAGGAACAACGATCAACACAATTGGCACCCATTCGAGTGGCCAGCCCAGTAAGAAAATTAAAGCCATCACAAAAAGTAATATTATATATGGTGACATTTCGAGGCCTAACAACATTTCAGTCATTAACTTGGGTGTACCTAGTGAACTGAATTCTGCGCCAAAGAAGTTTGAAGCTGCGACCAAGAACATGATCAAAACTGTAATCTCAAGTGCCTTTATCAAGTTATCGTTAAAACTTGAAAAAGTGAATTTTCCGTATGCAATAGCAAGAATGATTGATCCAAACGCGCCCATTGCAGCCGCCTCTGCAGGCGTTGCAAAACCTAGCAGTATTGATCCCAAAGCAAAGGAAATGAGAATTGTTGGTGGCATTAAACCTGCAAAGAATTCATCCCATAAATCTGAAAAGTAGAAATCTTTATCTGCTTCTGAGCTGTAGATAACGCGCCCTAAGTATGCCAAAAGTAAAATGAATGCTCCCATTACGATTGACATAATTGGAAGATTATCACCTTCACCAATGTTTGAAAAAATCATGTAAAGGTGAAACAGAACTCCAATTGGTAATGCTATCCGAAGAATTGATAAGTTTCGGTATGCTTTATAAGCAACTGCTCCAACTAAGATTAATGCAACAAGTCCACCAAATGGAATGAGTCCTCCAAATGTGCCACCCAAACCTAGACCAAATACACGGCACACTGTAAGAACCCCAAAACAGATCAATGCAACCTCTGCTCCATAGAAGCGGGATGTATCTGGTTGATCTTCTTCTGATAGAATTGGACCTAAATCTGGATTTAACCAGCATCGCCCTAGTGTGTAAAGTAAATATAAAGTCGCAAGAAGGGCTCCAGGAATAAACGCACCACGGAATAGATCAAGTGTAGATACTTCCAGTACGGGACCCATAACAATCAACATAATAGAAGGTGGTATCAAGATTCCAAGTGTACCACCTGCTGTAATTGTTCCAGCGGCTAATTTAACATCATAACCAGCACGCGTCATTGTTGCACCAGCCATTATACCTAACATTGTAACAGATGCTCCAACAATACCTGTTGCTGCTGCGAAGATTGTGGAGACAATCAATACAGCAATAAATAATGCACCACGCACACGAGACATGATCATCTGTACTGATGAAAACAGTCGCTCCATTAAACCAGCAGATTCCATTACAATGCCCATCAAGACAAACAATGGAACAGCCATTAGTTGATCATTCAGCATTGTGGAGTTAGTGCCAAGTGTCATTAAGAAGGTTGCAAAAAAGAAGTTGTATCCCCAGATTCCAAAGACAAATGCCAAGAAGATCAGTGTGAACGAAATTGGGAAGCCAATAAAAATAACAAATAACATTGCGCCCATCATGATTAGACCAATTGTTGGCTTATCTATAGATGGTGTCGCTTTCATAATTTCTGTAAACCACGCACCGCCTGGAATTACATCAGGCAAGAAGATTGCCAATACAAGCCATGTTAGAGCTGCGAGATAAAAAGGCAGCGCCATAACAAAAATTCGCTCACGATCTTTGCCCATTTTGTGGAAAGCGCGGAAAATTTCTGGGATACCTTGTATAAGCAATAGAAAACCACCAACAGGCATTGCCGTTCTTGCAGGCCATAACAATGGCCCCCATGCACTATCTACTTGGTTGGTTTCCCCTGATGAAAAAGCACTCCACCAAAATTCTGTTGATACCCATGTGAAAAAAATCATCGATGGCATGAAGAAAAGTAAGTATAGCGTAGCGTCCACTGTTGCCTGAGTTTTTTCAGTCCAGTTGCGGTACAAGAAATCTGCGCGAATATGTACACCACGCATTAAGCCATAACCAGCAGCGGCCATCCAGAGAACACCTGCTATCATTCGACTCATGTCATATACCCAAAGCGTTGGCCCTAAATGAAGAGCTTTAGCTAAGCCTGCAAAGCCAGCATCGATTAGAATTGAGTCAAGGTTACGTGATATAACTTCGTACACAACAACCGCAATAAGTGGTATCATCAAAAGGGCAATGATCTGACCTGCACGAAAGTTGATGACATCGATCGCTGCTGTAATAGGTCGTTGCCAAGGTGTCATATCCTCAGGTGTTTCACCAGGTGCTTCAGCGCGACGTTCTGCAATCAGTTCATCGGCAATTTCCAAATCCTCTGGAATCGGTTCTTCTGCAGCCATGTCTTCTCTCCCTTTAAAATGCCATTTAATTCAGCTTCTTTTTTGAAAAAAGTCTTTACATGTAGACCCTTTTCGAAAAAGAAATGCGGGGCCATGTAGGCCCCGCACTGTAAGAATTTCTTACTTCAATGTGTCTGCGTGTGCTTTACCTAAGCTCGCATTTGATGCTTGTGCACCTGCCCAGAATGGAACAGCTATGTCAGCAAAATCTTTTTGTGACTGCCATACTTCAGCAAAGAATGCATTTTCATCAGCAGCCGCTTGCAAAGATTTCTTCGCAGCAGCCATATACTCAGTGAAATAATCAGCTGGAGTATCTTCTAAGATAACGCCGTGGTTGTCTGTCAGATCTTTAAGTGCCTTACCATTTTCATAGATACGGTATGACATTGACTTAGACAATGAAGCGTTTGCAGCAACTTCTAAAGCTTTTTTCTCAGTATCTGATAAGCCGTTGTAGAAATCACCGTTTACATACATGTCAGCATTCACAACAACTTGGTGTAAACCTTGCAAGTAGTAGTGCTTAAGTACTTTTTGGAAACCAAACACTGAGTCAGGCTTTGGACAGCACCACTCAGCAGCATCGATTGTACCTTTTTCAAGCGCTGGAAGTATGTCACCACCGCCCATAGCAACAGCAGGAACACCGATTTCTGCATATGCAGCACCAACCATTCCTGGAGGGGCACGGAAACGCATTTTGCGGAAGTCATCCATAGATGTAATTGGCTCTGGGAACCAACCTAAAGCTTCTGGGCCAACTGGCTGTAGCATGAAACCTTTAACGTTTACGCCCATTTCTGTCCAAAGACGATCGTAAAGCTCTTTACCACCACCGTATTGGAACCATGATAGGAATGCTAAGTTGTCCATGCCTACACCAGCACCCGCAACTGGAGCACCAAATAGGTTGGCAGCTACGTGCTTACCACCCCAGTAGTGTGTCCAAGCAAAACCACCTTCAACAAGACCCGCATCAACTGCGTCCATGATGTCACGTGGGCCAACAATGGCACCAGCTGGTAGAATTTCGATTTTCAATGAGCCACCAGTTAGAGCAGCTACATCGTCACCAAATTTACCTAGCATTACTGCTTCGTCAGAAGTGTTTGATAGAACTGACTGAATGCGCAGAACTTTTTCCGCAAAGGCTGAAGTCGCCGTTATGGAAAGTGCAACAGCTACTGCTGTTGCTGTTTTGAGATTAAACATATGTTTTATCCTCCCTTAAGTTTTGTCCTCTTTACTTAGTCCACCCCATTCCGAAGACTTAAAAGGGGCAGTGTTTCAATTCACCGCGCATCTACGCGGTGAACCGTCTTTAATGGTGTTTGGACATATCCATGCCCTCGACCAATCCCAACATTGGTCCTATTCCGGTTGAAATATCGTAAAACCCACGATACATCATTTCTCCCGAAACATAAACCAATACAAATAAACCCAACCAAGATATCCAAGGATACTTAGCTAATAATTTCATAATTAAAGTGGCAGCAAATGCCATGAGTAAAATGGCCAATCCAAGGCCGAACACCAACATTTGAGTGTCACCATCTGCTATAGCTGCAACGGCCAGTACATTATCTAAAGACATTGTAATATCCGCAATCGTAATTGATAATAATGCTGAAAACATAGTTTTTTGGGATACATTGTTATCTGCAACAGGATTTATTGTACCATCATTTGAAATAGTATCTTCAGAATGACCTCCGCTTCTTATATCTCTGAATAGCGTCCAACAAACCCAAAATAGAAGTACTGAACCAAAAAATAAAAGTCCTTTTACACCTAGTAAATATGTAGCAATTACTGCGAAAACAATTCTTAAAACTGCGGCTATGACCATGCCATAGAATATTGCTTTCTTACGCTGCTCAGAAGGCAAGCCAGCAGCAGCCATTCCAATAACAAGTGCATTATCACCTGAAAGAATTAAGTCGGCTATTATTATTTGGCCAAAACCAACAACTGTGTCTAACATTATACTGCATCCTCTAATGTCATTTGTGAAACTTTCTCACCAATCATAATTGCTGGTGCGTTTGTATTACCCGATGTAATTACAGGCATTATTGAACAATCGGCCACTCTTAGGCCGTCAACTCCATACACACGCAATCGCTCATCTACAACTGCCATTTTGTCATTTCCCATCTTACATGTGCCAGTAGGATGATAAATTGTTACAGAAGTTTGCCTTGCCCAATCTAGGGTAGCCTCATAATCATCAAATTTTACTTCAGATCCAGGTTGGTATTCTTCAGTTATATGAGATTTTAATGGGTCAAATTGTGCAATTTTACGAGCAATTTGTATTCCTTTTACTATGGTTTTTTTGTCAATATCTTTATCTAGATAATTTGGATGGATCTTAGGGTGGTCTCTGTAATTTGATGAAACAAGTTCAAGGTGACCTGTACTTTCAGGTCTCATTTGTAGAACTGAAGCTGTGAATGCAGAAAATTTATGGGTTCCCTCGACTGCGTTATTTGCACTGAATGGTTGAATATGAAATTGAATATCTGGCGTCTCTAATGTATCATCAGTTTTTAAAAATGCAGTTCCTAAACTTGCAGCCATTGTCATGGGGCCTGTTCTAGTTATGGCGTATTGCAAGGCGATCATACCTTGTTTGAAAAAGTTATTTGTCTCTATGTTTATTGTTGATAAATCAGTTTTAAATATTGGGCGTGCTTGAAGATGGTCTTGAAGATTTTTGCCTACACCAGGCAGGCTTTTAATCACATCTATTCCATGCGTTTTTAATTCTTTGGGGGCGCCAATTCCAGATAGCATTAGAATTTGAGGTGATCCAATGGCACCAGCAGATAAAATTATTTCTTTTCTTGCATTAATAACTTTTGGTGATGAATTTTGAATTGCATTTACACCAGATGCTCGACCATCTTTAAATATAATTTTTTCTACTTGGGTGTTAGTCAGTATGTGAAGATTTTTCCGGTTCTTTGCTGGATTAAGGTAGGCAACTGCACTTGAGCAACGACGACCTTTATCTGCTGTTAATTGGAAATATCCAACGCCTTCTTGGTCTTCAGCATTATAATCTTTATTTCTTTTATAGCCACTCGCAACTGCGGCATCTACCCATCTGTCAACCACATCGCGACTTAAGCGAGTAGGGGATACCGAGAGCGGGCCATTATGACCTCTTAAAGGATTTTGTGCATCACCTTTCCAGGTTTCAGCTTTTTTGAAGAACGGCAATACGTCATTCCAACCCCACCCTGAATTTCCTAGATCTCGCCAATTGTCAAAGTCTTGTGATTGACCTCTTACATAAAGTAATCCGTTAATTGAGCTCGAACCACCTAAGACTCTGCCACGTGGCCAAGGAATTGATCTGCCATTAATACCATCATCAGCCTCAGTTTTATAACGCCAATCAGTTTTGGGATTACCCATAGTTTTAAAATAGCCAACAGGGATATGTATCCAGGGGTTGGTATCTTTTCCACCGGCCTCTAACAAGGCAACAGAATATTTCCCGTTTTCTGACAAACGGTTGGCGATCGCACATCCTGCAGAGCCTGCTCCTACAATAATGTAGTCAAATTCCAATAAAAAGCCCCTTAATATTAAAAAATGAGACTTTTAGTCTCGTTTTTGCTATTAATACATTTAAATGATTAATTTTGATTCGCGCAACAAGAGATTTTATAAAATGGCAAAAGAAACACCAGAAATCAGAATTCCAAGTAATCTGCGAACTTTATTAATCCTAGAAGTTATAGGTAGATCAGACCGCGCAATGACTGCTACGGAGATAAATGATGAGATCGGTTTGCCCAAACAAACAGTTCACCGTCTCGTATCCACTCTAGAAAAAGAGGGATTTTTAAATCGTGAACCAGGTGGAAAAAGGTACCGCCCAAGCCGTAGGTTACGATTAATGGGTGCGGGCTTGTTACACGCTTCGCGATTTCATATTACGCGTCATCAGGTTCTTCAAACTGTTGCATCTGAAGTGAATGAAGCCGTTAATTACGTTGTCCCAGAGGAAACTGGGATGCATTATTTAGACAGAATAGATACAAACTGGGCTTTTCGTGTGCAGCTTCCGGTTGGAACAAATGTTCCATTCCATTGTACAGCAAGTGGAAAATGTTTTTTAGCAAGCTTATCTAAGTCTGCACGTAAGAAATTCGTTTCAGCATTAAATCTTGAAAAACTTACAGATAAAACATTCACAAATATTGAAGAATTACTGTTTGAATTAGACAAGGTATCCAAGCAAGGCTATTCAATTGATGATGAAGAATTTATGGATGGAATGCGTGCAATTGCAGTACCAGTGACCGATAATAATGGAAGATTCGTAGCAGCCTTGGCATTTCATGGCCCCTCACAGAGGTTATCAATAGATTATTTAGTGGAACACCGTGAAGTTTTATTCAATGGCTCACAAACACTCAAACAGGGACTGCTGTCTTAAGGATTTAAGACGATCTTTGGAGCGGCGATTTCACCATTTAATATCTGTTCAAAAGCTTCATCACCCTCTGACAGTGGACGGGTTTGGTACCAATCTAAGGATCCAAAACTACCATTAAAAATTGCATGTGCAGTATCTATAAAGTCTTGTTCGGTGTAGGTATAAGTCCCTATGAAGCGAATTTCTTGTAGAGTGAGTCTTCGAATATCTAATCCGCCGTTACTATCGCCTAAACCAATATGTAAAATTACACTGCCTGGTTTTGCTAAAGCGCAAGCATCTGTTCTACTCGAGGCAAATCCAACTGCATCAATAACAATGTCATATGCAGATAATTCACCATGTCCCTCATTAGGGTCATAAATATCGAACCATGTATTTGCTTGTAAAAAGGCTCTTCTTTTTGCATTTGGTTCTGAAATTTTTATATTTTTAACACCTTTGGCCATCAAAGAAAGTGCTGATCCAAGCCCAATTGCGCCACCACCAATAACAAGAGTATTTGCAGATTGAATATCAGTATCAAGGGCGTTAATGCCAAGCCTTACCGCATGCCAGCAAACGGCTAAAGGTTCTGTAAGTGCTGCATCATCAAATGAAATATCATCAGGTACTTCTACCAAATTGCGGCTGGGCATTGCAACCATTTCTGCAAATGCCCCCTCTCTTGGTTGCATTGATATTATCTGTCTTTTTCCACAAAGGTTTGACCTATTTGTTTTACATTCTTTACACTTTTGGCAAGAAACCAATGGATTAATTGTTACTCTTTTGCCTTTTAATGGACCCTCTATAACATCACCAGCTGCTTCGTGTCCTAGAATTAAAGGAGCAGGGCGACGCTCATCATGTCCTAAATATGCATGCATGTCTGAACCACAGATGCCTACTGATCGTATGGAGATAAGGTTGTCACTTTCTTTTAGTTGTGGATCTGGGACATCACGGAATTCAAATGATTTGATACCTGTATATACTAATGCTTTCATTTGGCTGTAAAACCTCCATCAACGTATAGTGTTTGTCCAGTTATATATGAACTTGCATTAGAGCATAAAAACTGGACTGGACCAGTCAGGTCATCCATGTTCCCATTTCTACCAATACAAGTTTGCATTGCATTTTGATTTGCCAACGCTTCATTGGCAAAGACAGAAGCAGTTAATTCAGTTGGAAAAAAGCCAGGTGCTATAGCGTTAACAGTAATTCCATCTTTTGACCAAGCTTGAGCCATTGCCCGTGTCATTTGCATAACACCACCCTTTGCTGTGCCATATGAAATACCATTCTCGAATGCACGTTCAGATTGCAGTGAAGCAAAGTTTATGATGCGACCCCACTTGGCTTTCTTCATTGCAGGTACCATCTGTTGTGCTAGAAAAAATGGAGCATTAAGGTTAATATCTAATGTCTCATTCCAAGTTTTTGTGGAAACATCATCAGCATGTATGCGAGGATTTAATCCTGCAGCGTTTATTAATATGTCAACATTGCCAAATTGGGATATTATTTTTTTTGAGACGTCTTCTAATGACTCTATATCTCCAAGATCAGCCGAAACGAAACCAACATTGCCTTCAGTAGTTTCTGCCCATTTTGATAAGGCTTCTACTCTTCGAGCAACTGCAATTACTTTAGCGCCACTTTTGGCCAAATGACTAGCCATTGCCTGGCCAATCCCAGAGGATGCACCTGTTACTGCAATGATTTTTTCACTAACCTCAAACATTAATTAACCTTCAGGTGTCAGGTCGAAGTTTTCACCAGGAAAATATTTCGCTAATCGAATATCTGCTGTTCGGGCGTGACCTTCCATACCTTCAAGGCGCGATATACGTGCGCAGGACTCTGCTACGCGTTTAGCACCTTCACGAGTTGACCTTTGATAAGTAACAACTTTCATATATTTGTGAACTGATAGGCCACCAGTATATCGTGCGGACCTAGATGTCGGCAAAACATGGTTTGGTCCTGATGATTTATCACCATAAGCAACAGTTGTTTCTTCACCCAGAAATAGTGAGCCATAACATGTTAGACGATCTAACCACCAATCAAGGTCTGATGCTTGAACTGTAAGATGTTCAGGTGCATAATCGTCAGATGTTGCTGCCATTTCTTCTCTGTCAGAGCATACAATTACTTCTGCATAATCACGCCAAGCTGCCGTGGCATTCTCCCGGTTTGTGCCCGGTAAGCTCTCAATATATCCAGGAACTAATTCAATTACTTTCTCGGCAAGCTCTTGGCTGTCAGTAACTAACCAAACAGGCGAGTTATAACCGTGTTCTGCTTGTCCAACTAAATCACATGCGACTATATCTGCATCAGCATTTGCGTCTGCTAATATAAGACTATCTGTTGGTCCAGCTATCATGTCTATGCCAACACGCCCAAACAGTTGACGTTTTGCTTCAGCTACGAATTGGTTTCCTGGACCCACAATAATATCAGCTTCAGGTAGGTCAAATAAACCATACGTCATTGAAGCAACTCCCTGAACACCACCAAGGGATAATATTTTATCTGCACCGGCTAAATCAGCAGCATATATAATAGCGGGATTTATACCTTCATCTCCATTAGGCGGTGAACATGCAGTAATATGCCCTACACCAGCTGCTTTAGCGGTTGTAACGGTCATCATGGCTGAAGCTATGTGCGCATAACGACCACCTGGGACATAACAACCTGCTGCATTAACAGGAATTAATTTTTGCCCTGTAATAAGACCTGGATGAAGTTCCATTTCCATGTTTGACATTGTGCCCTTTTGAGCAAGTGCAAAACGCATGATGTTATCATGTGCATAATGCATATCATCACGTAACTTTTGTGGGATTTTCTGTTTGGCTTCGTCAATTTCGTCGCGTGTTAAAATTGCATTACCTGAGTATTTATCAAATTTAGCAGAAATCTCTAATGCAACTTTTTCACGACCTTCTTCTATATCCGACAGAATGCCACGTACAATATCTTGAGTTGAGCTTGCATCAGTTTTTGCAGTCTTTTCTGCTTTCTTTAAATATACACGAGCCATGGATAATCCTTTGTGGTAAAATTTTGTGTAATATTGGCTTATAATTTGAATAAGGCATAGTGCTTTTTAAAACTTTCGGCTTTTCAAAACCTAATATTCCAGATCTTTATGTTATAAATTTATGAAATCACTTTTTTATCATTTTTTATTTTCATGGTAGCTACACCGCTATGACCTAATTCAACTGATGC
>Ga0213868_10003766_pt1 | contig 14048 bp, 11 predicted proteins | sample PICome_9_FD_160087 | JGI IMG/M metagenome (GOLD analysis project Ga0213868, IMG submission 160087) | Coastal seawater microbial communities near Pivers Island, North Carolina, United States - PICO127 | ecosystem: Environmental > Aquatic > Marine > Coastal | place: USA: North Carolina...
GTAGAACTACTGGTGATGGTATGGGTACTACTTTGAAGAGAATGAATGGTACCACTAGTACTAGTGCTAGTGCTAGTAATAGTACTACTGCTACTAGTACTATTACAACTATTTTGAGTAGGAATAGTCAAGTCGATGCTTTCTCGTCGTTTGGTTACCATGGATGTTTTGCAATTGAGTGTAAACATGTTTTCAATGATTGTAGTAGGAAGTAGTAATTGAGTAATTGCACTATATGAGTGGTTGTTTTGTGTGTGTATATATATGATGTATATGATGTGTGGTTTGTGATTGGTCCAATATTAATCTTTTACATTCTATTTGAATCTCGTCTGCATCTTTTGAGTGTGTGTGTGTGTGTTCGTATTCCCTTTTCCTTCCGGTGTCTTTTTGGTGTTCCTCCGGAACGGAAGGGAAGTTCCCACCATCTGCTGCTGATGAAGACCACAAAATGAGAATCGGTGTCTGTGCGGGGCGTTCGCTTGGCTTCTGTTTTGGCTCACTTTTTGTGGTTTCATAATAATAGTTTTCTCTCTCTCTTCAACGTTGAAAAAGATTTTTTTTTTTTTGACACCCCGGTTTTTCTTCGAGGAATATCATGTGTCACATTGCATTTCCCAATTCAACGACTACGAAGAAGAAGAAGAACGTTTTCTTCCATACAAGAACAGCAACTACAACAGCAACTACTAACACTATCCTATTCGTCGTCATCATGATCTTTTCCTCATTGGCTCGTTCTTCTTCGGCATTCTCCGTCGCAGCTTCCCGAAGCCTGCGCACATCTTCCGCACTCTGGGCCAAAGCCGGTCAAGCCGAAGTTGTACTCGTCGGCTGTGGAGCACCCAATCGTGGCATGGGATGGTACCATGGTCTGCAGATGGTAGAGGCCAGATGTCCCTCGGCCAGTCTCGATTACGTCGTCGAGCCCTGGTTCATGGGCGGTGGGAAGGATTCTCCGGGAGGGGCTGAGTTTGCAGAACAAGTCCAGAAGGCATGGAGTTCCCAGTATGGAGTTCAGTTCGCCACCTCGCTTTCCGAATTGCCCAAACCCAAGGCACCTCGTCTTGCTTTGATCAGTGGACGTACTGCCGATAATCCTAGGTATGTATGTAGATAGGTGGTTGGTTTGGTTGTATCTATTTTTAGATTATTATTGATATTTGCAGATTTGCATTCGGACCGACTCACTCATTCATTCATTCGAACTTCGAACCAATGCATCCTTTTGGTTTCTACCTTTCTTCTTTACTGACTTACTTAAACTGGCTTGTGTAGATTGCTCAGCGAAGCCATTTCCAATGGAGCATCTTGTATTTATTTGGAAAAACCAGGAGCACCCACTGTGAAAGAATTGGAAGCCATGAGAGATGAAGCCTCCAAAGCTGGAGTGGAAGTGTTGATGGGGTACAATAAGAATGTTTGTAAGGTATGTTTGTGTCATATATGTATATGTATGTATATATATACATATATATGTATATACAAAGAAATAGGTAGATGTATAGACTATGAATCTCATCATTATTATTATCATATTTATTATCATCATCATCACAACAGTACATTACCAAAACAAGAGAATTCGCAGAAACAGTACCTGGATCACACGTTACATTTGTATCCAACAATGCTTACGAAAATACACCCGAGTCACTCGGTGAATGCTTCGAACGTAATGCAGAAGGAATGTTGAAAAATATGGCCATCCATGAACTTGCACTCCTTGTATCCTTTTACAATGTCACTGTGGAAAACATTGCAGATGTCATTGCAGATAAGGAATACTCATCCCTTCAGACTTTACCTGGACCATCTGGAAAAATGTTCACAGATTTTGATAAAATTAAATTCACCATCAAGACCAAATGTGGAAAGGAAGTCTCAGTTGCCGCCGATCGTTGTGGAGGTACTGACTCCTATGCCACCGTTGAAAAAGATGGAAAGGAAATCTTTAGGTATTGGATGCCAGATGAGGAAGATCGCAAAATGGTGGAGCAATTGAAAGCCAAATACCCCACTGCCATGCCCTACTTCTTTACACAAGATCCTGATTATGTCACTGTGAAAGAACGTGTTGCTAAGCACACCGTGGATGGACAGCCTGCAGAGGGTATTGCCGATTTGAATTGTGCAGTTGAAACTATGAGGGTTGCGGAATACTTGACGCCCATTCTTGAACAACAGTTGAAATAAAGTGTCTGATTTTGGTGCTTGAGTTGTGGCGACTTGTGTGTGTGTCTACGTCTTTCTCTCTTTAGAGTACAAAGGTATATATATATATATGCATATATATACTCGTCAGAAAGGATAGATACATATCTAAATAGTAGAATGAATTTTAGAAAATGGGTATAATCTTAGGCGGATTGTAGTTGGTTCATCCTCGATATTATGATTATATCTTTCTGTAGTGTCTCTTTCGCTCTAGAGCTAGGAAGAAATATCATACTTGCAGATTGGACAAGTACTATGAGATCTTAACCAATGGTCAATGCACTCCTTGTGGAAGCCATGTAAACATGGAAGCGTTCTTCTTTCTTGACCAGGACGAAATTCTTCCAAACAAATAGGGCACGTCCTATGATCTTCGGGTAAATCTTGTGGCTTCGAAACAGTAGATACTGGTAAGGAATCTAAAACAGATGATTCAACTCCATGACTTCTAGATCCATCACCAAACAATTCAATTAATCTCTCATACGAGGCGTGGTCAAATGGATCAACAATTCCAGGTATTCCTTGGTGATTAGTTGGAAACTGATATTGATAGACTCGAAACGTATCATTTGATCCAAATCTCGGTGTAGGCTCTCCATAATAGGAAGTATGAATGAGTCGAAACCCAGGTCCTTGTTGTACGTTGACCCTATAATTCCTTCCTAAATTAGCAGCATCTGTGCCACTGCCATTTCTTCTCGTGGAAGATCTTGTTGTCGGTGAGTTACTGAATGCATGAGACAATGCTCCAGCAAAGGCACCACCCAATGCTCCATTGATGGCGGATCCTAACACTCCTCTAGTACTGTTTTGAGTGATTCCTGAAATGGCACCCAATGCTCCTCCCAACAGGGCATTTCCTGCAACGTTTCTCATCATGGTATTATTACTGTTGTTATTCATATTATTTTGGACTGTAGAATTACTTCTCGTAGGTTGTTGTTGTTGTTGATGATGATGATATGGCTCAGAACTATCATATGAATGATCCTTTGGATGCATACCATTGGATAAAGTAGATGATTCTGTTGTTGAATAACCACAAGCAGAACATTGTGATGATTGTATGGGATTTAATAGTGTACATCTTGGACAATGCCATTCAATTTCATCATCTGAATCATGGTCAGATTCATCATGGTCAGATTCATCATGGTCGGATTCATCATCATGTAAGACAATCACTTCGGATGGTTGTTGTTGTTGTTGTTGTTGTTCCGAGGAGCCAAGAGTGTTTGTTGGAGCGTTATTTGATGAAACAGGACTTTCTATCCTACTATAAAGGGAATGTCGTCCATGGGGAGTATTTCGTGAGATAGTCATGGACTCCAATTCATCGACAGTTAACTTTCGATCCTCCTCCTGGCTTTCCTCATCTTGACTACTAGTTTCCTGATGACTACTACTATCTTGCTTGTACGTAGAATCATCATCTTCATCATCATTACTACTACTATGATGAGTCTCATTTGAATTCACGTTGTGATAATCATCATCTTCTTCTTCTTTCTCAGTGAGTGCATGTCGTTTTTTTCGATGACAGGTGGCCTGATGCAATAAAATATTCATCTGAGGAACAATATGACCACAATCAGGACAAATCATCGTTAATTCAGAATCAAAGGAAGGATTCCATGGATGATCTTCATCTTTTTCTTCTACTATCTTCTCTTCACTCTCTTCATTCACGTCTTCATCTCGTTTCAATTCATTATGTGATGATTTTCGTTTATTGACTCGTTTCCTTGGAGATGGCATTTTGAGAACACTGACTAACTCATTCAAGAGAGCTGCTAATCAATCAATCGATGGACGATAACTGGTCAATATCGCAAAGAAACAATCGCAACAATATTAAAAATATCTTTCAACAACACTCTTACAAAGGACCGTTGTTTTTATTTGTTTTAGGTGAATGACTGAATGCAATTAATTATTGAAGTCGATGTGATCTGTGATCTGAATGAAAATGAAAAAAAAACGAAGTCTAACCAGTTTTCAGTTTTCAGTTTCACAAGTAACGTAATCAAATCGGAAAACTCCGCGTCATTGGTTGTGATTTGTGATTGATTCATTGATTGATTCATTCATTCCTTTGTTGTACCCCTACCTTTCAATGAGTGACTGCTCTAACTAAATAAATAAGTAAGTAAGATAGATAACTACAATCTAAAACAACATTTAGTGAAACTTTTAAAATCTCAACTATAGAGAAAGAAAGAGGTCGGTTGCATAATACTTTGTGTAGGAACCACTTGTTTTTTAAGCATGTCGACTTCTCTTCTTGACTCCATGTGATCTACGATAATGTTTCATCATGGAAAAGATTGGTTTTACCCCAACATGTTTGCCCTCGTTCAACCTATACTCTGGGTGATCCGATATCCTCACAAGTCTTCTTGTACTTCCTGATATCTTTTGAGATCGTCTCATACCTTCATACGGCACATCAAAAATCAAATTGTACTCATCGTACGAAGTCCCTGGATCGTTCCATCCAATCAATGACGTATCAATATCATCAACGTCACAGGCAAGAAGAGGAAAAAATGATGACGATACCTTTACTTGAGGAACATAACCATCAATATCAGGAACACTACTGAAATCGATGGACTGATCTGTACCTTGAGGTTTGTATGTGCCTTTGAAAAAACGAATCAGAACATTCACAATGGTGCCACCGAATGCAATCACAAGAAAGACAATCAAAACGACCATACTGGTATACCCGTAAATGGTGCTCAATGTTTCTTGCTCTTCTGTCATCCATTGAAACTCAGGATTGGACTGAGCCTGACGAGGAACAGGTGGAAACTTCAATTTAATCTGTTGACAGCAATCACCATTGCTTTTGCACACACGGTAACTGTTGGGATTCACCACTGAAATAATGTCACCTGGGTCAAGTGAAGAATTGCCAAAATACTTGGTCACAGTGTAATCACCCGTAGCAAAATTCGTTTCATCCTCTCCGAAACATACTCGATCAAAATTGAATAAGGACCAATCATAAGCTGACACGACTATTCCGGCCACAATGGCAAAACTGAAATAGTACAATCGAGAAAAGGTGGCAAGGCTGGAACCAATGTAAGGGGCAGCGCTCCAAATACGGAGAAGACAAAATTTATCAGCGTAATACCGGATGAACAGCGCAACTGATCCCATGAAAAGAACCAGTGGACTTAAAGCGGCATAGTAATAGCTCAAAAAGACAATCTTACTCATATCTGTGTACTTTTCAGCTAGATTGTATGGAGTTCCACGGAAACAAAGAAACATTTGGTGCAACGTCTTTGCACGAGGAGCAAACCAATGTTTGCTAATGTTTCCCATGATATCCAATATTGCAAGGACTGGTACAAAAGTCATTTCCGAAACAAAAATACCATTAATGGCAGGCAACAAATCCTCTTTCCTGTTGGATAGAGTACTAGTAAATGGTGTGACAAACTTGATTGTGATTGCAGTGTTTACCCAACGAAATATTGTAATTTTTAGGTACATGGACTTTTGGTAGTCATCTTCCGTCCCATGTTTTTCTAAAATCATGAGAAGCTTGATAATGATGGGAATATTCATATTCAGTGCAGTGGTCAAGAAACCAGCATAAAGTGGACCATAGTATTTCCTTGTAATAAAGGTCAAATATCCACCAAAGCCCACGAGAGCAAGAGTAATAATCAACGTGATTGTCTGTTTGATTGCACTTTGGGAAAGAGTAGTGTCAATTTCTAAATATTTCACGGCAGATGGCTCTGAAGGTTCGATACAGTCCAACACATGTTTTCCATCAAAAAGTTCACTTTCAATCTTATTTCCCCTCCTCTGATACTTGATGTTTAGTCTTCCAGTGTCCAAAGCGTGAAGTGCAGTCCTTTGACCCTTTTCTGTTTCAAACGATACAAGAACATCGACGACATCATATTTATTTTTCTGTAAATCACGGATTACATTTGTCTTTTGTTCAAGTTTTGCGTATAGCTCATCAGCATGTAAAAACATGTTGAAACACTTCATAAATGGCCTTGCTACTTTATACACAATCGATGTTTTCCATGACATTTTGTAAGTTGATAAATGTTGCTTCAGATGTTGTTGTAGTTCTTCCTCATTATCCAGATCTGTATTTGGAAGCCACTTTTGCAATTCTTTTCTGTTATAATGTTGTAACGTGTAGATAGTGGAACTATAAGACACAGTTTATGAAAGAAAGAATCTATGTGATGCATGTCCCACGGAATGAGCCAGTCATTCCTTGCTTAGAAACACATTATCCACAAGCTTACCTCAAATGCCTCCTTTCAATAAGAGCATATAACAAGTTTTGATTATTCAAAATTACAGTGACGGCAGTCACTCCCTTGTCATCATATTGACTAAAGAAATCCCTCCATTTATCACAATCATAGGCATCTCTGGGTGGATTTCTAACTCTGACGGAATAGTCCGATGCAGTAATCTTATCTTCATCGAATAAGACTTGCTTTTTCGACTGATATATATTGAACAGAATGGTAATCAAGAGGAGTAAAAGCATCGCTCCATAGTTATACATGCCATTTTTCATATTGGCAGCATCGCCACAATTGGACTTTTCGACAAAAATTCTTCCTGAAGTTTCATCCTTGGCGTAGAGTATTCCATTTTCTGAGAGTATTTGTGTATCGCAGTAATCATAATCACACACGACCCATTCCTTCGAGGTACAAATAGCACTGCCCATAAGCGATAAGTCGGATATAAACATGGATCTATTGCTCCACCTATCGTAATCGTATTCATCGGACGCATAAAAGAGCAAGTTATGAATGCTAAGGAGGCCCGCTAAGAGGAGACCAACCGCCATAATCCGCACCGTATTAAAGTACAACGCAATCCCAATTCCCCAATCATTCAAGTCCCCGCCAGACGTCTTGAAAAGTGAATATAGTTGCGTTTCATTTCTCTTTTCCCCAGGTTCTGCCCTTTCCTTCATTCCAATAAAATGCCTCGCCAGCGTTATATGCTCGTAAAAAGCCCACCCTAACTTAAGATCGGGTCGATTTTCCTTCCGCCCATTAACGTAATAGCAGGGGAATTTCATGAATATAGATTCAGCAAAGACTCTGGACCAGGTTTTCTGACCAAATGTGTCAGTTTCAACAAAAGATTCTAAACCTTGTTGCAGGTGAAGATCTGACGGGATTGGATTCAGAGGATAAGATCGGTTCAGGTGATTCTCAGTGTCTGTCATGACGTGGATTGGTTGGTTTTCAACTCGAGTTAAGTAGACTCCTACTTGGAAATGCAGGTTAAGTAAAAGTAGATTGTAGAGATAAGTAGATTCATTTTCATTCGTTCTCAGTTCAGTCATGCCTCAACTTTAACTCTATTGATCTACTTTGGAGACAGACATGAACTACTTACGAATGAATGAGTGGCTAAATTAGTGGTATTTCGCTATCCGTTGGGAATTTCAACGCACAACTCATCGTTGAATCACATTTTCTAACACACTTGTTCTTCACTTTTTCTTGGATTCATTCTAACGTTCGTTACATACTATTTTAAAAACAATGAAGATAATCCAATTCATTTTGATGCAACATGCTATCTATCTAGCTCACGCATCGCTTGCATCAACATCATCCCATGAAATCGTTCCAAGAGACAACACGGCTACAAGAAGAAAACTTTCCTCCACATCTTCCTGGTCTAGTGTTCTCGCATTCATTTGTCCACGTCATTTAAAGCATTGTCCTCATCACAATGAATGGCAAAAAAGTAGAACTGGAGCAGAAGAACAAGCATCAGATGGAGGTGCTGATTCTTCAAGCACATCAACATCTTCCGCTTCTTCTACTTCTGAAAACACTACCAGAACGTCGTCATCCTCGACAAGTTCAGCAACTGCATCCGATAGTTCTACTTCTGGTGCATCCGATAGTTCTACTTCTGGTGCATCCGATAGTTCTACTTCTGGTGCATCGGGTAGTTCTACTTCTGGTGCATCGGGTAGTTCTACTTCTGGTACATCAGTTTCAACAAGCAGTACTTCTTCGGGTGCAACGGATGATACAACTGAAGATGAATCATCCACGGTTACAGATGATAATGTATTGGAAGAGGAAAACAATGCTACAAAAGGTGTTGTAAATGGATTTGATTTTGGATTTCTTTACATTGTCGGTGCGGCTCTTTTCGTTGGGGGGCTAGCCATGATTGTTGTTCAGAGGAGAAACAGAAGCGCATCAAATATAGAAGGAAGTAAGACAGGCCTGATTGATATTTCTGATGATCCTGAATCGGCATTCGTTGCCATGGAAATGGCTGGTGCGGACAACAATAACACAACTAGCAACATCTCCGCTATATCATCCGATATATATAGCGACATTAACGATGTTGTTGTGGAGTATGGGGTGAAGATGTAATGATTTGTCAAAGTTGATTGTGAAAGTTCTTTTGGGGGAAGTTAGTTGTATCTATGTTATTATGTGAGACTTTTCCAGAGGACAAGCGTCATAAAAAAGCACATGAAATGATGCGTGGTGTGAGCAAACTATTCCTCATAATCCAAGCGCCGTTGGCCGTTGGAATCTAAATAGTCAATCGCTTTTATTAGATAACTGTGTCTGTCATAAGGTAGAGTCTTATTTGCTTTCTTAATTAAAAACCAACCCTGTAGCATCATCATTCAGATGAGCCCGATTTGACTATTTCATGCGAAACGAAGCGGATTGCAAAGGCACAATGACGTGACGCGTGACTCCGTGACGGAACTCGGAACGGGGAACGGAGAAGCACTCGTTAGGGTTAGAAGGAAGAAAGTGAGGAAAGAGGAAAGATAGCATTTTATCATTTATCGCCAATTAGCCCCTGTGGGCCTAAACATCAAGAGATTGAATGATTTACCTCTATGGAAGGCCTAGAGCAAGTCATACATATCAGAATTTATGAAATTTTGCAACAACAATGTTTTGGCATGTGTTGGCAGCATCACTTGGTATGATGGTAACTGTTTTAGGAGCAGAAAATAACAAAAATGCCGCCTCTTCCTCGGCGTCATTGTATTGCACAGATCCTGACACATCACCAAACAAACTCTCTTCCAACACTTTTCACAAGATATGCCCGTCGTCTTCCTCTTCAAAGACACTTAGTCAGCCCATGTGTGGTGATGGTTCTCCATTCTCCTTCATGTATACATCTCCATCGCCGTTCAAACAAACCTCTAGTGATAAAATAGTTATTGAATTTCAAGGGGGCGGAGCTTGTTGGTCCAGCGAAAGTTGTCAGAGTGGCAATCAATTACTGTCAGTTTCCGATACTTGGAATTCAATCATTGGGTTCAGCTGCTCTGCACTATCCTTGGCCGAGACAAGTATTGATGGGTACCCAGTTAACTTTTTATGCGATTCATGGATTGGTAACACAGATTTTTCTGGCTACCATTATATTTTGGTACCATATTGTACACAGGACATTCATATCGGAGATAATATTGCAACTTATGACAATGGATCTGTCGTATATCATCATGGTGCGCATAACACTATGAGTGTATTGAATTGGGTGTTCAAGCATTTTAAGAATCCATCGCATATCTTCTTAACGGGATGTTCTGCTGGAGCATCACACTTACCAATCGTTTACGATTTAATCAACCAACATTACAATTCTTTTGTAGATGGTGGTCGTACCGTTAATATCAACGCCATTATGGACTCTGCTGTTTATTTGACTCCCAAGTATTTTATGAACAATGGAATGGTAAATTGGAACATAGACACCGTGTTGAAAAAGATAAAGTTTGACGAAAATCTTGAATACAGTGTCCAATATTCTACATACTTATGGAAACACGTATTGAAAAGGGGGTCTAAAATGGACAAATGGGGTTTCTTATCACACTCAAATGATCCTGTATCCATGGAATATTGGCAAGCTATGGGAGCAGGTTACTATGACGATGGCGAAGGAAACGATTGCGACTCTTGGTATAGTGATATTTCAAACTCTATCACCATGGTGGAAAATTCACATGAGAATACGGAATCATTTTTCATCAACGGTGAGGGACATTGTTCTCTTGGACTATATTATGGGCTAGAAAGCGATGGATTTGATAGTTGGGCTGGCTCCATCGTTAAAGAACAAACAATTCTCAAGAGATCCATTGGTTTCGGTGGATCTATTAGCTCTTCTTTTACTACTGCACTATCGTTGTTTCTATTTTCCTCTTTAATTGGAATCATCTTAATGTTATCGGCTATTTTATGGAAGGCAAACCAACGCATGGGAAACGACAAAAATGGTCCTCTGTTAACAAACGAATGGGAAACAAGTCTAGATACGGACGGAGTCTCGTTAAATAAAAACTGGAAAGAAAGATTCGAGCAACTGTCTTTGAAACTTTTGGCACCAATGATACCATTTGGAAAGAGATTTGAACACTGTCCCGTTACCACGTTTTATTTCACAACAACAAGTCTCTATTTCTTGTGCATGATGATCGATGGTGGTTTTACACATCCTCTTGAAAATCCATCCTTAGGTCCAAGTGCGACTACATTATCTCAATACGGTATCAACAATCCTACCTTGATAGTAGAGAAGAAGCATATTGGTCGTCTCATCTCCTCTGGATTCATGTGTAGCGGAGTTTTGACCTATCTTCTAATGACGTTTTGTGTCTTTCGAGTCATGAGACATACTGAGCGAGTTATTTGTAATATGACAACATTTGCAGTAGTAAGTGTATTCATCATTATGGGATCCAATTTAGTCTATGCATGTGTTGGCAATGGAGCTAGTTGCGCAAGTCTTGCCTACGTTCTTGGTATGAATGTGTTTTCCATCGGCCTGCATAAGAAGCATACCATCACAATCGTAGATGTACCTCGACGACCTTGGTGCAGCACCTTTTTCCTAACTGTATTGGCTGTGACAGTATTTCCATTTAATAGTTGGATTATGATTCTTGTATCTATGGTGATTGGTATGATACTACCCTTTTGTATTATTGATCGTTCAACTACATCATCAGCTTCTGCTCGAAATGATTCAAATATGAATGAATGGATCCCTAAACCATTGTATTTGTACAAAAAGATTGTATTTGGATCTTATGTTGTGATGTGGATCGCATTCATACTAATTCTTGTTGGAGTTCCGAGTTCAAATGATATGTATGTGTATCCTTATCTCACTGGCTGTAATATGATGTATTCTACAGATGTGTCATCATTGGCGGAGAAGTTTGGTGGTGGTAGACGTCGGCATGTTCGTAATCTAGCAGAAAATGGAGGAGGAAATGGATTTGATTTCGGAAATATCGGCTGTGCTCAATTTTGCGTTCCTCATTTAGTGGATAAACTATTTTACGTAGGATTGAAAGCATATGCCAAACGTTCGGGGAACGATGACTATACAGTCGATTATGGAATGTGTCAAGATGTTGGCTATGGTGATCATTTATTGGATACTACAATGAAGTATTGGGGTTTTTCTTTGAATGTACAAGTGTATGATGAATCTCAAAATGATTGATGATGTGGGAAGATGATGTATAATGTTTGATGGCTCATTGGTATGTGTCTGTGTCATTGGTTTTTGATTGCTGGCGGGGAGTGTGGAGTGTGTGTAGCATATACCTGAAGATAGTCTACTGTAATATTAACATAATAGGATAAAATGATGCGAGAACTCAACGACGTCATTCTTTCGCCAGCAACGGAAGAAAGGCTGACGTTGTCGTGAGTCACGAATGTTTTTATTTTATTTCTCTCTCCTTGGGTTCATCATTTATAGAAACCGTAGAAAATATATACTATTGAAATTTGAATGAATGGAATTTTATCAATTATCTGTGTATGTATATTATTCTTAAATGATGATTATCCCCCAACGGATAATGACATGAAAAGGAGGATTTCGAGTGACAATTGCATCCATGCCTACATTACTACCTACAACCTACAACTCATCCTGTATGTACTTACTGATGCTTTGCTATTATAGTAAATAGTGTATCTCAATGTCATTTTTCTTATTCATGACGATGATGATTCATAGACGAAGCATCTGTTGCAACAACACCTGTAGAAGTGCTAGAAGGAACAGCAGCAGAAGAAGACGAAGTAGTAGTAGGAGCATTGGCATTCATGTTGGCAAACCAATTCATCATATTCAACTGTTGTTGTTGTTGCTGCTGTTGTTGTTGCTGCATTTGTGCGGCCAAGAACTGCATGTGCTGTTGCCACTGTTGTGCTGTCATGGTCACATGTTCCATACCTGCAAGTGAATGACTCATATTGAAATTGGTGGAGTTGTCCATGTTGGTGTTCGAGGTGGTATTGACATTGGCAGGATTGACATGCTGGTTCATGAGATGATAATCGGAAGGATTGCTCGAAGAAGAGTCCGTTGCCACATTCCCAGCAGTGTTGGAAGTGGCGTTGGCAGTAGTAGGGTGACTGTTGGTACCAAGAGAGGCTCCTGCAAATGTCTGAGCTGCAGCACGAGCCGCAGCCGGTGGGAATCCTTGATTCTGAAAGAGTGCTTGAGTGGCTGCAACTTGAGCTGCCTGTGCTTGTGCCGAAGCCACAGCTTGCTGAGCGGCTTGTAGATCCATCTGGTGGGCATTGTCCGTGTTGTTGCAAGGAGCATTGGATCCATTCATGGGAGATGCGTCCGTAAGAGTGGAATTGCTGTGGTCCTTGGTGGCAGTTGGGTTGGGAAGATTCTGGGCTTGGTTCGTGTTGGTAGTCGTAGTAGTATTGTTGATGTTGCTGCTATTATTCGTACTCTCAAAGGCTTGAACTCTGGCTTGAGATGCAAATAAGAGACGTTGAAGTTCATCGTTTTGTTGCTTGAGTGTGGCGTTGGCTCGAGAAAAGAAGACGACGGATCGTTGAAGTTCTTCAATCATAATCTTCTTACGACGACGGGACTCACGTGCAGCCTTACGATTCTGTTCGAGACGAATTTCTCTGGCTTTGCTCATGGGTTTGGAACCGTTAGTGCTGCCGGTGGCGTTCATGTCAAAGTTATCATCTGCAAGATGATAGGCATCGTCTTCAGCCTTGCGTTTCAAAGCGGCACTGGCGTTGTCCGTCGAAGAAGCAACGGAAGCAGCAGCAGCAGCAGTACAGACGTCAACGGCTGCAATGGCTGCAGCCGCTTCTAGTTCAAGAGTGGAAGGGGAAGTGGTAGAAGTGGTGGACATGTTTTCTTAATGTGTATGTAGGTTAGTTTTGGGAGTGTGAGCTTAAAAGCGTATCTCTCTCGTTCGTTTTTATATGTTCGTTTTACTAATTTTATGTCAGAGGATCACGTCATCCTCTCCTTCCTTCCGTTTCCAATTCGACGTTTCTCCGACGATTTCTCGTGGTGGTGACATCAGCCTTTCTTTCGATTTCTCCGTTCGCGCGCTAATTTGCTCGAGTGACGCAAGCGCTTCCGGCGGTCTGTGCCAAAGTGAGATGGTTCCAGTTTGATCCCTTCAACTCCGGGTCGTTGTCGTATGTGACGTATGTACGATCTACGCGTAGGAAACAAAAAACTGTGACATGTGTTTGTTTGTTTGTTTAGGAAACTCAATCTACTGAAGTGAATTTGACCATGGTTCATGGCACACTCATCACTTACATTTCTTATTGATTATATTGACACATAATATACATTACTTACAACACACACACACACACATATATATATATATATATATATATACATAGATATAGATGAACCCATCACACACAACAACCAATACAAATGAATTGACACAATTCAAGGTTCAATGGATATTTAGATTGTTGGGTATTGCATTTCTGTTACCT
>Ga0213868_10003768_pt1 | contig 14044 bp, 13 predicted proteins | sample PICome_9_FD_160087 | JGI IMG/M metagenome (GOLD analysis project Ga0213868, IMG submission 160087) | Coastal seawater microbial communities near Pivers Island, North Carolina, United States - PICO127 | ecosystem: Environmental > Aquatic > Marine > Coastal | place: USA: North Carolina...
GCTTTCGCTTCTTGTCTCTTCGAGACCGCCCTAAGTGCGTCCAAAATGCTTTCGCATTTAGTCAGCCACTCGGCCATTTCTCCATAAACTTGTTTTCCGGTATTTACTTACTAAATAGAAGTCGCGCCCGGTCGCGCGTTGCTGCGAAGCTTTCGCTTCTTGTCTCTTCGAGACCGCCCTTCGTGCGTCCAAAATGCATTCGCATTTAGTGACTCGCAACACTCAATCCTGTTGCTCGGTCCTGCGGACCGCCCTAAGTGCGTCCAAAATGCATTCGCATTTAGTGACTCGCAACACTCAATCCTGTTGCTCGGTCCTGCGGACCGCCCTAAGTGCGTCCAAAATGCATTCGCATTTAGTGACTCGCAACACTCAATCGTGTGGCTCGGTCCTGCGGACCGCTTTAAGTGCGTCCAAAATGCATTCGCATTTTGTCAGCCACTCGGCCATTTCTCCATAAACTTTTACTTCTTCTGTTTATTTTAAGAGGCGTTTTTAAGATGATTTAGAAACAACTATGCCGCCCTTAAACAGCGGCGGCATAATAGCACATTGACGAGAAAATCAAAGTATCTTATTCAGCAGAATCTTCGGCTGAAGGCGATTGATTTCCACCTTTTTCCATTTGAATGCGCTGATAAATTTCTTCGCGATGAACGGCGACTTCTTTCGGTGCGTTAACACCGAGTCGAACCTGATTTCCTCTGACTCCAAGTACTGTGACATTGACATCATCGCCAATTACAAGAGTCTCTCCTACTCTTCTAGTAAGTATTAACATGTATTACTCCTACACTGCTGTTCACCAATCATTGATGAAAAATATTTCCTTAATCCGCCATACTCACTTTATTGCATCTAGTGATCGGCCAATCCCCCCGGTTAAACTCTGCTTTTTGGCTCAAACATCAACCAAGCAGCGCAGAATCTAACAGCTTTTAACTGCTGTGTCCAAAATCTGACCGCTTATAATTCTGATTGTTCAAGTCCAAACGCAGAATGTAGCGCTCTTACTGCCAATTCTAAGTACCGCTCCTCAATTACCACCGTTATTTTAATTTCTGATGTAGTAATTAACTGAATATTAATGCCCTCTGCCGCCAGTGACTCAAACATCGTTGCAGCTACACCTGCATGGGAGCGCATTCCCACACCGACAATTGAGACTTTAACGATACGATCATCTGTATCGACTTCAATGGCACCCAGATCAGCTGCAATTTGCTGTAAAAGATCGGAAGCCCTTTTCAAGTCATTGCGATGCACAGTAAAGGTGATGGTTGCCGAGTTATCTTTGGCAACGTTCTGCACGATTACATCAATTTCAATATTGGCGGCACTAACAGCACCCAATACCTTGTAGGCGACACCGGGCTGATCCGGTATACCGCGAATAGTTAATTTGGCTTCGTCGCGGTTAAACGCGATACCTGAAACAACTGGTTTTTCCATCTGATCGTCATCCTCAAGAGAAATCAACGTGCCTGGGCCCTCTTCAAAACTGGACATCACACGTAGTGGTACATTGTATTTTCCAGCAAATTCAACGGAGCGAATCTGCAATATCTTTGAACCCTGACTGGCCATTTCCAGCATCTCTTCAAAGGTAATTTTGTCAAGTCGTCGAGCTTCGGTGACCACTCGTGGGTCGGTGGTGTAAACACCATCGACATCTGTGTAGATCTGGCACTCGTCGGCATTCAGCGCAGCAGCCAGTGCCACTGCTGTGGTATCTGAACCACCGCGTCCGAGAGTGGTTATATTGCCGGCATCATCGGCACCCTGAAAACCAGCCACAACAACGACTTTACCGGCCTCCAGGTCATCCTGAATACGGTGTCCGTCGATTTCCTGAATGCGCGCCTTGCCATGGGCATTATCGGTAAGGATACGCACCTGACCACCGGTGTAGGAGCGCGCTTCAACGCCAGCTTCCTGCAGTGCCATACACAGCAGCGCAATAGTCACCTGCTCACCGGTCGAAACCAACACATCCATCTCGCGAAGATTAGGCTGATCCTGAATCTCGGCGGCAAGACCAATTAGTCGATTGGTTTCTCCGCTCATCGCTGAAACAGCGACGACAATCTTGTCGCCGGCACGATGGCCTGCGGCTACTTTTTCGGCAACAGCTTTAATTCGGTCAACAGTGCCTACCGAGGTGCCGCCATACTTTTGAACAATTAAACTCATCTTCTATATATCTACTTAGATAAAAAGGTCGCTGATTAAACAGCAATTTCGGTTAAAAGTTAAGGACTTCAGACTGTATCCTCAACCCAACCATAAACAGACTCAAGCGCGGCGGGCAGATTTTCAGTGCTGCCAGCAGCACCTTGGGCCATATCCGGTCGGCCACCACCTTTGCCATCTACCTGGGCTGTGACAAACTTGAGCAGGTTGCCGGCATTAAGCTTATCAGTGAGGTTGCTGGTAACACCGGCGACCAGCGCCGCTTTATCACCATCCACTGCGGCCAGTAAAAACACCCCGGACTGCATTTTTGAACGCACCTGGTCGGCAACACTGCGTAGGCTCTTACCATCGGCACCCTCAACAACGGTCGCCAGAACACTGACACCCTTAACTTCTTTTAGGGCTGACATAAGGTCAGTGCCTGAGGCGTTGGCCAGCTTGCTCTTTAAGGCATCTATATCTTTCTGCAGTCGACGATTCTCTTCGACTATCTGTCGGACCTTGTCGGCAACATTATGTCTCGCAGAACGCACTATATTGGCAACATCATTAATGCTGTCCTGTAGCTCGTCTACCAGTGCCAGTGCATTATCGCCGGTGACCGCTTCGATACGTCGCACACCTGCGGCTACGCTCGACTCACCACTTATTTTTAGCAGACCTATATCACCGGTGCGTGAAGCATGGGTGCCACCGCAGAGTTCTACGGAGAAGTCGCCGCCCATACTAAGTACGCGAACTTCATCACCATATTTCTCGCCGAACAGTGCCATGGCACCTTTCTCGACAGCATCATCCATACTCATCACTTCGGTATTCACCTGAGTGTTGCGGAGTATTTCGCGATTAACTGTATGTTCCAGCTCACGGAGCTGTTCGGCTGTAACCGCTTCATTGTGAGAGAAGTCAAAACGCAGTCGCTGACTGTCGACCAGTGATCCCTTCTGCTGAACATGGTCGCCAAGCACATCCTGCAAGGCTTTGTGTAACAGGTGAGTTGCCGAGTGATTTAACGCCGTGGCGCCGCGCACTGTGGCATCAACCACTGCAGTTACACTGTCAGCAGTGTTTATCTGACCTGACAAGACTCGGCCGATATGCAGATGATGATCGCCAGATTTACGGCAATCAGTGATCTCAATTTTTCCTGAGGCGGTTTGCAGATAACCGCTGTCACCGACCTGTCCACCAGACTCGGCATAAAATGGCGTGCTATCGAGAACAACGACAACCTCTGTATCTTCAGTGGCAGACTCAACCTCTTCGCCCGCGGCATACAGCGCAACAACAGTCGCTGTGTTTTCCAGGCTGCTATAACCACAGAATTTAGTACTGCCGTCGACGTGGATACTATCGGTGTAATCAATACCAAACTGGCTGGCCGAGCGGGCGCGACTGCGCTGCTCTTCCATACATTTTTCATAACCGGCCATATCCAGGCTGTAGCCTTTTTCACGGGCCACATCATTGGTCAAATCTGTTGGGAACCCATAGGTGTCGTAGAGCTGGAATATCAACTCGCCGGGCAGCACATCCCCGGAAACCTCTTCCAGCGCAGCTTCAAGAACGCCCATACCCTTATCGAGGGTTCGGGCAAACTGTTCTTCCTCTTTCTTCAGAGTGTCAGTGATTTCTGCCTGCATACTCAGTAACTCTGGATAGGCTTCACCCATCACTTCACCGAGAGAGGCCACCAGTTTGTAGAAGAAACTCCCCTTGGCACCGAGGTTATGCCCATGCCTTAGGGCGCGGCGAATAATGCGGCGCAACACATAACCACGGCCTTCATTGGAGGGCTGCACGCCATCGACCACCAAAAAGGCGCAGGAGCGAATATGGTCGGCAACTACTTTTAGGGAGTTTTCCTGTAGATCGGCAACGCCAATCACTTTGGCTGCAGCTTTGATCAGGTGCTGAAAGAGGTCAATATCGTAATTGTTGTGCACGCCCTGCATAACAGCAGCTATACGCTCGAGACCCATACCGGTGTCGATAGAGGGCTTGGGCAGTGGTGTCATCTTGCCACTGGCATCACGCTCAAACTGCATAAACACCAGGTTCCAGATCTCGATATAGCGATCCAGGTCATCGTCTTCACTGCCTGGAGGGCCGCCGGGAATATCTTCACCGTGATCCCAAAATATCTCGGTGCAGGGGCCGCAGGGGCCGGTATCGCCCATCTGCCAGAAATTATCTTCGTCGAGTCGAGACAGTCGCGCCGGATCAACACCAATCTCATTGATCCAGATATCCGCAGCTTCGTCATCGCTGATATGTACAGTGACCCAGAGTCGCTCTTTGGGCAGCTCGAGTACTTCGGTCAAAAATTTCCAGGCAAAATTTATCGCATCGCGCTTAAAGTAATCGCCAAAGCTAAAATTGCCAAGCATTTCAAAGAAGGTGTGATGGCGGGCGGTATAACCGACGTTCTCAAGGTCATTGTGCTTGCCACCGGCGCGCACGCACCGCTGTGATGATGCCGCGCGAACATAGTCGCGCTTCTCTGCACCGAGAAAAAGGTCTTTAAACTGCACCATACCCGCATTGGTAAACAGCAGGGTTGGATCATTTCCAGGCACCAAACTGCTACTGGGCACAACTGTGTGCTGCTGACTGGCAAAATAGTTTAAGAATGCGTCACGAATTTCGGCGCTTTTCATCATTATTAATTTCCAATTATGGCCAGGTCGTTGTGACCTCTGCCTTATATATTTGATTCAGAGAATGTTTTGCTGCACTGGGAATCGGCCTGGGGATCAGCCAGTACATGCAGGTGCAGATGAAAAATTGTCTGACCAGCCCCCTGACCATTATTGACCACCAGGCGAAAAGCGTCGGCAACACCAGCCTGCCTGGCCACTTCACCAGCAACCCACATTAGGTGACCCAGCAGAGGCTTATCGCCCTCGGTTACATCAGCTAACCTGGCAATTGGTTTTCGCGGGATAACCAGCATATGTACCGGCGCCTGTGGCGAGATATCGTTGATCACAATACACAGATCATCCTCGTAGAGAATGTCTGCGGGAATCTCACGATTAATAATCCGGGTAAATAATGTTGTCTCTGTCACGACCTGCACCTCAATGCTTATTTAGACGAGTCGCGAAGCTTCTCATCAGCATCGAGCTGCCGCGCCTCACTCTCCAGCATTACTGGAATACCATCGCGAATCGGATAGGCGAGACCACTGGCCCGACAAACCAATTCCTGCTTGTCTTTGTTATATTCAAGAGGCGCCTTGCTAACCGGGCAAACCAATATACTTAAAAGATTTTTGTCCACGATAACCGTCCGTTTCAAAACCGCGTTAGTGTACGCAAAATCCCCCAAAACCGCCATGGCCTGTGGAAAATTATCGCTGTGGTTACAGGAGATAAACGCAAATGCTACTGCGCGGGAAGGGCCTCTAGAACCAGCTCGGGGTCAACGCGCACATTGCGCCAGTTCATTCGCCAGTCCAAATGAGGGCCTGTGGCACGACCGGTTGCGCCGACCAGGGCGATTGCATCGCCGCGCTCGACCCTGCTGCCCTCGCTGACCAGGATATCGCTGAGGTGGAGGAAGCTTGAGCTCAAGCCATGACCATGATCGATAATCAGTGTACCGCCGGAATAAAAAAGATCTCTGTGAGCCAGGCGAACAATACCCGCCGCCGGCGCTACCACTCTGCTACCAGTGGGGGCGGCGTAATCAACACCGTAGTGAGGGCTTTTCGGCACACCATTATAGAAGCGCTGGCTCCCGTAGACACCGGTTTTTGGGCCCTCAAGAGGCTTGATAAACCCTTTTAGAAAATCAGTGCTGGCGGTTACTTCCCGGCGCGCATTGCCCACCAGCGCTGAATCAGACCTTATTCTCTGCAACTGCTCAGCGGGGGGCTTAACCGTTTGCTGGGGAACACCCTCGACATGCTGGATCTGATATTCACGCTCGGCAACCGGATATTGCGCTTCTAAAACAGTGCCGCTGGGACTGCTGACAATAAAGTTCGATGGACCCTGGGCGTCACGTCCAAGGCCAAACAGAAACCGCCCATCGACCGTAGTCTTTATCTGCTCGCCGGCATAGCTGATATTGTGGCTGGGTTTAATTCGGCCGAGCAACAATCCACCCTGCTGCCAGCTGCCCTGCCAGACAATCGCTGATTCAGCAAAAACACTCGAGGTCAAAAAAAACCCAAGGAAAACAATTGTCCTGGCACAGAAACAGTGACATTTTAATGAAAACATATTTATTAAACTCATACAGGGCACTTAATATCCACAGAGCCCTGAGAGAGGGTTAATTAATCTAAACCTGCCTCCAGCTTGGGCTCTTCAATATTTATATAGGGCTCTATGGACTCAACTCGGCAACTATAGCCCGATGAACCCATAACAGTAAATCGATCAAAACCAGCGCAGAGTCTCATTCCACTGGTCTGGTGTATATAGCCATTACGCCTGATACCGGGACACTCGTGCCTCAGTTTCAAAATGATTTGCCTCTTATCCGGATTTCTACTGCGCATAGACAGCAAGGCGGTCTGATCATCAAGAAATTTAATGCGCTTTATTCTCCGCAAGGTTACACAACCGTTGCGAATATTCCAAGCAGCCGGATTGACATCATCCTCTATACTTTTTAGTTGATCAGTCAAACTCGCAACCTGTGAAGTGCTCGCTTTGCCTGCTTCGATTTGCTCGCCAAAAGATGAGCTGGCAAGTAGTGCAGCTGTTAAAAATACAATATTTAAAATAGCTGTTATAGATATTGTAAACTTGGTTATTTTCATCTTGATCTCCCTGATACAAAGATGATCGGAATAGCTGATGGCAGAAATAATTGACCCTTAAGCCTTCAAGCAACTAATATAAATATATTAGTCAAAATCTCGATCATCCACAAAAATAATTACTCCTATACTGAATATGACATCAGACAGCCCATTTACCCCACCTGCATTGCTAAAAAACCCTCATATACAGAGTATTCTTAACAGTGTGGGGCCAAGAAAAATTCGTGCGAACAGGTTAGTTCAGCGCTTGAATAGCGAGATATTAATTCTTACCGCAGAGGATGGAACCAGGCTTAAAGCCGAGTATGACCGCAGCACATCACCCAACAGACCAGCAAATACCGCTCTGATTATTTTGCTACACGGTTGGGAGGGTTCCAGCAAATCAGCCTATCAGGTAACTACCGCCAACTACCTGTTAAAGCGAGGATTCGATGTGCTGCGACTCAACCTTCGTGACCATGGCGACACACAGCACCTCAACCAAGGAATTTTTAATTCAACATTGACCGACGAAGTCGCTGGCGCAATTGCAGACTTCAACGCTAAATTCAGCTACGAGAAAATTTTTCTTGGCGGGTTTTCACTGGGTGCAAACTTTGCCTTGCGAATAGCTGCAGACCATGGTGAAAAACTCAACCTCTCCGCCACTGTGGGTATCTGTCCGCCGGTGGATCCGGTCAATGCCATGGTCGCCCTGGATAGTACGGTGTTTTTCTATGAGAAATATTTTTTCTACCGCTGGAGCAACTCCTTAAAGAAAAAGTTACAACATTTCCCGGAGTATGATTTTGCTGAGGAGTTGGACAGCGCACGCTCACTAAATGATATGAATAAATTATTTATCACCAAATATACGCCATTTGACGATATAGAAAGTTATTTTGCGTCGTACGCGCTTACCGGTGATCGGCTCGCAAACCTGGCAACCCCAACCCACCTTATTGCCTCGATGGATGATCCGATAATTCCAGTTGCAGATATTGAGAGAATCAACTGCCCAGAGCAATTGAGGATTGAAATTCACCCATTCGGCGGGCACTGCGGGTTTATTTCAAACTTTGCCGCACATAGCTGGATTGAGCCTCGACTGGTGGAAATTTTTAATAGCTATCTCTGAGGGTGAAAAGATACTTTAGCGAGCTAATAATTAAATCAGTCTATATAATCATCGCTATCATCCGATGCACCAAGGGCATATTTAATCTGATCGTAATTGAAGCCACGATACTGCATGAAACGCATTCGCTTGGCTTTTTCCCGCTGATCTGTAGCCTGTCGGCGGCCAAATTTCCTCATTGCCACATCCTTTGCCAACTTATACCAGTCAATATCTGCCTCCTCCAGTGCACGAGCAACCAGCTCATCGGCAACCCCTTTGGGACGAATATCTTGGCGAATACGAGCGAGACCATGGCCACGGTAGAGTCGCGAGCGAATAAAGGCTTCAGCAAAGCGTTTATCTGACTGCAAACCCTCTTCGGTGATCTTCACTAGGACTTCGTCGATAGAGGGATGACTATCAAACCGTTTGTTTAACTTGGTTGCCAGCTCAGCACGGGAATACTCTCTACCGGTAAGTAGATCCATCGCCGCAATACGTATTTTTGCTGCTGTTGTGTCCGCCGGGCTTTCCAGCATAATAACCCTTTACCTATTGTTGCTTAATTATCTATTGCACTTAGTTAACGTTGGCTATTTAGCCAGTTAATATAATTTGATTTACAGATATCATTTATACAAAAAGCGCCAACGGGCGCTTTTTGTGGGTCTATTAATTCTGCTTTTTAATATCCGTTACTCTGCAGCCACATCACCCGCAGACTCTTCAGCCGGCGCTTCGCCACCGAGCTCTTTTGAGCGAATAAAGGCTTCAATTTCGGCGGCAACCTGTGGATTTTCCGTCAGGTAAATACCAACATTGGCCTTACCCTGACCGATCTTGTTGCCTTTATAGGCATACCAGGCACCGGACTTATCAATCAGACCATGCTTAACACCCAGATCTACCAACTCGCCATTGCGGTTGATCCCCTGACCATAGAGAATTTGGAATTCAGTCTGCTTAAACGGCGGTGCTACCTTATTCTTCACTACCTTGACGCGAGTTTCATTACCGACAATCTCATCGCCATTCTTAACCGCACCAATACGACGAATATCCAAACGCACTGAAGAGTAAAACTTAAGGGCATTACCACCAGTGGTAGTTTCCGGGTTGCCAAACATTACGCCAATCTTCATACGAATCTGGTTAATAAAGATAACTAAGCAGTTAGCCGTTTTAATATTACCGGTCAGTTTACGCAGCGCCTGAGACATCAGTCGCGCCTGCAAACCAACGTGGTGATCACCCATCTCGCCCTCGATCTCGGCACGTGGTGTCAGTGCCGCAACAGAGTCAACGACCAATACATCACAGGCACCAGAACGAACCAGCATATCGGTAACTTCAAGAGCCTGTTCACCGGTATCCGGCTGCGAGACAATAAGGTCGTCAACCACAACACCGAGCTTCTCGGCATAGACCGGATCAAGTGCATGCTCCGCATCAATAAAGGCACAGGTGCCGCCGGCCTTTTGTGCCTCGGCAATCACCTGCAGTGTCAGCGTTGTTTTACCAGAGGATTCTGGCCCATAGATCTCAACCACTCGGCCCTTTGGCAGACCGCCAATACCCAGCGCAATATCCAAACCCAGTGAACCGGTCGATATAGCCGGAATTGCCTGACGGGTGCCCTCACCCATTCGCATTACTGTGCCCTTACCAAACTGTCGTTCGATCTGACCCAGCGCGGCTTCTAGTGCTTTTGATTTATTGGCGTCCATTATTGTGACCTCTGTTCTGACTTATAAATATTTTTTATTGGATTTACTGCTGATCTTGCGGTTAATTTCAAAACCAGCATTAACTGTATGGTTATACAGTATTACATCCAGTAACCTGATGCAAGAGTTCTTGCAGAGAAATTTTTACCGCCTGCTCGCGGACTGAATTTCGGTCACCTGACAGCAGATATTTACGCGCTGTAATTCCATCCGGACTCAGCCAGGCAAACCACACAGTACCGACAGGCTTGTCTTCACTGCCACCATCTGGCCCGGCGATGCCGCTAATCGCCACGGCGTAATCTGCACCGGCGCGCTGCGCCGCACCTTTGACCATACTGATCACCACCGGCTCTGAAACCGCACCATGCTCCTGAAGCAATGTTACGTCCACACCGAGCATCTCCTGCTTGGCACTGTTGGCATAGGTGACAAAGCTCCGCTCAAACCAAGCCGAGCTTCCGGCGACCGCGGTAATAGCCTGGGCCACTCCGCCACCGGTACAGGATTCAGCGCTGGTCACTGTGGCACTTTTTTGCCAAAGCGCCCTGCCCAACTGTTCTGAAAGATGATAGATTTCACTGTGCATAGGGAAAGTGTATCGTCGTTTTATCTGCGGCTATAGTTTTATTTGGACTTTAAATTCTGACGCTGTGATTTAGCCTTCGCTCTGATAGAATTCTTGCCCTTGCTAAACCCGGTAATCTGTCATTATCGGTTAAGTCATTTTAGAAAGAGCCACCGTTTAATGAGCGCAACAGCCCAAGCCAGTTCACAATCCCATACACCAATGATGCAGCAGTATCTGCGTATCAAGGCAGAACACCCCAACGATATAGTGTTCTATCGTATGGGCGACTTTTATGAACTGTTTTTTGACGATGCCAAACGCGCCAGTCAAATTCTCGATATAACGCTTACTGCCAGAGGCAAAGCCAACGGCAACCCTATCCCCATGTGCGGCGTTCCCTATCACGCTGCCGAGGGCTATCTGGCCAAGCTGGTTAAACAGGGTCTATCTGTAGCGATCTGTGAGCAGATCGGCGACCCCGCAACCAGTAAAGGCCCCGTTGAACGTCAGGTTATGCGGGTTATAACGCCTGGCACTATCAGCGACGAAGCACTGCTCGACGCGCGCCGCGACAATCTTCTTCTGGCCGTTCACTGTGATGCTGATACATCGACTATAGGCTTGGCCACACTGGATATGAGCAGCGGTCGATTTATGCTCCTCGAACTGCCCAGTGAAGAGGAATTAATCAGCGAACTGCAACGCTTGAATCCGGTTGAAGTACTTATTTCAGAAGAGCTTCCAGACAATGACTTTCTGACCAATCGTCCCGGTGTACGCCGTCGGCATATCTGGGAGTTCGAACTCGACAGTGCCCAGAGATTACTCAACAAACAGTTCGGTACCCGAGATCTCAGTGGCTTTGGCTGTGATCACCTGCCACTGGCCATTAGCGCCGCTGGCTGCCTTCTCCAATATGCCAAGGATACCCAGCGCGGTGCCCTGCCCCATATTCGCAGCATCAGCACCGAAAATCGCGATGAGACAGTGGCACTGGATGCCTCGAGCCGCAAAAATCTTGAATTGGATATCAACCTGACCGGTGGTCAGGAAAATACCCTCTTCGATGTGCTCGACAATACCGCAACCAATATGGCCAGCCGATTGTTGCGCCGCTGGCTAAACCGACCACTGCAACATTTGCCAACCCTGCAGGCGCGCCAACAGACCATTGCCGCCCTACAGGCCAACTATCTCTATGAAACCCTGCACGGCTATCTCAAGCAGGTTGGCGATATGGAACGTATTCTCACCCGCGTGGCACTGCGCTCTGCGCGCCCGCGAGATCTGACCCGTCTACATGAATCCCTCGCCGTACTGCCACAGTTGGAAACCGCCCTAGCCTGTGCACCAGTCGAGCACCTGAACAATCTGGCCGCAGCAGCCAGGCCGCTGCCAGACCTAGTTGAACTTCTCGGCAGTGCAATTCAGGAAAATCCGCCGGTAGTGATTCGCGATGGCGGTGTGATTGCCGACGGCTACGACAGCGAACTGGATGAGCTGCGCGCACTCAATACCAATGCCGGCGACTACCTGCTGGAACTGGAAGAGCGCGAGAGAGCCCGCACCGGCATAGCCACCCTAAAGGTCGGCTACAATCGAGTGCACGGTTACTATATTGAAATCTCCCGCGGCCAGAGCGACAACGCCCCAGTGGAATATATTCGCCGCCAGACATTAAAGAATGCCGAGCGCTTTATCACCCCGGAACTTAAAACCTTTGAGGACAAAGCGCTGAGCGCCAAGAGTCGCTCCCTGGCCCGAGAGAAACATCTCTACGAAGAGTTACTGGAACGGCTTAATGAAAGCCTCGAGCCCCTGCAAAACTGTTCCGAGGCTATCTCCGAGCTGGATGTTTTATCCACCCTGGCCGAGCGGGCGCAGAACTTAAATTTTTGCCAGCCAGAGCTTCATAAAAACCCCGGCATCAATATTCAGGGCGGCCGCCACCCAGTGGTTGAAAAAGTCTCCGACGCGCCCTTTGTCGCCAATGATCTGCAGATGAATGCCGAACGCAAAATGCTGGTTATTACCGGCCCCAATATGGGCGGTAAGTCGACCTATATGCGCCAGGCTGCACTGATCGTTCTGCTCGCTCAAATAGGCAGCTTTGTTCCCGCCGCCTCGGCGAGTATCGGGCTGGTCGACCGTATCTTTACCCGAATAGGCTCATCCGATGACCTGGCTGGTGGACGCTCAACCTTTATGGTCGAGATGACCGAGACCGCCAATATCTTGCACAACGCCAGCGACCGCAGCCTGGTATTAATGGATGAAGTGGGACGCGGCACCAGCACCTTTGATGGACTGTCACTGGCCTGGGCCTGCGCATTCCACCTCGCGGAAAAAGTACAGGCATTTACCCTGTTTGCAACCCATTATTTTGAGCTGACATCGCTGCCAGAGAAAGTCCCCGGTGCCATCAATGTGCATTTGGGTGCCACCGAATACAATGAGAATATTGTCTTCCTGCATAGTATTCAGGAAGGGCCAGCCAACAAAAGCTACGGTATACAGGTCGCCAAACTGGCCGGTATTCCCAAGCAGGTTATAGACCTGGCCCGACAAGAACTGGCACTACTGGAAGCGGGCAGTCATGCCGTTATCACCCCGGATACTAGCGCCAAAAACAACAGTGCTCCTGCAAGCACAGAACCCAGCCAGAGCGAACTTTTTCTGCCCTCGGTTAATCCGCTTCTACTGCAGCGTATGGAACAGCTAAAGCCAGATGAACTGTCGCCCAGGGATGCCCTAGATCTTTTATACGAGCTAAAAAAGTTACTCTAGACGCAGTAGCAGGCAAAAAACCCCAACAAGGCATTCACAGCGCAACTCTAGCTGTTATAATGCCGCGCAAATTCAAACACGACCTATTTAACAAGAGACATCAAAATGACTTTTATCGTTGGAGACAACTGCATTAAATGCAAATACACAGACTGTGTAGAGGTATGCCCTGTAGACTGTTTTTACGAAGGACCAAATTTCCTCGTAATTCACCCCGACGAATGCATTGACTGTGCTCTTTGTGAACCAGAATGTCCCGCCGGTGCCATCTATGCCGAAGACGAAATTCCCGCGGGCCAGGAAGTATTCCTGGAACTGAATGCCGAACTCGCCGATGTGTGGCCAAATATCACCGAACAGAAAGATCCCGCACCAGACGCAGCAGAGTGGGATGGCACGCCAGACAAATTACAGTATTTAGAGCGTTAGTCTAAACTCTAAATAACAGAGAAAAACCAGATATACCCAAGCGCTTTAGCGCACCCGTAGCTCAGCTGGATAGAGTAGGTGGCTTCGAACCACTTGGTCGGGGGTTCGAATCCCTCCGGGTGCACCATACCAAAAACCCTCAGCCTCCGGCTGGGGGTTTTTGGTATGGTGCACCCGGAGGTCTGATGAGAACCCCTGTTCGACCAAATGCGCAAGCATTTGGGACAAGGAGCAAAGCGACGCAGCCCGAAGGGTCATTAACGCAACGCGTTAAGGATCAATCCCGGAAGGTGCACCCCTCTCCATAACAAAACAAAACCACCACTATCCGGCTGGGGGTTTTTGGTATGGTGCACCCGGAGGTCTGATGAGAACCCCTGTTCGACCAAATGCGCAAGCATTTGGGACAAGGAGCAAAGCGACGCAGCCCGAAGGGTCATTAACGCAACGCG
>Ga0213868_10003771_pt1 | contig 14039 bp, 10 predicted proteins | sample PICome_9_FD_160087 | JGI IMG/M metagenome (GOLD analysis project Ga0213868, IMG submission 160087) | Coastal seawater microbial communities near Pivers Island, North Carolina, United States - PICO127 | ecosystem: Environmental > Aquatic > Marine > Coastal | place: USA: North Carolina...
GAACATTGGGATTCACATATCCGGATGAATTTGAAGTCACCTTTGCTGATGCCATCGCATCTAACCTTTACAAAATTGGAACATGTGTTCTTAAGTCTTTGACCGTGAATTACAACGGAGAAGGGTTTCCGCTGTTCTTTGAAGATACTGGACAGCCTGTTTCGATTGAAATCAATATGTCGTTCCAGGAAACTGAAATTATAACTCGCGAAAATTTAGACACTGGATATTACACACCAAAGTCAGCACAACCGAAGGGTAAAGCATAATGTCGAATTACTTTTCATACTTTCCAAAAACAACGCACGATCTTACAAACCGCGGACACAATATTCAGCTAACGAATTTGCTGCGTAGGTTTAAAATCCCGACATCAATATCTTCTCGCGCTGGAGTTTACTACGACTATGACATTCAAGAAGGCGATCGTCCGGACACCATAGCAGAAAAGTATTATGGCAATGCGAATTACGCTTGGCTTGTTCTACACTTCAACAATATTAGCGATGTACATTTTGATTGGCCCCTTTCTTCTGTAGATTTTGAAAGATATATCACCGGAAAGTATGGCAGTATTTCAGCGGCACAGTCGCAGATTGAAGAGTACAGAATATATTTGTCGCGTATTGAAAGCGGAAGTAAGGTTCCCGCCACATCCGTAGTTCTTTATGATGGAACTGTTGTCACGGAACGTGTTGTGGTTGTTGACGAGTCTACATACAATTCTACAGCAGCAAATTATCAAAAAGCTGCTGTGACAAGTTACGATTATGAAATTGAAAAGAACGAAGCCAAGCGAGCAATCCAATTACTCGACAAAAGATACTTGAGTAAAGTTCGCGATGAAGTTGAAGATATCTTAAGGAATGGCGTTTAATGTCTGAAGAAGGGATCTCGGGATACAGAAACCCTGGGGATATTGATGTTCGGAAGTTCACTCTAGTTTCAGCGAGCGGGCAGATCATCGATCTACAATCATTGGTTGTAGACTTCAGCGTGTATCAAAGTATATTTGAACATTACATTCAATGCGATCTTGTGTTGAATGATTCTGTCGGATTGATCAATACGTTAAGAGGCGATAAAGACAATAATATTCAAGGCGGATTTACTGGCGGCGAAGTTTTAATTGTATCATACAGATCGAACGATGAGTCTTTAAAGTATAAGAACCACTTCTTTTCTTTGTATGAGCTTACCGACAGGAAAAGAATTGAGGAAAGAAGCGAAGCATATTTCTTATCAGGAATTAGTGTCGAAGCATACCCAGCCATGTCAAATAAAATTTGTAGAGCTTATGGCGGAAAGGCTGGAAACATAATATCCAAAATGGTAAGCAGTATTGTAGACGAATATGTTTACAACGAAAATATCAAAGCCTTACACTATAACTACAGAGAAACAGCTGGGTTTCGTCAAATAAAAACTAAAGATATTGACGAAACTATCGGATTACAAAAATACATTATACCGAATTTAACTGTAGATGACACCATCGATTTTCTGGCAAAGGAATCGGATTCGCCAGACCATATACCATATTATATGTTTTATGAGAATAGCTCTGGGTTTAATTTCAAAAACCTCAGCAACCTCATCAAACAAGATGTTAAAGAAACGTTCACATACCTACCGTCAAACGTAGCCGAAGGTAAGAACACCGCTCAAGACGAAAACTTTGACAGAACAAAAATAATTATGTTTGATGTTATCAAGCAAAGTAACCTCGTCGACAATATGCAGGCTGGATTGTATCGCTCCAAGACAATACATCTAGACCTTCTTCGTAAATCCAAACGCGAAGTTATATTCGACTACGACGCCTATGCGCCAAAGTATAGTAAACTCCAACCATATAAAATTCCAGGCAAGATAGATTCTATTCCTCTCGTCAGGATGTTGACGACAAGAACTGGACATGACACGGATCCATTTTTTGCCAAAGAAGCGCCTGTCCCGAAGAAGTATGGTGAGGTTATCGCGCAAAGCGATTCATACGAAACGCACATATTCAACACAATAGTCGAAGTTACAATCCCAGGCGATAGCGAGTTGGATGCTGGTGACATAATATATTTGAGCATTCCATCTGCCGCAACCACAAAAGACCAGGATGGTGATGAAGATAAATACCTGAGTGGAAAGTATCTAATTACCAAACTTCGGCATAAGATGCTTGACGGTAATGATTCTTTCACAACTATTCTAGAATGTGCCAAAGATACAGGCACAAAGATTTAACAATACCGGAGATATAATATGCCATTGCCAGGATCAGATAGAGATTTAGCCCACAAAAAGTTTTTGTCGGAAGTAGCCGAGCCAGTTCAAGAGAAGCCAGTATTCCTCCAGGAAATCAAAGAACCGACTCATGAGTATGAAGTTCTCGTTGAAAAAGATACGAAGAAGAAAAGTAAAGGCCGCTCCAAAAAATAAGTCATCATCTCAGGGTAACTAATGAGACAATACATCGGTAGAGATGACTTCACTTGGTTTATTGGAGTTGTTGAAGATAGGAATGATCCTGCTCAACTCGGGCGGGTGCGCGTTCGCACATTCGGATATCACACCGATAATAAAGATCAGATTCCGACAGAAGCATTACCTTGGGCGACACCAATCAACAGTGTCGATTCAGCTTCAATCAGTGGAGTTGGTACATCACCAACCGGAATGGTTGAGGGTACATGGGTTGTTGGATTCTTTATTGACGGCGATCGCGCGCAAGAACCTGCGATCATAGGAACATTAGCTGGCGCACCATCTGCTCTAGCTGAAACGACTTTGGGCTTCAACGATCCGAATGGTGTATATCCAAAATACATAAACCAGTCTGATGTTAATGATCGTGCGCGCGGTGTCGCCCAAGCTGCGCCGCCAGTACTCAGTTCGACCATAGCAACTCCTGACAGTCCATATGCGCCGACTTATCCATACAACCACGTCAGGTCTACCGAGTCAGGCCACTATAAAGAATACGATGACACCCCCAGCGCGGAACGGATTAAAGAATTCCACAAAAGTGGGACGATGTATGAGGTTTACCCTGACGGTACAAAAGTAACGCACATTGTCAAAGACAATTATACTGTAGTTGCTGGTGAAGATAAAATTCACGTTAAAGGTAATGTGACTATATATGTTGATGGTGACACTAACTTGACAGTTTCTGGAACTACCACAGTAGAAACGCCAACTACAAACTGGACTGGCGATATAAATTTGACAGGAGATATTAATATCACAGGAACATCAACTGCTTCTGTGGACCACATCTCTTCAGGAATATCTGGTAAGAGTCATACTCACAAAGATACTCCAGGACTTGGCGCTGGTACTACCAGCAAGCCGCAATAGGGTGATTATGAATGTCTAAGTTTCTTGACGAATCTGGATTCACTATGAAAATTGGTGGCATTGAAATTGCCTCCAACACAACACCAGGAACACTAGAAGGTCAGCTTGTGTTTGGCGACTGGGTTATTGTCAATGAATCAAGCGAATTAATTTTCAAACTGAATAATGTTGAAAAGATGCGCCTGAACACTGCAGGTATTGTTGGTGTTTCTGAAAGTAGTTCTTATCAAACATTCACATTCACATCAACAAATAATGATACACTCTTCAGTGGCGCTGATCAATTTGGTGTTCCGCTTTCTTACACTGTAGGAAGTGCCGCTACATACTTGAATGGGATTCGGTTGGTTGCTAATACTGATTATACTGCGACCACTGGAAATACTGTTGTTTTTCTTGAGCCTACTTCTAATGGTGATATAATTACGGTAGAAACATTCTAATCAACTCGTATAAATAGAGTATCAATTGGGTCGTTTATATTAATACTTAAAGGGCGACATTCTTATTATACTATATTATTGGAAAAAGTAAAGGTTTTTTTATGAATAATCATGACAGTTTAACAAATTTATTTGAAACATATAACACCGAAAGTCAAAAGTTTGAAAGCGGTAACGCAGCTGCTGGCACAAGAGCAAGAAAGGCTCTGGCTGAAATCAGCAAACTGTGTAAAGATAGGCGCAAAGAGATTCAAGATTCTAAAAACGCATAAAGTAGAGAGTTATGGCTGGCAAGACTAAAACGAAAGAAATCTATAGTGATTTGGATTTGGGCTTTTTTGCCCATCCAGTCACGCAGGCTGTAACGCGCAAAACTAATAGAGAAGCTGTTCGCCAGGCAGTCAAGTCATTAATCTTGACAGATTATTATGAGCGACCATTTAATTCTGGTATTGGTTGCAGTATTCGCTACTATCTTTTTGAACTTTTTACACCAGCCACTAAACAAGCAATGGAACGCGCCATCCGTGAGGTAATTTCCAACTACGAACCTCGGGCAGATGTCATAGCGGTGATGGTTGAAGAAAAGCCAGATGATCATGCTCTTGTCGTATCAATAGCATTCATGATAATCAACGATCCAGATCCAGTCATCTTAGATGTCATACTAGAAAGAGTCAGGTAATGTCAGCAAACACATACTTACAAGTATCCGAATTAGATTTTGATGAGATCCGTTCAAATCTAAAAACCTATTTGAGCAGCCAAGATCAATTCAAGGACTATAGTTTTGAAGGGTCAGCTATGGCTGTTCTTCTTGATGTTCTTGCGTATAATACGCACTACAATGCATATTATCTGAACATGGTCGGAAACGAAATGTTCTTGGACACCGCGCAACAAAGGGATTCAGTCGTTTCTCGCGCAAAAGAGCTCGGCTATGTTCCTGTATCTTCAATCGGCGCAACCGCTGAAGTCAATCTGACAATTACTGGCGTTGCTAATACAGTAACCCAAGTTACAGTTCCGAAGAACTCAAAATTTACAACTACTGTTGATGATGTGACATACACATACGTAACGCCAAATTCGACAAAAATTGCGGCATCATCTCCTGGTGTATTTACTTCTCCAGTTGTTATCAAGGAAGGCGAGCCATTATCGCATTCTTGGACAGTGAGCGCATCTAATCCTGTTCGATATATTATCCCAAACGCTGGCGTTGACACAACTAGCATTACTGTCAATGTTCAAGAATCTGCTTCAGACTCTACGACAACTGAGTTCACAAGAGCAACCAATATCGTTCAAGTATTCTCAACTTCGCCAATTTATTTTGTTGAAGAAGCGGCTGATGAAAAGTATGAAGTGATCTTTGGTTCTGGTTCTTTGGGCCGTTCTTTGAAAGCTGGTAATATTGTCAAGGTAGACTATCTTGTGAACAGCGGAGAAGCGACTAATGGCGCTGACACTTTTAGTGTCGACAGTTTAAATATTGGAACTTCATATACATCTGCAGTTATCTCGTCGGTCGCCGCCAACGCACTTGGTGGAAGGCCACAAGAGACAGTAGAATCTATCAAGTTTCAAGCGCCGAGAAATTATCAAACGCAGAACAGAGCAGTTATTGCTAGCGATTACGAAAGAATACTTCTTTCCGAAAACCCCGACCTACAGTCTGTTATTGCGTATGGCGGCGAGCAGGCAACACCAGCTGTGTACGGTAAGGTGTTTATTGCTGTTAAACCCTTTGGGGAAAAGTTTGCTACCGAAAGCAGAAAACAATCACTCAAAAGTTCAATTTCCGACAGAACACCATTAGCTGTTGATCCGATTGTTATAGATGCAGATTACACATACATCATTCCGACAATAACGTCATACTATGATACTACAAAATCTTCTTTGAATAATATTGCCGTTGAGAGTAATATTAGAACAGCAGTAGAAACTTTCTCGACCAACAACCTTGGCAGGTTTGGCAATAAACTCAGATTTTCTAGATTCGTCAGATCTTTAGATGATACATCTGAAGGATCTATACTTAACAACGACGCAATCATTAAAATTCAGAAGAGAATTACGCCAAATACAAATGTTGCCGAGTTAGTTACTTTGCGCTATAATAATCCTATTCGCCCAGGAACATTAGCATCAACTGAATTTACATACAATGGATTCTCTGCGTTCCTCGGAGATAATGGTCTTGGTGTTGTGAGCATATTCAGGTACAGTGACACAAAGGAACGAATAGATATTGTGCCGACCGCTGGCTCGGTCGATTATGATTCCGGAATTGTTTCTGTTGAAAACTTTTTGCCATCAGCATTTTCTGACCTGGAACTAAAAGTCAGCGTCACACCAGTAAACTTAGATGTCATACCAGTGCGAGAGCAAATCCTTATATTGGAGTCTGCTGACGCTGTTATTAATGTTGTTGGCGAGCAGACCTAATGGTAAAATCAAAACTTTCGGCGCTCGTAAGGAATCAGTTCCCAGCTTTCTATCAGGAAGAAGGCGAGAACTTTCTTGCGTTTATTGAGGCATACTACGAGTATCTAGAACAGAACGGTAAATTGACTGACGCTATCCAGAATCTTCAGTCGAGCAGAGACATCAATACAACACTTGACGAGTATATTACATACTTCCAAAATACATTATTGCCTTCTGTCCCTCATTCTGTTGTAGCCGATAAGAAACTTTTGGCCAAATATGTTAAGTACTATAATGTAACACGTGGTTCGCTTTCTTCTTATAAGTTGCTGTTCAGAACTCTGTATAATGAATCTGTAGAAGTTTATTATCCTGCTGATCAAATGCTCAAGGTATCTGATGGTGATTGGAACCTCGATAGATATCTTGTCACATCATATGACATAAACAACTATAAATTTATTGGCAGAACAATTCAAGGTCAGGAATCTCGTGCCGAGGCTCTTGTTGAGGATGTTGTCGGGCGTGTAATTCGCAACAGAGACGTGATGCAAATAATCGTATCCAAGGTGAAAGGTTCGTTCAATCACTTGGAGCCTGTTCGCATTTTGGGCGAAGCGCCGAATGGAACTGGACACTCCCCTGTGGTCGAGGCAGGCATTGCCAGATTGGAAATTGTGTCGCCAGGTGGAGAATATAATAAAGGCGATGTTGTTGAACTTTTGTCTAATGGTGTTGGCGATTTCGGTAAGGTTGTTGTAACTGATACGGTCGACCTCGGCGGATCAATCACTTTCTCTATTACGGATGGTGGTTCAGGGTACACATCTTCTATTGGCGGCGAAGATCAAGGCGAATCGTTAATCTTTATTGAAGGTGGTGACGGCCAATCCCCAGCCAGCTTCACATTAGAACAAACAGATATTGGCGATACTTTCGCCATATCTATCAATACAAATTTAATTGGTGCCAACAATATCTACGGGAGCTCTGGCGCTTTTGTTACCTATGACGATTCTAGCGTTGGAATTATGAATACGTTTGCCAATACGATTATTGGCGCATCAAGTTTCGGGTTCCCTGAATATAATGAAGTTGTCGGAAATGAAGACTACAGAGATAATACAAACGCAGCAATACAGATAGCTAACAGCGCACAAATCAGCCTCGGCGACTCATTGTACGGTGCAACTTCTTTTGCTAACGCTGTTGTAACTGAACTTGTTGATGCCACCGCTGGAAATTCTTGGTATCGTGTAGACACATATCGTAATTTTTTACCGACCGAAACTATTAAAATTGGATCGTCAGCTGGCGCTTCCGTCGGATCAGTCACATCGTTCCAGAGCAATACAGTTGGCGGCCACGTTTTACAACTTGGTCGGCCTACATCTGTTGTGATCAACGAAGGAGATGAGTTGGTTTCTGTGAGCCAGTTCGCATCGTTCGCAAATACAGCAGATGTTTTGAAAACCAATGAGGTGACACATACATTTGCTGTGGTGAAAAAGATTGTTGCAGATATTCCTTATGGTTATGAACATAACCCAACAGCAAATACTATTCTTTCCGGAACAGTTAGTTCTTCTGCTAACACAGTCACTGGGGTTGGTACCACTTTCTTGACAGACTTCGTGATAGGAGATGTCATAAAGGCTGGTGGCCAATCTAGTCGTCGAGTTGTAAGTGTTGCTGATAATCTGAACCTTGTTGTTTCTGAATCTTTTAACCCAGCGCTTTCTTCTGAAGCATATGGCAAGGGTGGAGAATGGCGCGACCTTACCACATATAGAGTAACCGCTAATAATACTGCGAACACATCAAACCAGTTTGATACTGGACCAATGTCGCAATTCATCGAGTTGGACGGCGTACGAAAAGTCGGTTCTTCGACAGTTATCGCCAATGTTGCGTACACTTCATCTAATACTGTTTACGAAAACCGCCACACATTATTGAGCGATTCTTTACTGTTCAAGACTACCACATTCGGTACAATTGAAAACTTGTCGAATAAAGTTGGTGGTGATGGTTATAGTGTTGCTCCGACTGTTCGTGTTATCGAGCCGAATATTGCGCAACTTGGAATTGGCGAACAGTACATAACATTAGAATCAGATGATGTTAATTGGGGAACAGCTAACAGCCAAGTCAGCGGACTTGATACAAATGATGGCTTGTTCCAATTATCTACAGGTGCTAGCGGCGATATTAAAGCTGGCGCTGGACCAAACCTCATCCCACAAAGTATTGTTTTGGCTAACGGAACATATCAAACAACTGTTCGTGTTTGGCAGCCTTTCTTACAGAGATCTCCAGGAAATATATTCTTCGCGAACAACACTACAGTGACAATAAGAAAGTATGAAACATCAACCATTCCAGGAGAAACTGACACAAGAACAACATCTAGTGTCGGTAGCGCAAAAATTGTAAAGATTGTTGATGAAGGCATCGTCGGAAACAATGCGAAGATTACTCCTAGCGTCGGCGCTAACGGAACTATCACTTCTCTTCGTGTAATTGATTCTGGGTATTCATATTCGCAAAATGAAATTGTTCGTGTACAAGAATCTGAGCATCCAGACGCCACGCAAGCTGTTGTTAAACTTACCTTGAATAATGTGGCTAATTCTGAAGGGTATTATTCTTCATCAAGAAGCCATGTTTCTTCTAAGCGCGGATATATTCAAGATAGTAATTTCTATCAGGAATTTTCTTATCAGGTTATTGCCCCTCTGGCATTGAACCGATACAAAGAAATTGCCCTGAAGTTGGTACATCCAGCTGGACAAAAATTATTCGGCAAATATCAGTCGCATTCTAATGTTTCGGTTGATGTTGTTTCTACAGCAAACAATAGCACTAGAGCCGCAGGATCTGGTACTGTATCTTTGAGTAACACCAGTTTCAATATAGTTGGCTCTGGAACAACCTTCCTCAGCAACTACGCAAATAATGGAACAATAATTATTGAGGTTTCACCGAAACAGTACTATAGAATTCCGCTAAATATAGTATCAAGCGATACCCTCGCTAACACTAAAATACAGTGGGCTGCTACCGGAATAGCTGCAGCAAATGTTTATTACACAACAGGATCAATCTCCTAATGCTATACAGATACGCAACAAAAGACTTATCTATTAATAATGCGCAGGCGTTTGTCAAGGCGTTGAATGCGAGTGATGGTTCTACATTCAAGAATTCCGTCATACTTTATGCTGCGCTTGGAAATACTGTTGATTGGGTGGCTGAGCCAGAACCAGAATTTGTTGTTGATAACGAACAGAACCTCCAATACGAACAACACAGAAGGTTCATTGGCGCGAAGAAGATTGACACCGGCAGCGTGTCGCATGTTGTTCCGAGGTATGATTGGTCGTCAGGTACGGTGTATTCTATGTATCGCGATACTGATATTGATATGTATGAGCGAGCATACTACGTTTTGACTGATCAATACAATGTCTATAAATGCCTTTATAATAATAAAGGCGGCGTTTCTACTGTAAAGCCCACAGGATTTTCTACGCTCCCATTCACAACTTCTGATGGGTATACATGGAAGTACCTGTATACAATTTCTTTGGGCGAGGCTGATAAATTCTTAACTTCAGTACATATGCCCGTTAAAAATATTGTGACACCAGATGCTTCTCCAGAGCAGACACGCCAACAAGCGGTACAGAACGCTGCTGTGAATGGCGCGATTGAAATTATTGAAACTGTAAACCTTGGCTCTGGATACCATCAGGTCGCTAATGCTGTTGTGGAAGTTGGTGGGAGATACACTCTTAAGGTTTCTGCTGCTGGTGATGGTGGCGCTTCTCCGATTCAAGGTTTTTACAACGGTTCAAGTGTTTATGTTTCTTCTGGAACTGGTGTCGGCCAATTGCGCAGAATCGTTCAATGGTCTGGTGCGACTAAAACATTGACTGTTAATGCAGCATTTACTACCACGCCAAATACTGATTCGAGAATTATTATCTCGCCGACAGTAACCATTATTGGGGACGGCTCAAATGCTCAAGCGTACAGCCGCGTTGATACTGCTACTGGTGCAATTTCTAATGTTGCTGTTATTAGTGTTGGTTCGCAATACACTCGCGCAAAAGCTATTATTTCCGCTAACGGCATTCACGGCGCAGGCGCCACTGCTAATGCGATAATCTCTCCAGTTGGCGGTCACGGATCAAACCCTGTTCGCGAACTTGCCGCTGATAAAATTTTGCTGAATGTGCAGTTTAATGGTAGTGAAGGTCTTTCTAATACTGGCGCTGGTTATATTCCGTCAAATACTGAATTCAGAACTCTGACCATTCTGAAGGATCCTGTGTTGAAGGTTAATTCCAACAACGTTCACGTGGATGTTGAATCTATTGCTAATACTTCAAATAGTCCTACAACATTAAGACTGACAACAAGAGCGACTATATCATACACAAGTATGGACGGAGCAGTTCCAATCAATCCTCTTAGCTCTGATGACATCATCACCAACGAAAGAAATCGTTTAGCTGCGGAACTTGGTACGTTGGAATTCGTAACTACTCTTGGCTCTGTGCAGAGAAAAACAGAATCCTTGAAGAATGCTGTACAAGGAGCTAACGCTAATATCGTGTATATTCGTGAAGATGAGACGAATAGTGATTCATCCTTCTATAATATGTACCTAAATAGTGTACAAAGTTACAGCAATCATGTCGCGTTCACTAAAGACGATATCATTTTGAACAGTACCAGCGAAACGCCTGTCGCAACTATTGAGGCGATCAAAGGGCCAGAAGCAAATACTTTCTCTGGTGAAATACTATATACTGAGAATATTAGAGCTGTAGATAGAACTCCAGAACAAATAGAAGATATTAAAATCATTTTAGATTTTTAAAGGTATTATAAATGACAATCGAAACAAACCTCAATCAAAGTCCTTTTTTCGACGACTTCAATGAAGATAAGAACTTTCATCGAGTATTATTCAGACCAGGATATGCTGTACAGGCTCGCGAACTTACGCAGCTACAAACTATTCTGCAGAACCAAGTTGAGCGCCTTGGCACTGAAGTTCTCACTGACGGAACTGTATTAAATGGTTGCGATCTAGAACTTCAACAGTGGCAATATGTTAAGCTCCGCGATAAAGACGCGAACAACAGGGTTCTTCTGCTTAACGATTTCTATAATAATGCTTTAATTGCGAACAGCACTATAACTGGTGAAACAACTGGTATGACGGCTCGCCTGCTGGCTGCCACTGAAGGTTCTGAGGGTAATGCTCCGGATTATTTGAGTGTATTCGTTTCGTATACAAACTCCGGCGCCAATAATTCTACCAAATCGTTCAAAGATGGCGAGACCCTGATCTTCCGCAACTCATCGAATAATCAATTTCTTGTTGCTGCTAATACTATTGGTTCTGCCGCCGCTAATGCTTACACTGCTACTGGCACGGGCATCGGCGCTTCGGTAACAGACGGAACAGTTTACCATAAAGGGCATTTCGTCAGGTCTCCACAACAAACTGGTGTTGTCAGCAAGTATTCCGTCAACCCTTCTGTTCGTGTTGGTTTTGAGACAGCCGAATCAATCATCGATTCGAACCAAGATTCATCTCTGCTTGATAACGCTTCTGGCGCAACAAACTTTTCTGCTCCTGGCGCTTCTCGACTTAAACTTTCAACAACAATCAGAACTCGTTCTCTGATCGACGCAAACACTGTCGGCTTTATGCCTTTGGCCGATATTCAAACTGGCCGCGTGATTCGGAATTACAACGACACCAGTTATGGCGAACTCGCAGATGAGATGGCTCGTCGGACGCGCGAAGAGTCTGGAGATTATGCTCTTTCTCCGTTTAAGGTTAATGTCGAAGAACATTTGAGAAATGAAGTGAACGATGGCGTGTACTCAGTTTCTGAAGGCGGAGATCTGAACAAGCTCGTAGTCGAAGTCGAACCATCTGTCGGTTACATTAAGGGATATAGAACTGAACTCACTGATTTGTATCGCGCTGATATCGACAAGGCCACAACCTACAACGTTAAAGAAAACGTTGTCATCGGACAAGCCTTTGGAAATTATGCTATCTGTGATGAAGTTGCTGGTACATGGGACTTCCAAGGTTTGCGCGAAGTAGATATCTACGATACTGCGCAACAAGTAATTACAAACAATACTGTCGGCGATGCTACTGTTACTGGAACTAAGATTGGCACAGCTAGAGTTCGCGGCTTTCAGCATCACGAAGGAACATCTGGCACACCAACCGGAAAATTCCGAATTTATCTTTTCGACATTAAAATGAATTCTGGCACCAGTTTTTCTGACGCTCGCGCCTTGTCCATTAATAATGTTTCTGGTCCAGATTCCTTTGGCGATATTGTTTTGGAATCTAGCGGCAGCGCGAAACTACAAGATTCTTCTTTGAACAAATTGGTGTTTCCAATTCAAAGTTCTGGCGTAAGAAAACTTGCTGATGCTACTGATAATACACAAACTCAATATGTGTTCAGAACTGAAAAGACAGTAACTTTCAGCACCAGCGGAACATCTACTGTTTCTGCGAATACTGCGCATACTGGCGGCACTGAAAACAACAATGATATTGGTTCTCCACTATCGTCAGTTGACGAGCGCAATATTATTATTGTCTCTAAAAGTGAAGTCGAAACTTCTCCTATGACTGGACAAGCTTCTCAGTCTGGAACCGCGATCACCGGTAGTGGATCAGCCTTCCTATCGCAATATAGAATTGGCGACTTCATCAAGTTGGCTGCGAATCCAAAGCAAAGAATCACAAACATAACTAGCGATACAGCTTTGACAGTTTCTACAAGTCAAAGTTATGCCCTTGGTGCTCACAGCAAAGTCTATCCAAACGGTCATATTTTTGATACGCAGGCGAATGGTACGTTTACTTCTACTGGCTCTGCGCACACAATTGATTTGGAAACCGCCAATTTATCTTCAACTTTCGCTGCTTCAGTGTATTTTGATGTGTTGAGAAGTTCAGCTACTCAAGCTGGAAAAACTGTAAACAAAAATAAATATGTACACATTGATACTGGTAGCCACACGGCTAGTTCTACTGGTCCATGGCCTCTTGGTGTTTCTGACGCATTTAACTTGATTGCTGTTTATGCTGGCTCCAATACTTCTGTTTCTACATCGGATGTTGACGTCACTAAAGAATTTTATCTTGACACTGGCCAGCGCGATTCTTTTTACGATACTGCTCGTCTCATTAAAAGGCCGACGAGTACTTTAGACACCACAGACAAAGGGTTGTTGGTCAAGTTCAACTATTTCGACAGAGACCGTTCTAACGGAATCGGTTTCTTGAGCGTCGATTCGTATCCTGTTGATGACGCTAATCCAGCATCTAATACCGCAATCAGCACTGCGGAAATTCCCAAGTATACAACATCATCTGGGGAAACTTTAGATCTGCGAAATAGCGTAGACTTTAGACCAATTCGAGCTAAGACTGCCACTCCAAGCGCTACAGGAACTGCTGCTGCGGCACCAACTAATCCATCTTCAGGCACATCTTTTGATGTCGACAGTGATGGTGTTTATTTCCCAACACCAGATCAAAACTTCCAAGCGGATGTACAAACTTATTTGCCTCGCATTGACAGAGTAACATTACGACCAACTGGTGCGGTCAATATCATAACTGGCGCCGCTGAGGAATCACCATCAATACCAAATGAAGACCCAGCTGCTATGTCATTGGCTGTGATCTATGTTCCGCCATATCCTTCATTGTCTCCTGACGCGGCCAGTTATTACCTGCGT
>Ga0213868_10003776_pt1 | contig 14030 bp, 14 predicted proteins | sample PICome_9_FD_160087 | JGI IMG/M metagenome (GOLD analysis project Ga0213868, IMG submission 160087) | Coastal seawater microbial communities near Pivers Island, North Carolina, United States - PICO127 | ecosystem: Environmental > Aquatic > Marine > Coastal | place: USA: North Carolina...
GTATTTTCCGGACCAGTTCTAAGCAGCTGCTTTTGCATTGGCAACAGTGCTTCCAGGGCAGGATCGGCGAATTTGTAGACCACAGACTCTCTGCTCAGCTTAATTGGTTCTACGATAATCGGAGTTGCCAGAATTACATCAATAGCCTGAAGAATAATGCCGTCCATCTGTCGCGGGTTGTAGCCCATCTCTGAAAATGCGCTCTCCAGCAGGGGGCGTGTAAAGTGAAACATTTTTGCCATCGATGCCATATCTAAAGAGGTAATGGCACTGATCGTGCTGTCGTAGCGCTCGTAGTTGCCGGCATTTAACCAGGTGCTGCCATCGCTTTTATGGGTGGCAAATTTACCTTCTGGCGGGGTTAGGGGAAATACCTTGGATAGTATTACGCCATTGGAAAGGCCGTCGAGATAACTGGCGGTGCGCCTGATCAGATCGTCAGTTGTGACCCAGCGTGAAAATTCTTGTTTATCGTTAATTAGCAGCAGTCGCTCGCGGATAAAGTCATCGCTGTCATCCAGGCCGGGAAGCTCTGGTGGCTTGGATACCAGGGGTGGCTCTGGTTGCAGTTCAGGCTCTGGTGCACTTGGGATAACCGCTTCTGGCGTCGCTGGGGCCTGAATGACGGGTTCCACCACCTGCTCTGGGATTGGGGTCAGTTCAAGGTCTTCATTCAGTGTTGATTGCGACTGGTAGATAATTCCAACGATTATAGCTACCGCTGCCAATGCACCAATAATAAGAGTGGGGTTTGAACCAGAGGGTTTGCGTGGGCGATTCATAGTTGATTCTCGTCAGTTTTTGCCAGTGGTGTTATTGCTTTGTCGTTTATAACGGCACTCTGTAGATTTAGGTGATGGCCGTCTTTGCCTTTTGACTGTTGCAGTTTTACGATCAGATAATCCCAGTCAGTTGCCAGCCAGATAATGACAGTTTTATTAGCATCGCCGATAACTCTCTCAACTTTCACTGTATTTAAGGGACCGATGGCGGTTTGCAGGATTTGCTCTGACACGACCTTATAGTCGTATTGTTTCAGTTTACCTCGTGAAATAACAGGGTAGGAAAAAACTTGCTTGCCGGCACTTAAATCGCGTCGCAGTTGCAGTCTGTGGGTGATCATATCCAGAAACCCGGCTTCGAGTTTCAGCTCGTTATTGGCGTTGCCATCTTTGCGATATTGCACCTTGCTGCCCTGCCAGTCGAAGTTGTGCTCTTCTGAGCGGTCTCGTCCAAACACTGAGCGGGTGTAGCTGTATTGGGTCGGGGAGAGCTGCTGATCTGCAGTCAGTTTAAAGGTGCTCTGTTCATTGACTTTGCCAATAAAATTTTTCGCGCTGAGGCTTTCACGGTAAATGCCCGGTTCGATCTCTTCGAGTTTTTGTACGGCGTTAATATTCAGGCCGCTAAACTGAGCTGAGTAACTTGCTTGATAGAGGCTGATGGGTAATTGGCTGGCGGTTTTACTATCGGTATGGCTATCGTTATAACTAGGCTTATGGCTATGGCTAAAGGCTGAGCTGGCAGATACCAATAGCAGTAGTGAGAGCAGTTTTGACAGACTTATAATCTGGGCGGTTGCTGAAAGTTTGCTGGATGGCATCACTATTTTAACCTCGGCATTTAACTGGACTGGTTAGAGTAACAAAATAGCAGATGGTTCATGGAAAGGCTCTATATTATGTTTTATCGCGTATCTCGAGGCTGACCCCTTCCGCGGGTAGCAATTCGTTATCGAAGATAACATCGCCATCTTTTAATTCTAAAAGACCCTGACAGAACCACTCGGCAGCCAGAGGGTAAATCTGGTGTTCATAGGCTAATATTCGGCTTGCCAACAGCTGTGCTGTGTCATTTTTTAACACTGGTACCCGGGCTTGAACAATTGTTGGGCCGCCATCGAGTTCTGGAGTGACAAAGTGCACTGTTGCACCGGCCTCACTGTCGCCTGCATCTATGGCGCGCTGGTGAGTGTGCAGTCCGGGGTATTTTGGCAGCAGCGATGGATGAATATTCATCAGCTGACCGAGGAAGCGATTGACAAAATGCGGGGTGAGAATACGCATAAAGCCGGCCAGGATAATCAGGTCTGGGGAGAAGCTTTCAATAACATCGCCCAGTGCCTGGTCAAATTCGCCCCGGGATTCAAAGCTATTGTGGTCGAGGGTAATATTTGGAATACCGACATTGGCGGCCCGCTCGAGACCTTTAACCCCGGCTTTATTGCTGATCACGGCGACAATATCGGCGTTCAATGAATTGTCGGCGCAGGCGTCGATAAATGACTGCAGGTTAGAACCGCCGCCAGATATTAAAACTACTATTCGTCGCTTGCGCGTCGAGCTATCCTTCATTTAGATAATCCAACCAGTTGCACCTGCTCTTCGCCTGCAGCCAATTCGGAGATACTGCCCAGCTCAAAGGCGGTTTCGCCGCTGGCGGCCAACATATCCAGTGCTTCCTGAGCTTGGTCAGCTGGTACACAGATCACCATGCCAACGCCACAGTTAAGGGTGCGATGCATTTCATGCTCGTCGATATTGCCGCCTTTCTGCAACCAGTCAAAGACCACCGGGCGCTTCCAGGCCTGGGTGTCGATAACCGCTTTGGCGTTCTCTGGCAGGACACGGGGAATATTTTCCAGCAGTCCGCCGCCGGTAATATGTGCCAGTGCATTGACCTGTGATTTTTTAATCAGCTCAAGCAGCGGCTTGACGTAAATTTTTGTCGGTTCCATCAGCAGGTCGATTAGCGGGGTGCCGTCGAGCTGTTCTACGGCGGGGTCTGTATTTGTCACTTCCAGCACTTTGCGAATAAGCGAATAGCCATTGGAGTGAGGGCCGCTGGAGGCGAGGCCAATCAACTTGTCGCCAACGGCAACTTTGCTGCCATCGATCAGTTCAGATTTCTCGGCGATACCAACACAGAATCCAGCCAGATCGTAGTCTTCGCCTTCGTACATACCGGGCATCTCTGCAGTCTCGCCGCCGATGAGTGAACATCCGGAGAGTTCGCAGCCGTCGGCAATACCGTTGACCACGGCAGCGGCAGTGTCTATCTCGAGCTTGCCGGTGGCGTAGTAGTCGAGGAAGAACAGCGGCTCGGCACCACAGACAATCAGATCGTTGACGCACATGGCGACCAGGTCGATACCGACGCTGTCATGTTTGCCGTGATCCAGTGCCAGGCGCAATTTTGTGCCAACACCGTCGGTTCCGGAAACCAGGACTGGCTGTTTGTAGCCAGTGGGTAATTCAAAGAGTGCACCAAATCCACCCAAGCCTGCCATTACTTCTGGTCGGCGTGTGCGTTTTGCGGCACCTTTAATTTTTTCGATAAGTGCGTTGCCCGCATCGATATCGACGCCTGCATCTTTATAGCTAAGTGATTTGTTTTCTGTCATGGCTAATGGCTTCCGTTGGTGACCGGCTATTTTAGATGCAGTGGGCCTACTTTTCATCAAGCACTGATATAATGTTGCAAATTTTTTGGAGAAAAACCGTTGAAACGGACATTAATTTTGGTTTTTGCCCTTTTTTGCTCCTCTGTGCCGGCTGAAGTGACCGCTGAAGAAGTCTCCGGACTCTATAACGGACAGATTTCTGTTGCCGACCAAACAGAGGAATCGCGAAAATCTGGTGTGCGTGATGCTCTTGCCCAAGTGCTGGTCAAATTAACCGGTAACAGCAATATTATGCAAGTGCCGGGCATTCAGGAAGCGGTGAGCAATACCGACAATTACGTTGCCGGGGTAGGCTATAAGAGTTTGCCTACTGAACCAGGTGAGCGGCCAAAAACTGAGTTGCAGGTGAGCTTTTCCCGTCAGGCAGTTGACCATTTAATCCGTTGGGCACAGCTGCCAATTCTGCCGTCTGAGCGTCCCAAGTTGCTCATCTGGATTGTCCGCGACGATCCCGAGAGCGGTCGCCAGTTTGTCAGCACCCAGAGCTTGCCGGAAATTACTCAACAGTTTGACAGCCTTATGCAGCAGCGTGGTATGCCCTATCGGTTGCCGGACTTTGATCTTGAAGATCAGTTGGCGCTGTCGGTAAATCAGGCCTGGGGGTTGCAGGAGCAGGCGATTGAGCTTGCATCCCAGCGCTATGCCGCCGATGGTTGGGCACTGTTGCGCTTCTTCACCACTGCGACCGGTGAGGCCCGCGGTGCCTGGATGTATCAGGCCGCAGGTCGACGGGGCTTTAACGATGTGCGCGCTGCAAGCAGCGAATTATTTGTGCCGCTGGCAGTCAATGATTTGATCGATAGCCTCTCTGCCCAGTTCACCTATATACCCCAGACCGATACCAGCCAGTTGGTTGTGCAGATCAACCAGGTCGATTCCTATAGGGATTACCAGTCAGTTCTCTCGCAACTACAGAAGCTGGAGCTGGTGCAGTCATTAAATGTATTTGCGGTTAAGGGCGACAGGCTTTTCTTAACTCTGGACATTGAGGGCGGTGTAGATCTGCTCGAGTCAGCGCTGGTGCGCAATGGTCGCCTGGAAAACCAGACATCCCAAGCGGCGCGTTTCAGCGGAAATTTAGAATTTGATTGGATCACCAAGTGAATGATTTTCAGCAGTTGAGTTTGGGTATCAAGTTAGATAACCAGGCTACCTTCGATAATTTTTATGCCCCCAACGGTACGCCCCAGCATCTGGCAAAGATGTTGTTGCAGGATGAGGGCAAGCAATACGCTTACCTCTGTGGATCTTCCGGTACCGGTCTGTCGCATCTTTTGCAGGCGCTCTGTCAAAGCCATTCACTGCGTCCCGCGAGTGGAGCGGCTATTTATCTGCCGTTAAAAGAGTTGTGTGATTACCCGGCGGAGCAGGTTCTGCAGGGTTTGGAGTCCTCCGATATTGTCTGTCTCGACGATTTGGAAGAGGTGGCTGGGCGTGAGGAGTGGCAAGAACCCTTATTTAATTTCTTTAATCTCTGTAATGAGTCCGGCACCCGTTTAATTATTGCCGCTCATACCTTGCCGGATTTATTAGAGGTGGTGTTAGAGGATTTGCTGTCGCGTTTAAAGTCGGGAATTTCTCTGCAGTTGGTGGATTACAAGGACGCTGATCTGCGTCGTTTATTGCAGCATCGAGCCAGTGGCTTGGGTCTCTATCTCTCTGATGATGTGGCGCTGTTTCTATTGCATAGATTGCCGCGCAATACACATGTGCTGATGGAGTCCCTAGAGAAGTTGGATGCGGTTTCTCTGCGTGAGCAGCGCCGATTGACGCTGCCGTTTGTTAAGGGTGTTTTGGAGCTTTAGTCAATTTCGTCATACTAGCGTAGGCTAGTATCTAGTGATCTGTAGAGAGGTCCCAGCCTTCGCTGGGATGACGTTCCTTCGCTGGGATGACGTTCCTACGCCAGTCGAGTTAATCCGGACAACTATCGCAATACAAATAAATTCCCGCAGGATCAGTCAGCGTATCCAAAATTTCCAGCGGCTTAAGTACCTTCGCTACCTCTCTCTGAAGACTTCCTGGTAACCAGCTGTTAAGTCCAGACGCTGTGATCGCCGCGCTGATATTGCCATTAATTTCCATCATTATCTGTTCCACAAAGCTCAGCTTTTTGCGTCGGTAGTCGACTTTATAATCACTGATACCAGCAAGATTTGCTGCACTTTTAATTGCATCCTTAAGGTCGCCGAGTTCATCGACCAGACCCAGCTGCAGGGCTTTCTTGCCAGTCCAAACTCGACCTTGGGCGATTTTATGAATATCGCTGGGGGTTGAGTTGCGCGAATTGGCCACCAAGGTCAAAAAGCGGGTGTAAACATTTTCCACGCCGGATTGAATAATCATTTCAGCCTGGGGTGTCATGGGCTGGTCGAGCTGCAACATCCCTGAAATAGCGGATGTGCCGACACCGTCGGAGTGAATGCCCAGCGCCTGTAGAGAGTCTTCAAAGGTGGGAATAACACCAAAGACACCGATCGATCCGGTGATACTGGTCGACATGGCGAGCACTTGATCAGACTCGGTGGCAATCCAGTAGCCACCAGAGGCGGCATAACTGCCCATCGAGACAACCACAGGAATATTGTTTTTGCGCGTCGCGGCAATGGCATCGCGGATAACATCCGAAGCAAAGGCACTGCCGCCGGGGCTGTCTATACGCAGCACTACAGCTTTAACCTGTTCATCGTCCTGTATCTCTTTAAAGATATTGGCGATGCTATCGCCACCCACTGTACCCTCTGGCTGGTTGCCATCAAGAATGCTACCGCTGGCGACAACCACTGCTACCTGAGGCTTGGTTTTATCGACGGCATTGAGGTTGCCCAGCTTGATATGGTTGAGATAGGCGGGCATTGAGATACTGGCAAAATCGCCATTGGAGGTCGGCAGTATCTGTTGCAGATAGTTGTGGGTTTCACTTCTTGTTGCGACCCGATCAACCAGTCCCAGATCCAGGGCCAGTGCTGCAATATCACCGTTGGCAGCGGCTAATCTGCTGTGCATATTGTTGACCAGATCGTCGATTGCGCCAGTCGGAAGACCGCGTAAATGCTCTACTTGGGAAGTGTAAAACTTCCACAGTGAGTTGATCAGTTCACGGCGATCGGCGCGCGCTTCATCGGACATACCATTGGCCATATAGGGTTCAACCGCACTCTTATATTTGCCGACCCTGAAGATATGCATATTGACCTTGAGCTTATCCAGCGCCTCTTTGTAGTAGCTGGTATAAGAGCCAAAACCGGTAAGCATAATTCTGCCCATTGGGTTAATAATGATTTCGTCGGCATGGGCAGCTAGAAAGTACTGTTGCTGGGAGAAGTTATCGCCAATGGCGATAATCGGTTTGCCACTTTTCTTAAAGCGCTGCAGGGCGCCGCTGATCTCTTCGAGTTTGGCGATGCCGCCGCCGGTCAGGTAATTGGTATCCAAGAGAATATGAGTGATACGGGCGTCGTACTGAGCGTAGTCGAGGACGTCGACTATATCCCTGACCAGAGTTTCTGCATCCCGCTGATCGGTTGGGGAGAGTGCCTGGGCAAAGGGATCGATATAGGATCGCTGGTCGACCAGAACACCGCTGGGTGCTAAATAGAGTGCGCCTTTATCTGGTATAGGCTGAATGTCATCGGCAAGCATACCGCCAATAATAATGATAAAGAGAACCAGAAAAGCGAGGCTGATCAGATGGCGAATTACGCTTACGATTTTGCCAACAAATCTGAAAAACCTACGTATAAAGCCTATTTTTTCACTCATGTGGATTCCTTTTCGATCGCCAGGTCGCTATGTCAGTTAGTAGTTATAGATTATTTGTCTGTCTGATGCGTGCATAAAACATCGAGGCACTGAACAATACAGTGGTTAAAACAAGTTCAGCTATATCCAGAGCCTGAGGTTCTGGAACACTCAGTTTATAGACCGCAATCAGGAAATACATCAGCAGGGCAAAGCCCATCCAGATCAGGTTGCGCACTGTATCGGCAATCATTCCGGGAAGAAAAATAAATAGCGGGATCAGGAAAAAAAGGAAAGCAGCCCAGGGAGCATTTTCCGTCCACAAATTAATCGCAATGGTCAGTATTAACAGTGCATAGCTGCTGCGGGTAAGAAATCTGCTGATTGAGAGTTTAAGTTCAGTGGTCAAGATAGTCTGCCTTAGGATTTAATAAGTTGGCTGGCCAGCTGGGCAATACGCTTGCCCTGTGCTCGGCAGAGATTTTTTTCATCAGTGCTCAGTTCATCGCTCTGAACATGACTGGCGCCGTAGGGGGTGCCGCCGCTTGTAGTGCTGTGCAGGCTCTGCTCGGAATAGGGTATTCCGCTTAGCAGCATGCCCTGGTGCAGCAGCGGAAGCATCATCGAGAGCAATGTGCTCTCCTGGCCGCCGTGCATGCTCGACGTCGAGGTAAAAACCCCGGCCGGTTTATCAATCAGGTTGCCATTCATCCACAGCCCCGCAGTGCCGTCGATAAAGTACTTTAACGGCGCGGCCATATTGCCGAAGCGCGTCGGGCTGCCCATCAGCAGACCGCTGCACTCACCCAGATCTGTCTCGCTGCAATAAATATCGCCACTGTCGGGAATATCTTCCTCGGTCGCCTGGCAGACAGTTGAGACTGCAGGAACTGTGCGCAGTTTCGCTTCCATACCACCAGCTTCAACGCCCTGGGCAATCTCTTCGGCGAGTTTTTTGACATGGCCGTTGCGGCTGTAATAGAGGACTAGAATATAGGGGTTTGTCATTAGAGTATCTCCAGGACCTGTTCCGGTGGCCGACCAATAACCGCTCTATCACCGACCACAACTATAGGTCGCTCAATCAGTTTGGGAAAATTAACCATGGCGTCGATAAGCTGCTTTTCTGTCAGGCTGCTATCGGCAAGGTTTTGCTCTTTATAGGCCTGTTCACCCTTGCGCAATAACTGTCGCGCGCTAATCCCCAGCTTTTTTAACAGCCCGGCGATGGCCTGTGCATCCAGTGGTGTTTCCAGATAGAGCACAACCTCGGGCTCAATATCCTGGTTTTTAATCAGCTCTAATGTCTGTCTTGATTTAGAGCAGCGTGGATTGTGGTAAATGGTCGCCATCGTCTATCCTTATACTTTATAAATGGTTTATACGACTATTGTACGGGCAAACGGTTTTAAACTTAAAGGGAGGTTTCTCGCTATGGCCAATGGCTTGCAAGCTGGTCTGCAAAATATATCTGCTGGAATGGTTCGCAGCGGCCATTTTTTGCGCTATCTGGTGCAGCGTTTTAATCGCGACGGCTGTCGTCAGAGTGCTGCTGCGCTTACCTATATGAGCCTGTTTGCCATAGTGCCGATGCTGACTTTGATGTACAGCATGTTTTCCCTGGTGCCGGCTTTTAATGAAGTTGGTTCCCAGGTCGAGGCATTTATCTTTTCCAAGTTTCTGCCTAGCAGTGGTCAGGAGATCAGCCAGTACCTGACTGAGTTTTCATCTCAGGCGCGCAAACTTAGCGCCGCCGGTGTGGTTATTCTGATGGTTACATCTTTTTTGATGCTCGCCAATATAGAGAAGACCTTTAATCATATCTGGGCCACGACAGGAAGCCGCAAGGGGCTGGCCGGATTTTTGGTCTACTGGGCAATTCTCAGTCTTGGTCCGCTGTTGCTGGCGGCGGGTATGATGATGAAGACCTATCTGGTTTCCTTTCAATTGATTGTCGATGAAGTGGATAGTCTTGGGGTATTTGCAATTCTGTTTTCCTATCTGCCCTGGTTGCTGACCTGGCTGGCCTTTACCCTTCTCTATATTGCTGTTCCCAACTGTAAGGTTCGAACGTCCTATGCAATCTTTGGTGGGCTGGTGACCACGGTGCTGTTTGAAACCGCCAAGACCTTATTTGGCTTATTGGTGGCCCATTCCAGTTATACCAGCGTATATGGTGCATTCGCGGTAATTCCGTTGTTTTTGTTATGGATCTATCTGCTCTGGGTTTTGATTTTAGTGGGTGCTGAGTTGGTGCGCAGTCTGGAGACATTCCGCTATCAGGGACGCGGTAGTGCGATACCGGATCTGCTCGCGGTGGTGATTATTTTGTGGCAGTGTTGGCGCCGCCAGCAAAAGGGCCAGACTCTGTCGGACAGCACCATGACTGTGGTAGGTCTGGATGCGGAGCACTGGCGGCGGTTGCGCAATATGCTGTTGGAGAGGCATATCCTCGAAAAGACCGCGAAGGGGCAGTATGTGCTGATTCGCGATCCAAGCAGTATTAGCCTGAATGATGTGGTGGGCTGGCTGGGGGGTAATTTTCTTAGCCCGACGGATATGATGAGCGAAAAACTGCTTGCCAGTCATCCCTGGTATAAACAATATGAGAGGCTTATCGGTGATAATCGCGACTCTGTGGAGCGCAATATGTCGATAAATTTACAAACGTTGTTTGCTATTAATGACAGCCCTGAGCTGTAAGTGTTAAACAGCCCAAAATAATAAGAGACCTATAAATGATTAAGAGGATAATGCTCACCTGCCTGATTTTGGCTGGCTGTAGTGGGGATACCAGCTATCCTCTGGCCGATGGTGGCAGCCATAGTTTTAAAAATGATCAGGGTAAGCTAACGCTGATTAATTATTGGGCTATCTGGTGTACCCCATGTCGTGAGGAAATTCCGGAGCTCAATAAGTTGGCTGAGGAGTATGCAGGTCAGCTGACGGTTCTGGCGGTTAATTTTGATAATGAGCAGGGCGAGAAATTATCGGCTCAGGTCGAGAAACTGGGTATTGAATTTTCATCGTTACAGTCTGATCCCAGAGCACTCTGGTCACTAAAGCCGGTATCAGTTCTTCCTGAGACGCTAATTATAGATAGTGAGGGCGTTTTGCTTCATCGCCTTATCGGACCTCAGACTCTTGAGTCTCTCAGTACCTTAATTGCTAAATAACCCCAGTTTTTTTGTCACAAAGAATTTACTGCGGAATTTCAAATAGTCTCTGCATTCACCCTTGAGATCAGTCAGGGCCCGCTTATGGGTTTCTAATTTTCAGGTTAAGAGAGCACTTGTTTGAGCGTTAGCGAGTTGTGCGAACGCTGGAAATTATAAACCCATGGGACCGATCTCAAGGGTGGATGCAGAGGCTATTCCACCCCGCCCACCAAAAACATCAAGACAAACAACGCGCCGATTCCCAAGCATGCATAGCGTGCTTCCTAGTGGTCCCCCAATGATAGCCACCAATATTGCCACTCTGCTGTAACACCCGATGACAGGGAATAAAGAACGCCACTGGATTTGAGCCAATCGCTGTACCCACCGCCCGAGCCGCCTTGGGTCTGCCCACCGCCTCGGCAACCTGTGTGTAGCTGGTTAAGGTACCCTCAGGTATCTGCAGCAGAGCGCGCCAGACATTGATTTGAAAATTGGTGCCGGAGACATGCAGTGATAGTGGGCGGTCAGGTTGCGGATCGACAAAGAGAGATTCAATAATCTTAAGCCTCTCCGAATCCCGATTGCACAGAGCTGCTTTCGGCCAGCGCCTATGCAGATCGTCAATATGCAGCTCTACTTTATCCTCATCAATAAACGAGAGTTTGCAAATCCCCCGTGCCGTAGCCGCAACAAATATATCCCCAAATGGACTGTTGTAAACGCCGTAGTCGATGGTTAAACCGGCACCGCCGCTTTTAAATTCCCCGGGGGTAACCGCTTCCAGTTGAACAAAATGATCGTGCAGGCGTGAGGTACCACTTAAACCAACTTTATCGGCCACTGCCAGTAGTGGTTGCGACTCGGCGAGTAACTGTTTGGCACGCTCAACAGTTAGAATTTGCAGATATTTTTTCGGTGTTACCCCGGCCCAGTGACTAAAAAGTCGTTGAAAGTGGAAGGGGCTAAGATTGAGCTGAGCAGCAATCGCCTCAAGGGAGGGCTGTTGGACGGCATTGGCATTAATAAACTCTATAGCCTCAGCGATACGTTGGTAGTTGGGGTTCATGGAAACAGTATTGCTGACTGCGGTTTATTTAGCGACCCGAATCTTGCGCCTTGTTGGCGGAAAGGGAATACAGCAGGGCGCCAACGGCAATCATCCCTATGCCAATCCAACCCTCAATAGGCCGTGAGATTAGCACATACACCAAAGTCCAGAGAGTCACACCCAGATAGATCAATGGGGCAAAGGGATAGGCAAAGGTTTTATAGGCGCCGGCAATATTTATCTTGCGCCAGCGCAGCACAAATACACCGAGCACCGAAAACAATGTATTTACCCCGAGCACAAAGCTGGAAAAGATCAGCACGGATTCAAAGGTGGCGCTAAGAATAAATATTAGTGCCAGCAGACCCTGAAAAATAATCGCCGTCATAGGTACGCCGTGTTTGTTATTGCGTGCCAGCGCGGCAAATAAATTAAAGTCCTCGCCGATCACCTGCAGCACTCGGGGGCCGGCCATAGTCATGGCGCTGACGGTTGAGATAAGCAGCAGAGCGAGCATAGCACCCATGGCGCGGCCGGCATTCTCGCCGAGGGCATGGTCGGCGACAATCACGCCGACTTCGATTTTTCCCTCGAGGATGGAGGTTGGCGCGGCACTTAAAAAGGTAAAGTTAAGCAGCAGGTAGAGCAGCATCACCAGGCTGGTGCCGACAAATAGAACTACCGGAAGGTTGCGCTGGGGATTATCCAGCTCGCTGGTCACATAGGTGGCGGCATTCCAGCCGGTGTAAGCATAGTTTACATAGATCAGTGACACCGCAAAGGCGCCGCTTAAAAGCAATTTTCCATCGCCAGCCTGCGGCATCAGGCTGATCGACTGCGGAGTATCTCCCCAGATAAATATCACCCCACAAAAGACCAGGATAAGAAGTATCTTTAAGCCGGTAAAGGCCTGCTGAACATTGCTGCTGGTCTGGCGTGAGAGGCAGTGCACAGCAGTTAATACAATGACCAGCGCCATGGCAGACCAGGTTTGCGGCAGGCTGGGAAAGACTGCTGAAAGGTAGGCACCAAAGGTCATAGCGGCCAGCGCCACCGGTGCGGCAAAGCCGACAGTGGCGGAGACCCAGCCGGAGATAAACCCGGCACAGGGGTGGTAGAGTCGCGAGAGAAAATTATATTCACCGCCGGAGCGCGGCAGGTTGGCGCCCAGTTCGGCATAGGTGAGTGCGCCGCAGAGGGCAGTGAGGCCGCCGACAAACCAGAGCATAATCAGTACAAAAGGCGATTGAATGCCCAGCAGCTGAAATCCAAGACTGGTAAAAACGCCGGTGCCAATCATATTGGCAACCACCACTGAGATACCGGTAGTTTTGGAAAAAGTTTGCATACTGGCTTCGCTGGAATTTTTTCAACACTGTACAGCAGTCGATAGTGCGGTGCAGTAAATACCCAGATTAGAAAAAATGGTTTAGACTCGGTCTAAATAAAAATAATAAAAAACATTTGAGGGATAAGGCGATGGATAAAGGCATACGAATTGTTGTGGTTCTGATGGGGCTGGTTGCGCTGCTGGGTGGTCTCGGATTTATATTTGCACCGACCCAGATGGAGGCGGATTTTTCCATTGTTGCCAGCCGTATTGATGGGCTGGGAACTATTCGCGGTGATCTCGGGGGAATGTTTTTGATGGCAGCCTGTTTTATCCTCTACGGCTCGCGTCCGGGTAAAAGCGTATGGCTGGTGGTGCCGGTGGTTTTATTGATCACGGTATTGTTGGGTCGCACTGTACATATCCTGATCGATGGTATTTCCCAGCCGGCAATTCGCTCTACATTAATTGAGATAGTTGCGCTGGTGTTTCTGAATTTTGCTCGCTGCAGGCTATCTGTTAGCGAAGCTGATGAGACAGAGGATTAGGTTGATGTCTCCTCGAAAAATAGTTTCCTTAGTACCCTTATCCGCACTCTTATTCGCTGTTATTTCTCTGGCAGTGAATGCAGCGGCCGAGTCAGTGGCTGAGAGTCGTCAAGTCTATTTTGGCGATACCCACGTTCATACCAACTACTCCTTTGATGCGTTCCTCAATAATAATCAGAGCATTGATCCGGATGCAGCCTATCGCTGGGCTAAAGGTCAGCCGGTTATTCACCCTTACAACAGAACTCGGGTGCAGATAAATACGCCACTGGATTTTCTGGTGGTTGCCGACCATGCAGAGATGCTCGGTGTTATGCGCGCGGTGCACGATGAGTCTATTGTTCTCGAGGATATTGGTTGGTTTGGCAATATCAAACGCTGGATTGGCATCAAGTTAATGCTGCGGGCGATCGATAATAATACCGGGCTGGAATTCTTTGGCCGCTTTTTGCCGATTCCGGCAATCGGTCAACATCACGCTGATCCGGTTGCCGATATGAGTAATAATATTGATAGTGTCGATTTTTTTGGTGATACCAGTGAGACATCCACAGCTGCCTGGCAGGATATTATCAATACCGCAGATCGGCACAACCAGCCCGGTGTTTTTACTGCCCTGATCGGTTGGGAGTGGTCTTCAATTCCCACCGGTGCCAACTTGCATCGTATTGTCATAACGCCGGATGGCGCCGACAAAGCCAGCCAGTTTTATCCCTACGGATCCAATATTAGTCAGTAC
>Ga0213868_10003777_pt1 | contig 14024 bp, 12 predicted proteins | sample PICome_9_FD_160087 | JGI IMG/M metagenome (GOLD analysis project Ga0213868, IMG submission 160087) | Coastal seawater microbial communities near Pivers Island, North Carolina, United States - PICO127 | ecosystem: Environmental > Aquatic > Marine > Coastal | place: USA: North Carolina...
AAAAACAGTCAGAGGAGATACCTCACTTGTCGTTAACCGGAACCAAGCGGTGCAAGGCACCACTATTTGGACTCCTGGTATTTAGAGCGACATAGATCAGTCCATCAGGGCCATTTGCTACATCACGAACGCGCCCTTGCTTCTTGAGGATCGTCTCGACGTGCACGACTTTCTTATCCTGAATTACGATGCGCTGTACTTCCTCTGCCGACATGCCCGTTGCTAGCAAATTGTATTTCCAGCCGGGAAATGCGTCACCTTCATAAAAGTCGATCCCAGCAGTGGCGATCGACGGCAGCCAGTAATAGACCGGTTGTTCCATGCCTTCCATGTGGGTCTTGTCTGTCCATGGCGTACCGTCATAGTTCATGCCATAGGTGATAACGGGCCAACCATAGTTGATGCTCGGACGAATCAAGTTAATCTCATCGCCCCCCCGCGGTCCATGCTCGGTTTCCCAAATGTCACCCGTAAGTGGATGCATATCTAAACCTTGTGGGTTACGATTTCCGTAGGTCCAGATCGATTTGTACGCTCCCGCCGTACTAAAGAAAGGATTGTCTATCGGAACACGGCCATCGTCGTGTATCCGATGAATCTTGCCATGAGGAACGGCAATATCCTGAGCCGGATCGCCTTCCTGGCGGTCTCCGATTCCGAAGAACAGGTATCCATCCTTGAATACAAAGCGAGACCCATAATGACCGCCTTTGGTCGTGTGAAATTTTGGCGGCGCTTTGAAGATGTCCTCTTGGTCCACCCATTTGTTGTTCTTGATACGGCCTCGCACGACCGCAGTCATAGATGCGGTTTTCCCATCCACCTTGACTCCCGCGTCCTCACTATAGGACAGATAAATCCACCCATTGCTATTGTAGTCAGGGTGTGGGGCCACTTCCAGAAGCCCGCCTTGCCCCGCGGCCAACACCTCCGGTGTGCCCTTGATTTTGCGCTTAACGCCATTCTTGACTTTCCACAGTACGCCATTGCGCTGGGTCAACAACATCGATTCGTCCGGCAGGAAGGCGATCGACCAAAGAATGTCGTCAAGCTCGAGAACCTTTTCCAACTTGAATTTGTGATATTGCGTGGTGAAAATCCCGTCCTTCGGCATAACCTTTTTCAGGAGGTCTGTCGTCTCCGCCAAGTATTTCTGCTCACGCATGAAAATAATGAGGCTGCGGATCTGCTCCTCTGAAAGCACACCTTTCCAGGGGACCATACCCAGTTCGGGAAGCCCTTCGCGAATCACCTTGGCGATTTCGTCGTCCGACCCGCCCCACTTCCAAACGTCGTCGATCAAGGAACTTCCTTGCCCTCCTTCGCCATTCTGTCCGTGACACTGGGCACAGTATTGAGTGTAAAGCTCTTTACTACCCCCCGTTCCAATTCGGCTTTGAGCAAAAGACTGAGAGTAAAGTACTAATGCTGAAATAAGGAGAAAGAATGGAGATTTCATAAGCAAGTTCGGTTAAAGATCATGTACTGCGAGTGAAAGGTGGTGGATCGTCGCTAATTTGGTATTTTCAAGTTTGCATAATGCCCTACTGTCGAGCCTTCAGACCAGAGCGCAACCGCTCCCCTGCCGTCAACGCCTGATTTGACATCACTGACTAACAATGAGGGCTGCTCATTTCCATAAACGTAGAGTCGGGCTTTATCCCGCTCGACCACGATCTTAATTTCTTTCCAAGTCGCGGGCTGAAGATCGACGTAGGTCTCGTATTTGCTGGGCGTTTCCTGACACGATTGGTACCACGGATAATCCTGGTGAGAAATGTATTGGGCGGAATGGTTGCGGCGTTCCTGGTCCTCCGCCCGCCCATTAATCGGACGAAGGTTGAAACAGTCATAGGTTTTCATGTCCGGCTGTAAACGGAAGGCCACTCCGACAAACCCACGGGCGCCTCCTGAAGATCCGGGAGCGGGCTCACACGCGACTTCGAGTTCGATCGTTCCATTCTGAAAATCTTCGTCGACCACTATGAGATGACTGATTCGATCCGCCTCCCCTGCTGCGGGACCGGTACGTCCACTGGCTGCTTGTCGCTGGCGAGCCTCTTCGACTTTCTTCTGTGCTTCTTCCGTTATCCTAGCTTTAAGCACTTTCTTCCCCTTATACTCAACCACCTCGATGGCTGCATTATGAGGCTTCAATTCGCCTACAGAGGTTACGTCTACGGTTTTCGACACTGCCGAGGGTAGAAGAATGGCCGATGAGGTAAGCAAAAGGCAAAAGAATCTTAGGGGCGATTTCATTGATGAATAGGGTTAACGGATTCTCCGACTCAATTTAAATTTAAGCCTAATGAAATCAGATATCGGTTTCTATTTCTCGGGCAAGGCACAAAAAACGCGAGAGAAACAATCCAATGAAAAAGTCTCAACTTATCGCTATCCACTAGGTCCACATCGGCCCTCAAAAAACTGCCAAAATACTTCGAGCCTACCGCGACGCGTCCACTATTAAATTGCACTCTTACCAACTCTAGCAAAAACTAGCCGAATAGAATTTCCTGTAGGGAGGACCTACGATCGCCCCGAACCAACTATGAGTCGAAACGCCCAAATTCTCGGAATACTTTTTTCACTTTTATTAGGGATTGGTTCCCTATCCATTTCGGCGGCGAACACACCCGGCATCGAAGGCATCAAGATCGGCAAGGACGATTGGCCCTGGTGGCGAGGAACGAACCGAAATGGCCACTCAAATGCCCAAGAGGTTCCAATTAAGTGGAGTGAGAATCAAAATATCGTCTGGAGAGCAGAAATTCCCGGACGGGGCCACGCCTCCCCCGTCGTCGTCGGCGAGAGAATCTTCATCGCCACAGCTGATGAAGACTCGCAAACACAGCATATCATTTGCCTGGACAAGGCAACCGGGCAGACCCGCTGGTCCGCGCAGATTCACCAGGGGGGATGGGAAGGACGTATTCACGACCGTAATACCCAAGCCTCTTCCACGGTCGCCAGTGACGGGAAAAGCACATTTGCTACGTTTATGCACGATAGCCATATTTGGCTGACTTCACTCAACTTGAAAGGCGCGATCCAATGGCAGAAGAAGGCAAGCGACTTCGTTTCCCATTGGGGCTACTCCACATCGCCAGCTATCTACAAGGGTCTCGTGATTGTCGGGTCCGACCACAAAGAGGGAGGCAATTTGACCGCATTTGATCGACGAACGGGTGAACTCGTCTGGAACGTGGAGCGTCCAGCCATCCCTAATTACGCCTCCCCTGTCATTTACCATCTGAATGGAAGAGACCAGCTGGTATTGCCCGGTTGCGACTTGATGGCGAGTTATGACCCTGCGACCGGCCAGGAAATCTGGTCCCTTCCGGCCACGACTCGAGAAACTGTTGGCAGCGTGGTCACCGATGGGAAACACGTATTTGCCAGCGGTGGGTTCCCAAAGAACGAAACCAGCTGCATCGCCGCAGACGGATCCAATACCATCGTATGGAAAAGTCCTATACGGGTCTATGCACCGTCCATGATTATCGTCGATGGCTATCTCTATGCCATGACTGACAAGGGTCTTGCTCACTGCTGGAACGCGTCAACCGGAGATCTCATGTGGCGAGAAAAGGTGGGAGGCGACTTCAGCGCGTCTCCCACATTGGTAAACGGCAATCTTTTCGTCCCAAGCGAGCAGGGAAAGACGATTGTATTCAAAGCGAATCCAGAGAAGTTCGAACTTCTAGCTGAGAATCAATTGGGTGACGAATCCTGGTCCTCAATCGCCACCAGCAAGGACCGTCTCTACTTGAGAGTCGCCCACATCGAAGAAGAACGTCGTTCCGAAGCACTCTATTGCATCTCCGAGTCAAATTAGGCTCAAATCGTATCTCAAGAAAGTAAAGATTCCATCAAAACTCCCTCCACGATTCTTCTGCTCGCAATTCTCGGAGTCGCCCTTGCTGATATTCTCCGGTTCGGCGTTTAAATATTCGAAACTATAGGACGCTGTTCGCATCTCTCAGTCGCACTGGCGGGTGTAGCAATTGTACCATTTTTATCGTTACTTTGGATTCAGAAGGCCGACTCCCATGGCGATTGATGAATTCATTCTGAGACAGGGGAGCTGTAGATACGAAAAATATCTTGTACTGGGATAACCAGTTCGCGATGCTAAAGTCTCGATCGGGGCAAACTACTCGGGTTCGAACGATAGCGATCTAGACGCTTTTTCAATTCGAGAGCCTTTTCTGGATGGTGACCGTACACATTAGTGGTTTGGTTGGGATCTTCCACCAAGTTGTAGAGTTCCGCCGGCTCTGAGTCTTCTAGTACTCCAAGCGTTTTCAGTGCATAGTCCGATTCTTTGTTTTCCGCTCCCGTCGAATGGTCGATGTACACCCAATCCCCTTGGCGAATCGCGAAATTTCCCCGATAGCTATGATGCACCGTCGCTTCGCGGATGGGTCTTTTCAGAGTCTCTCCCGTGAGAGCGGGCAAAATGTTGTAGGAGTCTTCTGCGGCGATTTCAGGCACTTTGAAATCAATGATCGTGGCTACCGTGGCGAAAATATCGGTGAGGCAAATGACTTCCTCCGATTGGAAACCTGCCGGAATGTGTTTTGGCCAGCGGGCGATGAAGGGCACACGGTGACCCCCTTCATACAAGTCGCGTTTAGCGCCGCGGCGACCATTTGAGCTCCAGTGATCGTACTTCTCGATGTGGCCGTAGGTGTTGATCTCAGCTCCATTATCAGCGGAAAAGATCACCAGTGTATTGTCAGCCTGACCGGTTTTCTCGAGTGTCGCAAGAAGCTGGCCCACCGCGTCATCGAGTTCAACGACGAAATCGCCGAAAACGCCACACTCGCTCTTCCCATGGAATTCGGAATTAGGATTGATCGGCCGGTGGGGACAAATGGGAGCGAAGTAGACAAAAAATGGCGTACCCAATTCTGAGTTACGTTCAATAAAGCCATTTGCTTTTTCAATCCATGCAGGAATCATATCCTCGAATTCAAATCCCGGCTGACGGAATCCGCGGTTGTTATTTCCTCCAATGATTTCGCTCGGTATGTGGCTCAAATCGAACGCCTCGGTGGGTTTGGCCAAAACACGACCGTTTTCCATAAACGCCCAGCCAGGTCTGGCTAATCCAAAGTGATATGTGAACCCCGCATCCAATGCGCTGTACTGGGCGGGTTGATCCCAATCAATATTTCCCGAGGTCACTTTTTCCGACGGATCTTTCAGCGGCCACTCATGACCGAGATGCCATTTCCCAATCGCCGCCGTGGAGTAGCCTCGAGATCTCAGCATACCCGGCAACGTAAGCCGCCCTCGGTCGATAAGTGGGGGAGACGCCCCGTTCAGAACGCCTTTTTTTAATGCTGACCGCCACGCATAGCGACCCGTCAATAGAGCGTATCGAGTCGGCGAGCACACACCCGACGGACTATGGGCATCGCTGAAATTGATCCCTTCTGAGGCCAAGCGGTCCAAATACGGCGTCGGAATTTTGGAATCAGGATTGTTGCATGACAAATCCCCTTGTCCCAGATCGTCGGCGAGAATCATAATAATGTTGGGACGTTTGGGATCAGCAGTGCTCAGGCCATGGCAAATCCCAAGAAGGTACAATAGTGAGAAAAAAGTCTTTAGGTAGCGGGCAATCTTCGATTGCCCATCCAAGAAATACCTTTGGGCACCCGGAGATCGCCCGCTACCCATTGCCAATTCATCTATCATCCTAATATATATGTTCCCCCTTCTTAGCCGCTGCATGAGCTTCACGCGTGTCGAGCGGAATCCCGGGATCGTTCTGTTTGTGCATCCAGTGATCGAGCTCGCGGCTCAAAGTGGCCTTGATTTTTGAGTACCGGGGATCACCAACCAAATCCACCATTTCGTACGGGTCTTCCGAAGTTCGATAGAGCTGTTCCGCGGGGCGCTTCATGTATCGTTTCACAATGCGTTCCGCTTCCCCCGTTTGGCCGCTTTCAAAAACCCAGGTACTCCAGTAAGGATTATTGAGGGCACCATCCCCGCGAGTACCCATGAGGTGTTTTTCGATGTAGATATCATCCGGACTCAAATTCCGAATGTAGCGAAATTCCCCATTGGTAATCGTACGGATTGGATACGCCGGACCTTCTGGGATATTGTTGTGGATCCCATAGGCAAAATCCCGGTGCGGTCTCGTCTCGTCCATGAGCGCTTCGCGAAAACTGGTTCCGTCGAATTCAAAATCGGCTGGATCGCCTCCCGCCAGATCCACTAGCGTCGGGGCGAAATCAGCATACTGCACGATAGCGTCCGTTCGCTTCCCAGACGGTACGCGTCCTGGCCAGCGAGCGATGAGAGCAGTATGGACTCCATTGTCCCAGTTGGTCCACTTACAGCCGGGAAACTGAGATCCCTGTTCCGAAGTAAATAGAACGAGCGTTTCCTTCGTTTTCCCCGCCGCCTTCAGCGTATCCATTATCTCCCCGACCTGCTCATCCATGTAAGTGATCTCGGCCAGATAACGAGCAAAGGCGTCGCGGGTTACTTCCGTATCCACCAAATAAGGAGGCAGGTCTATTTGATCGTCCGGATACTGGGAACGGTCTCCCATAACCCAAGGTACATGGGGCTCAACCAGAGCAACCACAAGGCAGAAGGGTTCCTCGCCCTCTTTCGCCATAAAGCGCTTGATAGCACCGAGGTCATGGGCCTGAGTCGGGGCTCGCACACAACTGGGGTCAAAGCCTTCCACCTTTTCAAACGGAAAAGCGGACTTCGGGGTAACATGCACCTTTCCCGAAAGCCCCACCCGATAACCAAGCGAACCTAGGTAGTGAGGGAGGCTCTTCGTGTCAGGCCGGCTTCCCGAGTGGTTCCAAGCCGCCCCATTGCGCATCGGATGCTGGCCTGAGTACATTTCGGATCGGCAAGGCTGGCACATCGCCTCGCTGAGATAAGCGTGATTGAAAAGGAGGCCCTCGCCGGCGAGCTGGTCGATGTGAGGCGTCTTTGCGTTTCGGCCTCCGTAGAGGGGAAGATCGTTGTGCGTGCAGTCGTCTGCGATCACGATCAAGACATTCGGCTGCTCGGCTGCATTGAGTAAAAGGACCGTTACGGAAAGGGTCAGAATCGAGCACAGCACGCGAGTCGCTCGGGAAACTAGTCGGGTATTCATAAGTGAGGCAACGCTGAACGATTTACAATTCAGCTAATGGACGATTATAATCCCACAGACTCTTCTCAACTGGAAGTCTTTTCAAGCGCTTCAATACTATCAATTTCACCAAAGATCGTTGATCGCTTTCATTTTTAGATTTCTACCCACCTTCTTAACTCTGATTCACTAAACAACGGTTTGAGTTAAATTAGGGCAAGCTTCCAGCCTGTTTACACAGGTAAGATGCTATGCTAAGCTTGATTTCAAACCGTTGCCCCGTTCGATTTATTTCATTGCGGCAAAACGACCTTCAAGGCACACATTGGACATGCCCGACAAGGACGCGCTATGGATTTCCAATCACGCCGAACTTAGATTGACGGCGACTCCGGTACTTTACCATTGCGAGCCGATCTGGAGCTGGAAAACCAGTTCCCTGTCCGGTCATGCGATTTGGGGCATTCTCGAAGGGTCGGGCACACTGACGCACAACGGTGCAAGCTATAGCTTGAACCCAGGAATCTGCTTTCTTTTCAGTCCAAATGACCAAATCGAAGCAGAACAAAATCTACTGGATCCCCTTTCACTATTTGTGGCTCGATTCGAAATACTGAATACTGAAGGCGAGACCATGCCTGCACAAGAGCTCACGGTACCCACAGGTCCGATCCAAATATCCAACCCCACTACTCTCAAAGCGATAGCGAATCTGGCTCTTGCCTGGGACGCGGAGAACGATATTGAAAAACGAATACAGGATCACGCGCTACGCATGCTGCTACTCCTGATTGCGGATGCTTCGAGTGCATCTTATGATGAACGGATCGCCCAAGCCTCCTCACTTGTCGATTCAGACCTCGCCAGAAAATGGACCTTGGAAGAGATTAGCTCCAAGTCCGGCCTCTCGCCCTCACAGTTCAGTCGACTATTCACCAAACACTTTGGAGAACCACCTATTCAGAACCTCATTCACCGCCGCATGAGAGAGGCCAAGCGACTGGTACTCGAAACCAGCCTCTCAATCGGAGAGATCTGCGCTGCAGTCGGCTACGAGAACCAAAGCTTTTTCGAGAGGCAATTTCTCAAGCATGTCGGGTTCGATGCCGAGGCACTTAGACGCAATCGGGCTATTTGAGGTGTTTTTTCCCTCGTTTCAAGGTAGCGGATGATCTCCGAACACCCACAAAAAGTAGAACAGGCATCCTGCCTGTCTCTGTAAATAGATAATAGGCAGGATGCCTTTTCTTCTTTTCGGAGATCGCCCGCTACCCGATTCTGGAAGTCGTTGACTGAGGGAAACGCCATCTTTGATGCACAGTAAAGGAGTTGCCTAAAAGTGGCCACAACCGTCTTGAACACTTGTTGAAGCGATTTTCCTCAGATGCTTATTTGACACTCCTAATTCGGATGCCTATAGCCTCCGGTTGATGCAAAAAAGTGCAATACTGCTAGTAAATCTGGGATCCCCCGACTCAACTTCCGTCTCGGACGTTCGCTCCTACCTCAGGGAGTTTTTGTCCGATGACCGGGTTCTCGATACTGCAAAGCCGATCCAGCAGTTTGTTCTCAACTGCTTCATACTGCCTACTCGGCCCAAACGATCGGCCGAAGCCTACAAGAAAGTTTGGACGGATCAGGGGTCTCCTTTGATCGTTACCAGCAAAAATGTACAAGCGTTACTCCAGGAGCGAATTGACGATCATGTCGAGTTGGCGATGCGATACGGCAGTCCGTCAATCCCTTCCGCCATCAGCAACCTGAGGGCAAAGGGCATCAATAAACTGCTTCTAGTCCCTCTCTACCCCCATTACGCCATGTCGAGTTATGAGACAGTCGTCGTTAGGGTCATGGAGGAAATCGCAGAGCAAATGCCCGATATCGAAGTAGAGACGGTTCAACCCTTCTACAACGATCCAGACTACATCGAGGCTCTCTATCAATCTGCCAAACCCTACTTAGAAACCGAGTTTGACCATCTCTTGTTTTCCTACCACGGAATCCCCGCCCGCCACTTATCCAAAGCAGACTCTTCAAAAGGACACTGCCGGATCGTCAAAGACTGCTGCTCAACTTGCAGCCCTGCCCACGCTACTTGCTACAAAGCCCAAACTCTGGCGACTACCAACGCTTTGGTGGCCCGAGCGGGCCTAACCCCTGAACAGTACTCGGTCTCCTTCCAATCAAGACTGGGACGCGAACCCTGGCTGGAACCCTACACCGACTTTATCATCCCCCAGCTCGTGAAAACGGGAAAAAAACGCATACTTGTTATGACTCCCGCCTTTGTTTCGGACTGCCTCGAGACCCTCGAAGAGATAGCTATGGAGGGTAAAGAACAATTTCTGGAAGCTGGGGGTGAGTCGTTCGTCGCCATCCCTTGCTTGAACGAGCACCCCGCCTGGATTGACTTTCTCGCGAAACGGGCCAGAGCCTCCTCTACCGAATAGCGTAGGTTGTAAAGCGGGACTGGGCTAGCCCAGCCTACTCCACAATGGAATCCGCCACTCCCTGCCGGCGATGCCGTCGTCTCAGGTGACGATTCACTAAGCAAAATCATCCGAAAGCAATACCAGCCGTAGCGATTGCGGGCGAGATACATTATCAATTTCGCTTCTGCACAGGAAGATATCTCTATCGACGTGAAAGAACGCGGGATGGCTTAGCTTGATTCGTATGGACTCCTCACAAAACGCCTCAACTTTTTTACTGGTATAGATTGATTTCGAGAACATTCGCCCGATCAAAACTAGAGCCTCAACAAAACCAAGACATTGAATGACGACGCAATTAAATTTCTCGTCCTTCTAGGATGCGTCGAGAGATATGTATTCTTTGTTTAAATACTGTGAAGAATTTGTGATTGCGATAAAATAGCCATCGACTTTTTTTGGGTTCGCCCTCGGACCAGCGCATACTAAGAGGAACGATAATAAAATAGAGTATTCCACCTTCCGTTTAAGTACCTCAAAAAACCGCGTCCTTTAAATTCGTTGAACCGGTTCCCAATGTTCGCATCCAGACCAATGCCCATAAGATTGAAAAACGGATATCCGTTTTCTCATGCCAGCGAAAACGATATCCGGATACACTCGCTCCAATCGCTTTTTCCCGGGCCCACTGCCAACGATCACCATCACAAAATGTGACCGCTTCCCCTTTCCAACAAATACGACTGGACTGCGAGATCAATATTCTTCTCGCTAGCTACACCTCCTAAATAGGTGAATACACAATCGTTTTCTTTCGCACCCCATTCAGATCTCGATTGAGAATCTCGTCGTTCAAGCGTATCGAAATCCGAGTCCACTCCCCTGGAAAGAACTCCTTTATTCTTAAAGCCAAGGCTCTTCAGCTCGTTCGCCATCTGCTTAGTAGGCGCCAAAGTACAGCCTCACGAATCGTGGGCAATACGGGGAAACACCAAAATGAATCCACGAATCAACCCGATGTTGTAATGCCCCGTGTATTGGTGACAATTCGTATGATACGTTGAGGAAGAGGGGATCCCTAACATGCTAGCCGCCCACAAAGCAGTCAGACCTAGAGGACCTTCGGTAGAGACATAAATAAAATCATTTGGCTGACCCATCCTCAATCCATCATATCCAGGCAATGGGATTCCCGCCACGAGGAACTCGCTTAACCTACCCCCAAACGATCGAGATCTTTACGTTCTCCCTTTTGATTCGGCCGTACTACTTGAACTTCGAATTCTCTGAGGCTCAACCCTTCCGCTAGGCACCCTAATGTCATCGAAACCCCATTGACTTCGAGCGGAAAGGTTTCCGTCACGAGCGCCAATTTCATTGAAAAAAGGAAATCTCGGAGGATCTACTGTGGGATCGGCGGCAATCCCAACGCAGCGGGATCGGGTCCTAGAATTTTTAACAGTTCCACTTCAAAAATGAGCGCCGAAGCCGGAGGGACACCCGGCGTTCCTTGTTCACCGTATCCCAGCTTGGCCGGCACGTACAGCTTCACCTTTCCCCCCTCACCGATCAGCTGAAGCCCTTGGGTCCAACCTGGAATTACTGAATTCAAGACGAACTCCGAAGGCTCATTTCGCTTGTAAGAGCTATCAAACTCAACCCCATCGAGAAAAGTACCCACATAGTGGCAACTCACCTTATCATTCTTCCCGGGCTTTCGGTCACTTCCTTTCTCAATGATTTGAAAATAAAGACCCGTGGCAAGCGACTGGTAACCGGGTTGCCCGACAATGGAATCGAAAAACTCGAGCTCCTCTTCCCGGTTTCGTTTCATCTGGTCCTGCCGGACCATCCCTTCGCGCTCGACAAAGTAGTTCTGCATCGGATCCAGAGACTTCGACAGATCCGTTGGAGGATCCTCGCGATTCACGTACCGTTTCATCCCTCTCGAAATGGCGTCTACTTCGGCATCCGTGATCTCAAGACCGCCTAGGTTAAACCTTTCCGAAAGGAGGAACCCCCAAGTCTCGAGTAGCTCCATCGAGGTGAATTCTGCAACCTCCTCCTGCAAAACCTCGTCAGGCGATTGACCTGTCAGACTAAAACTGGTGGAAAAGATTGCTAGGAAAGCGATTTGCTTCTTCATAAATGACTCGTTTTCAAATAGATACCTCTCATAAACACGAATGGGCAGAAACCTTGTCAAGGAGCAGTCCCCATACGTTGAAAAGCAAGACCTAGCGAAAAAAGGTGAATTGTAAACGACCAAAACGAGACACGGCCACATGAGCAACGAAATCTTCTGGATCAGCGGCGACGGGGTAATAACGACTGCCAAAGAGAGCAAGGGATCGACTTTACTCGAACTCACGATTGCCTCCAATAGTATCGGTAGGATTGATGCCGGCATCTTTTCGTTGCATTCCCGTTTTTAGTGCTTTGTAAATCGTCTCCGAATGTCAGACCAATCCTCCCTCACCGTACTTGTCGTTGGCTCCGGCGGACGCGAACATACTCTCGTAAATGCTTGCGTAAACAGTCCGCTCGTGAAGCGGACCCTAGCGGTGCCTGGGAACCCAGGTATGGCCGCGATTTGCGACTGCAAACCAGTCGCAGCTGACAACATAGATGGGGTGGTCCGACTGGCAGAGAGCGAGAGCGTAGATTTTGTTATCGTCGGACCCGAGGTTCCGCTTTGCCTGGGGCTGGTAGACCGACTGAACGACAAGGGAATCCTAGCTTATGGCCCCAAAGCGGACGGTGCCCGATTTGAAGGCAGCAAGACCTACACCAAGGAGCTACTGCTCAAATACAAAATACCAACTGGAGCCGCAGCCAATTTCACAGAATCCGAGGCCGCTATTCAATATCTAGATACCGCTAGCTTTCCTATTGTCGTGAAGGCTGACGGGCTCGCAGCGGGTAAAGGTGTAGTCATCGCCGAGGATTTAGAGACTGCCAAAAAGGCTGTAGTCGACATGATTGACGGCGGCGCTTTTGGGGAGAGCGGTAAGTCCGTTCTTATCGAAGAGTGTCTTGTTGGTGAGGAAACATCAATCCACGCAATTGTATCCGGAAAGGACTACGTCATCCTGCCTACGAGCCAAGATCACAAGCAAGTTTACGAGGGTGACGTCGGCCCCAATACCGGGGGAATGGGCGCTTACTCTCCAGCCGATTTGATAGACGATGCGATGATGCAACGTATCGAAGCCGAAATCGTCAAGCCCAGTATCGACGGGATTGCGGCTGAAGGGATAGACTTTCGCGGAACCCTTTTCATTGGTCTAATGATGACTGCTACTGGCCCCAAAGTGCTGGAGTATAACACCCGGTTTGGAGATCCTGAAACTCAAGTGTTGATCACTCGCCTGGAGACCGACCCAGTCAAAATCATGCTGGCGGCCGCAAAGGGCAAGCTGGGAGAGATCAACGTGAAAGTAAAAGACGAATACGCCATGGTTGTTGTCCTTGCCGCAGAGGGCTACCCCAATGGCTATCGGAAAGGCGACCCAATTTCTTTCCCGGATTCGGTGGGAGACAACCAATTCATATTCCACGCGGGAACAAAGGCAGACGAAGCTGGAAATATAGTTACAAACGGAGGCCGAGTTCTTGGAATTACCGCTCTAGGAGCCAATCTTCCCGAAGCTCGCGACAAAGCCTACGAATTATCCGATAAAGTTGACTACAAGTCCAAGTACTTGCGGCGTGATATCGGGGCCAAAGAGCTAGCGCGAACGGAATGATTCCTCCGCGAAGCGATAATACCTTATAAATCGGGATGCGGCATACAGCCGCCACGACCAAGTGGCGATACCTTACGGCTGCAGTTGGAACAGGAAGAACTCGTATTTTTTGACCGCACAAAATTTGTCGGCGTCAATCAATACTCTTTGCGACAGCGCTTTCTCGTATTTGCTGCGACCAAACCACTTAACAATCTTCCAGAGGAAAGGGTTCCGTTCCCGAAACTTCTCAGTCAAAATGTCCGCGCCCAGCAAAATCTTTTCTGCCCAATCATCGGCAATTTCAAGGGTCTTGCGAATGTCCGGCGTTATATCCCTGCGACTGACAACTTCAAAGGCACTTTCTTCTGCCTTTTTCAGAAACTCATTATAGTCGTGCCCGCTCTTGGACAATTCACCCGCATTCTGATCTAGGACAAAATAGTCACACACCATTAAATAGCCCTTTGGGTTCAAGGCCTGTTGAGCCACTTCAAATACCTTGTCCAGGGGAATATACTGGCAAGACTCACTCATAATAATGAGATCGTATCCACCTTCCAATTGCGAATCTTCGAATTTTGTGAAATGAAAGGGAGCTTCTACTTTTTCGGCAAAGACCTTTTTCTGATTGATGTCGGGTGAAAGCCCTTCGACCTCATTCCCTTGAGCTTTCAAATGCAGGCAAAGTTCCCCCGTACCACAACCCACATCAAGTACCCGGCGGGTTCCTTCAGGAATACT
>Ga0213868_10003779_pt1 | contig 14017 bp, 5 predicted proteins | sample PICome_9_FD_160087 | JGI IMG/M metagenome (GOLD analysis project Ga0213868, IMG submission 160087) | Coastal seawater microbial communities near Pivers Island, North Carolina, United States - PICO127 | ecosystem: Environmental > Aquatic > Marine > Coastal | place: USA: North Carolina | collected...
CGTTATCGTCTCGGTAAGCGCCCGTGCCGAGGAGCATTTTCGACGGATCTTTGTCCGCGTGAAACAGTTCCGAGACCCCCAAGATTGGGTCCTGATGATTACGAGCGCGACGACAACAAAACGAGAGAGGTCAGCGAAAGGGTACTCTCGAAACGAGACCGAGTGCAAAACGTTGTGTTCACACAAAATGCTCTTTGGCGGCCGAAAACCCCCAACGACGAAAGAGATAAAATACAAAACGAATGAGTACGCGTACCTTTGGCGCGGCTTCCACCTGCGACCACATCGAGACGACTCCAAAGTCGCTTTTCGTCGTCATCGTCGCAAAAGGAGTGCGTCTGTTTGTTGTCTGCGTTAAAGTTTGATTAAAAAGGTGTTCCCAAACCCTCAGTCTTCTCGCGAGGGTGGATGTGCGCATGCAAAAAAGTAAATACTGCCGCTCGTTTTGCGGGTTTTTTGGTCAATTTTTTGAAGGAGAGAAAATAAGCAAGATATTCAGAGTTTCGTCGAAACGGCTGTTTTTTTCTTCTCGGAAAAAACAATCTCATCAGGAGTTTTAGAGTATATCAAAGAAGATACGAAGAGAGAGAAAGAAGATTAGCGCGAGATAAGAGCGAAAAGCATCTTCGTCTCACGTCTGGAGCGACGACGACGCGAGTTTAGCAGAAAAGAGTTTCTTTGACGATGATCGGGGACGAGAGAGATTCTTTTTTGTTGTGGGATTTGATCGTGAGTAACGACGATGTGTGTTTCCAACACATTCTTCCGAGATTGAATTCGACGGATGTGAAATTCTTGTACGAGGTGAATACAGAGACGAGAGCTTTGATTAAGAGATCGTCTCGTAAAGAAGAGTTGAAAAAGAAGTTTTATGTTAAAGAGATGTCGTCGATATCTACGTTGGAGTTTATGTGGGAGAATAAATCGTTGTGGACGCTTTACATAAAAGGCGGAACAAATTTCTGCTATCAGGTTGCTCAAACGAATAAACTCGAGTTGCTCAAGTGGGCGCGAGAAGAGAAAAAGTGTGAGTGGAGTATAGGGCCGATTAATGCGGCCGCAGAACAAGGTAATCTGGAAATGGTAAAGTATTGCGTGGCAAAGAAGTGTCCTATCGGTGAGTGGACGTGTGGAAATGCTGCCAAAAACGGTCATCTCGATGTACTCAAATACTTACGCGAAGAAGCCAAAGCGCCTTGGGGTTCGGAAACTGCCAATTGGGCGGCTGAAAGAGGTCATCTCCACATACTCGAATATCTTGTTGAGCGTAAGTATAATCAATTTGACGAGTATGCGTGTACGGGTGCGGCCATGTCCGGCCACTTGGACTGTTTGAAGTACTTACACGAAACCGCCAAAGCGCCTTGGGACAAAGAAGCGGTACGCTACGCGCACGAGAACAAACACCCCGAGTGTTTACAATACTGCCTCGACAATTACTGTCCTCTCCCAGAAGGCTGGTCTTACGAAGTTGGAGAGTTACGCGTGCCAGACCATTCAGAATCAGAATCAGAATCAGAATCAGACTTAGAATCAGAATCATAATTCGACTTCTTTGAATACTACTCGTACTGCGCGCGCAAATATTTCGCGAAGAAGGAAGTATTTTCCTCCAAAACGGCCACTTTTTTTTCTTCAAATTCAAACGCAAATCACATTAAAGAATAAAGGAGAGTATTCGTATTACTACTATTTACTGGTATCATCATCATCATCATCATCATGGCGACGAAACTCGCGCAAAAGATACAAATCACGGAACAAACCAGCCGAACGATGGTTGAGAATCAACTCAGAATCGGGTTAGACGTGGTGTGTTATCAGAGAGGTACGCGCGAGAGAGATTTGGTTTTTGAATTCTCTTTTCTGGTTCTGTTTCTTCTTCTCGTCGCGACGTCTCGTTCGCAAAAGTGCTGACCTTTTCGTCTTCTTCTCTCTTTACGGCTTTGGGGTGACGCGTGTGGTCTTCTTTCTCCGCGTGCGATTATGCAGGTATATTTGACGCGAACACGCACTTTACGGAACCGAAGCAACCACAAACGAATAAGAGTAGTACGAGTGGTGGTAATAACGCGTTGAACGTACCAAAGATGCTTCGGAAGTGCGCGAAATCGAAACGATTGCTCGACGCGATGGAAAACGGCGTGTTCGATGCGCTGGAGCGAGGGTACTTGCGAACGGTGGCGTTGGTTATTTCTCACCCGGACGATCCGAAGACGTTGTTGGAGGAGTATTTGTTCACCGTAGAGTACGACGAGGCGAAGCGAGCGAGGGTGTTGACGAGCGGCGGCGGCGCGAAAGACAAAGAAAGGGTTTTGTCGGCGGATGCGGCGACGGGGAAGAAAAGAGACGAGGAGAGACTGACGGATCCGAAAAGGATTCGAAAAAACGCGATCGCGACGACCCGAACGCTTTTGTCGCTGGTGAGAACGCTCGACGCGTTGCCGGATGGAAGCGCGGCGAATTTGAACTTGACGTACACTGAGGAAACGCCGGCGACGTACGAACCTCCATTTTTTGAAGCCGCGGACGACGCCGCCGTGGACGATGAGGATGGCGACGGTTTGTCGATGAAGGAGGAGTATCACGACGGGTCCAAGACGTGGAAGAGAGATCCGTTTACGATGGAGCTCGGAAAAATTGAAACGCTCTATCACGCAATGAAGGTGAAAGCGTCGAGCGCGTTGGATCCGTTGTTGGACGAGGAAGAAGAGGAAGAAGAAGAAGAAGAAGAAGAAGTTGTGATTGAGGAACAGATTGGAGTGGTTCAGAAACCAACGGTATTGACGGTTGAGAAAGAAAAACCGAGAAGACAATCGACGCGCTATCCAGATCGAGACGCGATGAGAATCCACGGAGGCGTCGATCCCAACGCAAACGTTGTTCCGGAAACGCAGTTAGTTGGCGCTTTAACGATGGTTCATCCACCACCGGTAGAAAAGAAGAAACGTGGAAGACCACCAAAAAGAGCCAGACCAGCGGAACCGGTACAAAGGAAAAAGCGCGGCCGACCGGCAAAGGTTTCGGAGGATCTTTCGCAGCCTCCGAAGCAGAAAAAGGCAAAAGTTGTCGCGAAGAAGGAAAAAGAGAAGAAGAAAAGAAAAGTAGCCACCGTCGCTACGGTCACCGATGACTCCGCGTTAGCGTCGCTCAAAGAGTTCATCGAAACCATGGGCGGCCACCTACCGGCGAACTGGTCCGCGAAAGTCGCGAGTCGCGAGAGGACGGATAAAGGACGGATATCGCTTCACACGGACGTCACCTATATCGACCCGAACGGGAAGAGATACAGATCTAAACTCGAAGTCGCGAGGTGTTTAAATTTACTCGTCCAGTGATTATTGGACGATGATGATGATGATGATGATGATGATCAAAGTGATTTTTGAACAACAACAACAACAACAACAACATTCAGAGAGATGCGAAGGTTTTATAGTGGCTTTTAAAAACATACACTCATACTAAGGTTGTAAAAACAGAATTTAGCGAAAGAGAAAGACACGCGCTTTAAATATATATTACCGGTACCAGTACCTGTTTCCTAGGTGTACATATAATTACAAATACTTTACAAACGCCGGGACACCTTCGCTAATTCTTCGCAAAGACATGACCGCTAAGAGCAAAATGTCCGCCTTGGATTCACTTTCCTTCTTCTGACCTAAAATGCGTATGCCGTCGTCGGTTGTCAACACATCGCCTTGGAATCGTTCGTCCATACCGGTGACGAGCATATCTTTTACTTCTCCGGGTAAATCGATGATACAATCGATGTACCCGCTTCTATTCTTTACGCTCGAGCTCACCGCGATGACTTCTTTAATACCTAATTCAGACGCTGCGTAAGCAATTTCGCGTTCGAGCAAAGCGCACGAGGTGAAACTGTCCGTCACTTCGCCGAAATGTTTTAACAAACAGTGCGAAGCGACGGAAAATTCACGCGCGGTTTTTGCTTTGAACACGATATTTTCAGCCGTTCTCCTGGCGGTATCCGTGGCGATGTAAGCTGGCGAGATGGACAAGTCTTCCGTCGATTCGCGAACTTCAGTCGTAACCAGCATCGCGTCGTCTTCAATATCAGGATTCTTGTCATCTGGGACGAGCGTTTTGTGAATGATTTTCACTTCCCCTGGAAGGCATGCTTTCAAGCGCATCATTTCAACGCGTTGTAACTGCGAATAGAGCAACTCGAGGTACAAATCTGCACCAACCGAATCGACTTCGCCGGATTGTTTCTCGCCGAAGAGAGTACCGACGCCTCGAATGGACATGTCTCTTTCCGCCAACTTGAAACCTTCGCCTAATCCACACGACTCTTCCAACGCTAACAAGCGTTCCTTCGCTTTTTCGTTCAATGATTCTGGATCTAGCCCGTAAAACATCCACGCGTGCGCTTGACGATCGGCGCGACCGACGCGACCACGCAACTGATACAACGACGCTAAGCCGAACGATTGCACTTCTTCGATGATAATCGTGTTGCAATTCGGAATATCTAAACCAGACTCAACAATCGTCGTGCACAATAAGACATCCGCCTCGCCGTTGGAGAATTCATCCATGACCGCATCCAAAGTATCGCCGTCCATTTGTCCGTGCGCTTCAATCACGCGTAAGTTTGGCAAAATGCCGAACAACCTTTGCCGCGAATCGCCCATCATCATGATTCTGGGAACGATGTAATAAATTTGCCCGCCTCGATTGATTTCGTACTCAATAGCCTCGCGAATTTTGTCTTCGTCCATTGGCAATAAGTTTGTTCGAATCGGTCGACGTTCTGGTGGCGGCGTTTGAACTAAACTCGCGTCCCGAAAACCAGAGATGGCCATATGCAACGTTCGCGGAATAGGGGTCGCCGATAAAGTTAAAACGTCCACGGTAGCTTTCAACGCGGAAATTTGGTCTTTGTGCCTCACCCCGAACCTTTGCTCTTCGTCAATGATCAACAGATCCAAGTTGTCGTAGACTTCCGTCGATAAGTTCAACAAACCGTGCGTACCGACGATGATTTGTGCTCTTTCTGAGTCCTTTTGGCTAAACTTCTCTAAAATTTCTTTTTGATCTTTTGTCTTGACGTGCCTCGTGAGAAGATTGACTTCTACACCCAAGTGTCGAAATCGCGCAGCGACGTTCGCGGCGTGCTGTTTCGCCAGAACCGTCGTTGGCGCGAGAATAAACGAATTCTTGCCGGAAAAGCACGCTCGAGATATGGCTCTGAAAGCGACTTCTGTCTTACCAAAACCGACATCGCCGACGATGATTCTATCCATGGGCGTGTCTCGAGTCATGTCCTCGTTGATATCCTCGATAGCCATCTTTTGGTCGGGAGTGAGCTCAAAACGAAACCCTTCAGCAAATTTTGCCTCTTCATCCGGTTTCGATATTCTATACGGTGCTCGGACGCACTGTAATCGTTGTAAATACACGCACATTTGGTGCACGACTAAATCGCGAATCTGTTTTTGCATCTGCGCTTCTTTCGCTTCCCACGACCCGAGTTTATCGTACAGCTTTGAAAGTCTCGGCGGTTTTACTTGCGCGCCGGGACTGGCGTATCTATACAATTGCATGGACGCTTTCTTCGGTTCAATTTTTGCGGTATCATCCGCGAACTGAATGAACAAGAACACTTTCCTCGTGCCTTCGTTTCTTCCGGTCTCCTCGTCTTCGTGGTTGATCGAACGCATACCTAAAAACTTCCCAATGCCGTATTTTCGGTGGACGACGTATTCACCGATAACCAACTTGAACGGATCAATAGAATTGTTCGCTAATCCGTGGGTGCTGTCGTTGTAGCCTTCCAAAACACGGTTGTTCATTTCCAACGCGTAGCCGATTCCATCGAGCGCCTCTCGCACATCCAGTTCGCTCATCATCTCAGCTAATCCGCCTTCGTCCTCTGACGACGACGATGATGCTCCTAACCGCGTCTTCTCGACGTCAACTATGCTTGCTGCCATGGTCGTCATAGCGCCCAGCTTCGCCGCGTCTTCGCCTTCGTTGAACGACCGTTTCACCGCTCTCATGCCTCTTTGCCTTCTCTCCGTGAATAATCGACGCAAACGGTCGCTCGCTTTCTCCTCGTTTGTTTTGCTGCTATCACTATTGCTGCTGCTGCTGCTGCTATTACTATTATCTTCCTCCATTTTATTCTCCTCGAACATCCTCGCCAACTTCGTCTCTGGATCCGAGGACGCTTTCAGCCGTTCCAACTTTAACCGCTCTCTCAACGTCTTGAACGCCTTTTCAAAATCCGCCACGAATTCCATTTCGTTTTGCTTTTCTCTCGCCTCTCGCGACGGATTATATTTCGGCGCGATAATGTGCGAAGACGACGACGACGAAAAAGACGATGAAGGCATCATCGCGGTCACCGACGAACCGTCATTTTTGGCGTTCCCGTTGACTGCTGTAGAACCTCTTTTCACCGCGCTGCTCTTCTTTTTCACTCCTTTTTTCGAAGAAGACGACGAAGACGCGGTCGCGTCGGAGATCCCGCCACCTCTTCTCACGACGCGCCTGCGCACTTTCGCGTGTTGCACTCCCGCCGGAGGCGAAGTCGCGGCCGTCGTCGCGGTTGTCATATCTTCTTCTCCGTCGTCGTCTGAATCGTCGTCTTCTCTTTCGTCGCTCTCGTTCTTCTTCTCTCGACTACTACTACTACTGGTAGTATCACTCTCCTCATCCCCTACAGTCACTTCTTTCTCTTTTGCCAACATCATCTTCTTCGTCGTCGCGAGGCTTTTCCTCTCCCTCTCCAACGCCACCACCAACCGGTCCACGAGCTCTTGTTTCTTCCCAGTTTTCTTCAACTTCCGCTTCTCCAGTTCGCTCTTTAAGTCCGGGACTTTTAGTTTCGAGAGCACGAGTTGCATCTGTTGTTCGCTTTCTTCTTCGTCATCGTCGTCGTCATCTTCTCCTTTTCCTTTTCCATCTGCGCCATGCAAACGACGCTCGAACGAGGCGTCGATTGAATCCGTCTGTTGCATCGCTCGAATGTTCCAACGTGTCTTTTCAGCGCGCGATGAGACTCCTCCCCTTTTCCTCCCGCGCACAAAAGGCGAAGAATATCTTCGAGGGGTGTGAAAAGAAGCCGTTGCGGTGTTCGGCGCGGTGAAAGTGGCGAATTGTGGTGTCCTCGCACTCATTTTGTGTATTCAATGCGTGCAAATGTAATGACGAAGCCGCCACAAAAGTTTTCCCCGGGAGTAGGGAAAAGAGAAAAAGGTACCACGTTTACGATGCAAAACGTCTCTGCCTGCGTTCGATCCTCCGCGCATTCGTACGTCGTCGAAAGGAGGAGGAAGTATGGTTCTTGTGGTTCACGCGCTGGCGTCGTCGTCAGAGCGAGGAAAGGTTTACTCGCGGAAAAGTTCGAGAAGGAGGAGGAAAAGGACACGAACGGGGAAGCCGTCGGCGAGGACGACGCGTCGGGGGATGCGGTGCGACTGTGCGCCTGCAACAGCAACGAGACGTACGAAAACTGCTGCCAACGCGCGCACGAGAACGGGATAACGCGAGAGACGACGCCAGAAATGATCGTTCGCGCGAGATTTACGAGCTATAAGGAAAATAAACCGGAGTTTATCGTCGAGAGTACGCACGAGGATTCGCCAGATTTTACCAAGAGAGACGAGACGGATGCGGAAAACGCGCGGAGGACGCTCGAGTCAGACGCGAAGGCGACGGCGAAGAAGATTCGGTTTTTGAGCTTGAAAATCATGAAGAAAGGGAGTAATGGCGAAAATGAGAGTGGTGGTGAAGAGGCGTTTGTTTCGTACGAGTGCGCGTTCGACGCGGGAGAGAAGAGGGCGAAGAAATCGAGGGCCAAGGCGAAAACGCTCGCCGAGCGAGCGAGGTATCGAAAGGATAAAGATGGGAAGTGGAAGTACGTGGACGCGTTGCAATTGAACGATAACGTTCTTTCTGCGGATGGTTTTGACGATGGAGGGCACAATCGGGGGAAGAGTAATTGGGGGAACGGTAATTTAGGCAAAATCTTTTAGCGGGAGGAGGCAAGATTTTCTGACGTTTCTTGCCCTCGCTCGAGGGAGCGCGCGGGCGTTTTTGTAATCTATTATCAATCTACGATTTCGTAATCTTTCGAACGAATGACGAAGGCGTCGATTGTTGTGGCTACCATCGCTGTTACCGGCGTTGATGGCGGTGCTGCCAGCGGCGACGACAACGGCGACGACGACTCGTGTCTTTTCATTCCTCCCGTTGTCGTCATTTCTGCTCGCCTCGTCAAGCACGCTTTGCGCATTTGCGGGTTCAAGCACGTCTTGCATTTGCCGCATTTTTGACTCGAACGTATGATTGGGAAGGTGAATTTCTTCTTTGCTCTTTTTTGCTCGCTGTTGTTTCCATCGCCGTCCTTCTCGCTCTTCTTCGTTTTCTTTGCGCTCGCCCGGTTATTGTTCTTCTGTTGTTCTTTCTCGACAGATTTACGTTTCAAGTACGAACGAAAGATATCGTTATTGAAAGGCGTTTCCGGCGGCGTCGGTTCTCGATTGATGGCGATTGATATCGTCTCCGCCGGACGTTTTTTCTTTGGTCTGCCGAGTTTTGGCGCTTTACTCGCCATCGCGGCTGCACTTTTTTCTGGGTGCAGCAAAGGACTCGGAAAGTCAAATTCAGTGAACTCTTGCCCGGTCGAAGCGACTGGAACGACAGGACATATCCATTTTGGCAACTCGCGCGGATATCCGGTACGGCGCTCCCATGCCCGAACGCACAAGACTTGGTGATTAAACAAACGCGTGACTTCCGTCCTCGTCATCCCTCGCGTGACCGAACCGATGGACGCGCCGAGTAGAGTGACTATTTTCGGCGACGTTTTGAGAGTTTCAATGTCGACACTCACAGGTTTTGCCGCCGAGCGAAGGTCGAGAAAGACTTCATTCACTTGAAAGTACGTGCCGTGCAGCGGGAAGCTGCGTTTACAGGCGCACAAGGCGGTGACGAAGAAGACGCATTTTATTGAAGAAGGCTCAGAGGGAGGAGAAAGATGAGAAGGAGCAGGAGGAGGAGGAGGAGTGGTAATGATGATATCCTCTTCATCATTCTCTTTGCTGATGTTCGTCTTTGCATCTTCCATGACGATATCGTCGTCGTTGTCGTCGTTATCGTGGTTATTTTGTTCGTGCTCCTCTTCGGACGACGTTGATATTTTATAGACGCGTTCAAAATCGCTCGCCTCTCTCGGAGCTGCGATGACGCAATACCGCCGCGTTGCGTCGCATTCGCCGATTATAGACGTTGGATGTGGCGAGAGCGAATGCAAAAGTTCCGCCGGAACGCATTCATCTGGCACTCGCCACCCTTGTACCTCTGAACGAAACTGCGCTTTTGTGAACGAGGATAAATCCGCGAGTTGATTGTGTCGATTAGGGGTTAAAAACGCCTCCTCCTCCTCCTCGGCGGTTGTCGTCTTGGCGGCAGTTGCTGCATTGAACTTTGCGAACCGAGGATCCTCGACTTCCCTCAAAACTTCGTCTTCGGCTTCGCTTTCAAACGCCGCATCATCTTTCAGCGCTCTCTCGTCGACTTCAGCAACCGCTTCCATCGCCTTTGTTTTCGCCTCGGCTAAAATGCCAAACGCGGCGGACGCTCTCTCGAGATCGTTTCGATTTTTGTCCGGGTGGCAGATTTTTGACAACGATTTAAATCGCCGCATGATCATCGCTGCCACGGCGCTTTTGTTTTCTTCGACATTGTCGTCGTCGGAATCATCCTCCGAGGAAAGGAGTAAAAGAACGCGCATGGCCTTCTTGCCGGCGGGTTTACCTAAATCTGTCCAGATCTTCCCGGCGGCGACGATTGAATCCATCGTTTCCGCGACGTTGTTTGCGAACGCGTCGTTTTGTAGAGAGAAAGGAGCAAGGGGCGCAGTATGTGATGGTTCTACATGCAGAGGAGACGCATCTTCTACCGATGCTGCTGTTGCTTCGGAAAAATCCTTCTCATTTTGCTGCTGGTGCTTCTGCGCTTTTGCACGCTCAACGAATTCTTCAACTGTGAGAACATCCGCCGCAAGATTATCAGACGATTCCGTAGGGCTGTTGAATCCATCTAGACTAGACGGTGATTCTATGCTCGAATTCGATGGAAACCGTTTTCCAATGACGTTATTATTCGTCGCCGTTGGCGTCAACGGCATCTTCGGCGACGAACCCTCCGACGGCGACGCCAAGCCGATATCTTCGATATCTTCGATCGGTTGCGTTCTCGTTTGTTCCTTCGTAAGATCAATCGTTACTACTTCTTTCGGCGGCGTTGGAGGTTCTGCGTTGTTGACGTTCGGTGCAGGCGTGTATACTCCGACGTTGTTCATGTTATTATTCCTTCGTTTACCACCACACTTGGCGTATTCGCAGTCGGAGTTCATTGGACAACTCGCGCAATTCGGATCGCGCTTCGCGCAAAACACCTTCCCAAGCGTAATCATGTGATAATGCAGCTCGTACAACATCGTCACGTCGAACGTGTTCAATCTTTCGCTCAAAAATTCGTACACTGATTCTTCTGGGGCGTACTGCTCGAGAAGTTCGAGCTTGAAATCGTCTTCGAGCGGAACCCATCCTAGGCGCGCCATGATTCGTCCGACGTTGACGTCTACAGGGAAGTCTCTATTTTCCAACGAGAGTAAGTTTACGCACGCCGAAGTCTTTGCGCCCATGCCTTCTATCTCGTTGAGATACGCGTTTGCTTCTTCTGTGGAGGCTTCACGAAGGAATTCGAGCGACAAAACGCCGCGTTCGTCGAGCACACGCCGAAGAATTTTCTTGATTCTATGCGCGAGCATGGAGTGCATGCCGCGACATCGAATGCACTCGATGATATCGTCGATTGAGGCTTCGTGCAAAACGCGGTGCCAATCTACGCAGTCGCGCACTATAATTTCATTCTCGGTAGGATCGTTGTCGCAAATGAAGTCTTGACGATCTCGAGCAGCTTGCGCGAGCGCTTTCAATTTATCTGTCTTTGCTCGTCGCTCGCGTCGGTTCAATTCTGCCCTCGAGGCTGCTTGTTGCTTCGACGCTTCTCTCTCTTCTCTCAGTTTTGCTTTGTTTTCGCGCATTTTCTTTTCTTTTGCTTTCTGCTCTTCGTCTTCTTTGCGCAAAATTTCCGCTTCCCGGACGATTTCGTCGATATCGTCGTTCAACATCTCCTGCGGCTTATCGCACCCGTTGTGTCTTTTATCGAAACTTCGAGAGCAGGTCCAGTTCAAGTAATCCGCTGCTTCTACGTTCTCCGACGTCGTGTTGTGAGTAAGTAATGAATCTGCTAACGCTTTTGGTATCCGTCGCCACTTACCGCAATCCTCGTTCGAACATTCGATCCACGCCTCTTTCTCGCTAAATCTGCGCTTCGTCAACGGCGTTTTCGAAAAATCGTTCCACATTTGTCGCTCGCTGTAATACAGTTGCTCTAACGGAGACATGACAGGTAACTCGACAATAACTGAAGACTCGTGAAGGTCTGTATTTTCATCAAGTGATGTCCTATCGAGCTCAAACGAGGACGAGTCGATCTTCGGAACACCGCGACAAAGGAAGAAGGAAGGTTGCTCGATGTCATCTTTATCGTCAATCTGCATGCGCTCAATCACTTCCGCCACGGCTGCTGCTCCCATTTCAGTTTCTATATCTAAAGCATCTCGCATTTCTACATCCTCCTCCTGAGCAATATTATCTCTCCCGGTTTCTCTCGAAACAATGCGATCAATTGCATTTCGTACAACCTCGCTCGCCGCTTGCGCGCATTCCTTCTCGTACCTCTCCCTGTCTTTTTCAACTACCGAATTGATGACATTTTTCACCAAATCCTTCACTCTTACCGCTCTCTCGACGCGTTCTAAATGCTTGCTTTGCGTTTCCTCCGTCACTGGAAACTTGGCCATCAAATTTAACATCGCTGTTGATGATAAAACGTCCGTCACGTTTTGCGTTAAATTCGCGCCGATGACCGAATCGAGGACTGAACCGCCCCAGGAGACGTCCAAAGGTCTATGACCGAGAGTTTTACGCGATTTACGAAGAAACTCGCCGATTTTATCGCGCCACATCCGTTTCTCATCGTGACCAAACTTTTGAATGGCGAGTTGTCGCCCTTTCCAGATTTTCGGGATGACGTTTTTCTTCTTCGATTGCTGCTGCGCAAGAGGAGGCGGCGGAGCTCGCTTTCGCTGCACGTCGCGAAAGAAGATATCTTCCGAGTCCGATTCGCTGCTACTAGTGCTACTATCGGAGGAGAAATAATCGTCGTACGATTCGCGCGGTCGTGATTCTATCTCTGGATTCGGATGTCGCCATCTTTGCTGAGCATCTTGAGAACCGTTTTCGAAGGCGTTTCCGGATCGGAACCAGCCGCGTTCGCCCGGCGTTCGCGGACCGCTTCGCTTGGATTTCGCCAACCACGTGACTTTTGGTTTCACGACGACGGCAACCGCAGCAGTAGGGAAAGATGGCGAAAGCGACGTTCTCTTAGCGTAGCTTTCAAACGTGCTCGCATCCCAAATTAAATCTGAGGCATTCGTGGCGAGTTCTGTTCTTGGAAACGGTGTGATGCGATGGACGAGAGCTTCGCTCGACTCGACGACGCGTTCGATGGCTTCTTTAACGAGCGTACGAACGATGCACCTTTCGTGATCGTCGTCGTCATCTTCATCTTCGCATGGAAGAGTAACTTCTACTTGTTTTTGTTGTTGCACTCGACCACGACGCAAATTTGTGGCGCCCGTAAGAAACCACTCGTCTCGTACTTTCGTGTCCGAAACGAGATTTTGTACGCGACGTTTCGCATCGGCGAACAAGTTCTGATACATTTTTATAGTCCCGTGCGCGGGTACGACGGACACATCCAGAGATCTCAAAAAGTCTCTGTAAATGTCTTTTTGTGCGCTGATGGCTTTGGGCATGTGCATGGTACTTATCGCGTCGATGTGATCCATAATGTGTTCCTGTTTCCTCGCGTTTATATTTTGACACGTCTCGCGAAGGTTCAGCAAATTCGAGCCTACCCAATCGTGAATGGTGTCGAGGACATCCGTGAACGAGTAAGAAGGAGACGATACGGCCTCCGCTTCCATTTGAACACCTTCACCTTCTTCTTCTTCTTCTTTTTCCTCGTTTGTATCTTTCTTCAAAAAGCGTATGGGATGCGTTCTCGCTTTCGGTTTTCGAAAATCCATCACCGCGGCCAACCGTCTCGGGACGATCGTTTTCGGCACAAAGTTACGCCTCTTCTCCTCCTTCCTTTTCTTTCTCTCCAACTCTTTCAGCCGTCTCTTCTTCTCCTTCCTCGATTTCTTCGTTTCGTAATACTGCGACAAATCGTAAAACTCTTTGGTAATCCTCACTTCCTCCTCGTCCTCGATGCCTTCGAATCCCCATCGAGCGACGTTAATCCCTTCGACTAACCTCGTCAACCGCTTAAACCTCGATTCCGTTTTAATCCGCTTATAATCTTTGCTAATGATGGACTCCAAAATCACCGCCGGTCTCCTGTGACCATCGTTCGACCGTTTCTCCGTAAACCTCGTCACCGGTACTGGATACAATTTCAACCACTCGGCTTCGCGAAACTCCATCTCTTTCGCCTTCTGCGCGGTGATCGGCAACAGATCCTCGCCTCGATTGCGCAACCCCGGTCGGTAGGCGTTCGCGCTCGCTTCGGATTGTCTTCGTAACCGAGCTTGATGTTGCTGAGATTTCGTGAGGTGCTTTTCGTACGCGATGAACACGTCCGAGTGATTCTCATCATCGTTCGTGTTAGTAGTATTCACGTCTGAATCGTCGTCCTTCTTTTCAGCCTCTTTGCCTTTGTCTTCTTCTTCTTCTTCCTTCGTTGTTACCTTTTGCTCCCGCTGATGCTTTTTGTCCTTCTCCTCCTCACTGAGTAGGAGTTTACGAATGCCATCAAACCCGCCGCGCTGCTCAAAAATTCTCGGTTTCCCTCCAAAAATAGGAACGTTAATGTCGTCTCGTTCCTTCTCCTTCTCCTCCTCTTC
>Ga0213868_10003781_pt1 | contig 14015 bp, 13 predicted proteins | sample PICome_9_FD_160087 | JGI IMG/M metagenome (GOLD analysis project Ga0213868, IMG submission 160087) | Coastal seawater microbial communities near Pivers Island, North Carolina, United States - PICO127 | ecosystem: Environmental > Aquatic > Marine > Coastal | place: USA: North Carolina...
GTTAATTTTTATATCCGTCAAAATAGACGTTATACCACCGCTATACGGCGGTGTAGGGTAAATACTTTTATTTACCTTATTATTTTCTACTGTCTGTTTTCCTTTATCTTGGTAAATCAAATAAAACTCTCTAGCTTTTCTGTCGCTAGGGTTAAAAGGCTCTATATTTTTAATAGTTTCCTTTCTGTCCGTCCAGTCATTAGATACGGCTATTTTGTTATCGTCTAATCTATACCTTACCTTTTCGAAGTCTATAACTTCTAGCTTATCTACTCTAGACTTATCTAAAGCCCAAACCCCACGCAAGCAAAACATATTTGAAAGCTCTAGGTCTTTCGCAATTTGCTCCGCTATTTCGTTTAGGTTATAGTCCGAGTTACCGTTTTCGAAAAATCGTTTAAATTCTAGTTCGTCTGGTCCTGTGTAGTTTAACCCGCCACTAGTAATATAGTGGACCTTCGAGTTAATAATACCCGACTGTATAGCTGAGTTTTGAAAAAGATAATTTATAAAATAGGGGTACTCGTTTTTTTCGCCCCAGTTTACGTAATTGTCTTTTTTGTTGTCCGACTCCGTAGAGCTTGGAACAGTAATTTTTTTAGAAATAAAACTACTTTTTAAATTAGGCATATAAAATTTGGTTTGTACTGTTAACTACGTAAAATTCGCCCTCTTGAAAGTCTGTTAAAACCTCAGCTTTACCGCTGTATAGTAAAAATTTACCCTCTGTTGTAGGCTCTTCGTCTACGCTTTCGTAAATAGAGTAAGTATAATTACCCTTCGGCAAGTCTACCGTTTCGGGCAAAGATAACAAAAAAATTTCATACCTAATATTAGACTCACTAATAGGCATAAAAAAATTAAAATACTCTCTTTTTTGCTGGTGAAAAAAAGAAAATAAATAATAATCAGCTAGCCCCGTCACTACTTGACTCAGAGACGTTACTATTTTGTTTGTCGCTTGCCTTTTGAGTAGTAACATATAAGTATTTTATATTTTCGTGTTTAAAGAGTTCTATATTCTCTATAGTAATAGGGATAAATCTACTCAAAGTTTTTGAGTAGAATTTACCGCCTATATATTTTTTTTTAATTTTCATAGACCTACGCTATAGGTGTAGGGTAATTAGCTACCAAAATAGAAGGAGCTATAGAGCTTTCTTTTCCAGTTAAGGTAATAGTAACGCCGTTCATATCCTCATAAGCGTTTCCTGTTGCTAGCGCGCTTGTGTCTGCTACCATACCGTTAACAGCTCCGTAAACTACGTTTTTGCCGTTTTCTTTTTCCTGTATAACAGTTAAAAACCCTTTAGAAATTAAACCTACTAAATCTCTGGTAGTCTGTGAGTCGTCTTTTAAAATTAACGTACACGTAGACGCGAAAAATAGAGAATTATTTTCTCTGGACCTCGTAGCTGTTTCTGTAAAGTCTATACTCGCCATATCTGGCGTTATTCTAAAGGCACTTTTACCGCTTAAAATACTAAAGGTAGTAACCTCGTTGTTTGTAACCGCTAAAGTGTCTATGTTTTCGGTGTTCATCACTACCAGCGACTTAGTGCCTCCGAAAGAGGCACAGGCTGGTTTTGTGAAACCGCTAGTAAGTTCGCACATTTGTTATTTTTTTTAAATTAATATTAAGCTCCTAAAACTAGTTTTACGAAGTAGTCAGAATACACGTATTGTACTCCACTTCTAAACAAGTTTCTTAGCCTCAATTTTTCAGACTCTTCTAAAAAGCGCACGGAAATTCCGTCTAAATCCGAAGAAATGTCTGTCCCCCACCACATATATGTATATGGCGTGGCAAACATCTTACCTAATCCGTTTAGCTGTGGGTAAGTTCGAACTGTAATATTAGTAGTTGGCAAAATAAAACTCATTTCTGAGCCTTCGTTTACTACTTCTATATTAGCGCTGTAATCTTTATCGTTGTAAATTTGAGTCAAAATAGCGTTTGCCTCTTGTCTTCCAGTAATGATTTCTACATTAGCGCCGTTGTCAAACAAAACAGGGTTAATATTATCGTATACCAATTTAGCCAAGTCGAAAGCGTTAGCCGAAGTAATAGCTGTCTCTGTAGAGCTAGCACTAACTACGTCCGTGTCCGCCTGCCATTGTTTAATGAAACCGTCATAGTGGTTTAAGTTACCGTTTAAGCTATCTACGTCTCCTAAAAACATTAAGTCTTGGTTTTTCTTTTTAGTCATTTTAACCAAGTAAGCCGTTAATACGTCCTCTAGTGGTAAATCTCTATCTTGCTGGTTAGCTCCGATTGACAATAAAAGTTGCGCCCACGTACCCTCTAGAGTATCGTTACAAAGTTCAGTACCTACCATTAGACGGCTAGTTACTAAGTTTTTCCCGTCAAAAACAATAGCGTTATTTTCGTCAAAAGTGCTAGCGCAATTAGACCCGCTTTCTAAAGCTAAATCTGAGTTTAACAATTTGATTGTTTCGCTACCTTTTACGTTCTCAAGTACGTTAATTCTAGACGTTAGCCCAGAGCTGTAAATTAAATCCGCATATATTTCGCTCGATTGCTCATTAATGTAGCTAGGAAGTGCTGAAATATCATAGTTAAATCTGTCCTTAATTCTTGTTTTGAAATCTTTCATTTTTTTATGTCTTATTTTGTAAAGTTTCTCCACGTCTTAGTAGACTTAGAAACTGTGTTAAATTTTCTTTTTTCTTCTTTGTCTAATTCTGAAACTAAAGTTTCAATTTGCTTTGAGAATTTAGAGTTTTGATTTTTCAATTCTCTAATTTCAGCCATTAAAGTAGTTTGCACTTCTTCGATAACTTGCGCTACCTCTTCTGGAGTTACCGCCTCTTCGCTAGCCTCTGGTATCTCTTCAATTAGTGTAACAATACCGTTACCGTCTAAGGTCAAAACTTTACCGTCGATTGCGTGCATACCCTCTGGAGCTAATACTTCGCCCTCAGCTGTTACCATTCTTACCTCAGTTCCTATAGCTAGTTCACCAGTCCACGTAATTTCTACGCCGTCTACTGTTGTAGCTGTTTCAAATTTAGCTTTTCCAAATACCATTTCGAAAAGGCTTTTTTTAGTTTTATTCATTTTTGTATTTTTGGTTTTTATTATTTTTTTGTCAAAATATCCCTCTATAGAAAAACCTACGTGTTTTCCTTTTTTAATGTCTTGCCACGTTTTTTCGTCCTCTACCTTATAGCTTACTATCCAGCTACCGTCTTTTAAGTTTTGACCTTTAAAAGAGTCTGGAGCTTTTACGCCTCTTTTGTCGTCTATAAAGTAAGACTCAAAAAGGTAAATATCTTTTACCTTTCTATTAAGGTCGTGCATTTCGTTAACGTTGTGCATATACCCGTTTTTAAACATCTTTTGGGCTATTGCTAAAGTTTCCTTTTTGTTAAAAACTACGTAGTGTTCGCCTAGCTGTTCGTCTCTTCTATAAATTGGCAAATCGACTGCAATAGCTACGCCTGTTACTATCCTTTTTTCGTCGTTAAAGTGCTGTTTTATCCTTTCACTTTTACCGTTAAAAAATTCGAAACCTTTAAAATGAGCTGGCTCAGAAACTAAACTTATGAAGTCTAGCCCTTCCGTCTCTTCGGTTAATATCATTTTATAAAGTGGTAACATATCTATTAGACTTATTTAATTTTTAATTTGTAGCTTAAATAGTGGCAATTCTTTGCGTTGTCTGTCTACGGTCTTGCATTGCTTCAAGTTCAGACTCTACTAATACGACTCTACCGCCGTTATTGTTTTGCGTTGTAGTTCCACCAAACCCACTACCGCCCCCAGTTTGACCGTTATTTGCGCCTATAGTTGTACTGGTTAAGTTTGTAGGCGGTGCGCCTACGCTTGTACTCGGTGCGGTTACTCCACTACCCCCACTCAGTAACTGTTTAGCTTTTGCCATATTACCCATTATAGAAATAATACCGCTAGCAAATTGTATAGCTCCAGCTACCCCAAATGTAGCTCCATTTAAAGCGTTTTGTTGAGATTGAGCGACAAGTGACGAAATAGCTAAAGCTGTATCTGTAGCTATCTGGACCAGAGCGCTAGCTTTTTGTTTCTTTTCGTTGTCCTTCATTAAAGCGGTTAAGCCTGTTAACCCACCGCTTATACTGTTTATTAGTTCATCCCTTGCGCTTTGTTGAGCCTTAATATTGTTTATAGCGTCTTGTGTCTCTTGGTCCGATCGCTCTTTATCCTCTCTAGCGTTTTTGTCTTTCAGCTCTTTTTGTTTTGCTAAAAAAGTCTCTTCTAAATTAAGCGTGTCCTGTTTGTTGGCTCTAGCCTTATCTATTAAATTTGTATAGTAAGCGTCTAGGTCCTCAAACTCTTTTTCCCTTTGCTCTTCTAGAGTGTTTACCTCAGCGTCTGCTATTTCTTTTTTTAACTCTGCTAACTCTTGCGCCTCTGTCCTTATTTTTTCGTCGTTTTTTTCTTTTGCTTTTGCCTCTATGTCGTCTATTAACATAGCCATTTCGTTAGCTTGTTTCTCTTCTAATATTTTTACCAGTTTACTCTGTTCACCGTATTTTTTTACTAGCGCGTCCCTTTCCCTTTGCTGGCTTACTTCTAATTTAGCTAGAGCTTTTACGTCCGCGTCTGTTTCCATTTCTATAATAGAGTCCTCTAGCGACCTTTGTAAAGCTAAAAGTTTATCGTTTTCGGCTTTTTGTTCGTTTCTCCTTTGCTCCGCATATTTTCGGCGCTGTTCTTTTTTTGCCTCTTCCTGTTGTACACGTTGTAGCTGTAGCGCTCGCTCTTCGTCTTTTGCTTGCTGTCTTAATTTCTCTCTCAGTACGTTTTGTTCGTCTAGTTGCTCCTGTGTATATTTGTCGCCTAGCTTTTTCATATCTACATACTTATTACGCTCTATTTCTACTAAGTCCTTAGTATTTTTTATTTGAGACTTTAAAAGTTTTTCCTGTAGTTTGTCTGTGTTCTCGCCTCTCGCTTGCGCTAGGGCTATCTCTTGTTTTAGTCGCCCCTCTTCGGCTTTTGCTTTGGCGTTTAAATTTCTTATTTCTTTATCGTAACGACTTATATTGTTTTCGGCGTTTTTTTGCCTTTGTTTTTCTAGGTCAGATTCTATAATTCCTAAAGCTTGCAAGCCCCAAATTACAGGAGCTAAAGCAAAATTTATAAATTTCATTATAGTTTCTTTCCAGTCGTCCCACTTAGCAATTATTAAACCTATCCCAACAGCTAGCGCTCCTATTCCTGTAGAAATTAAAGCAAGCCTAAAAATTTTCATCGCTTTACTACCAGTACCTACCGCGAAAGCGTAGGCTTTCTGTAGACCTACTCCTATTTTAGTAGCTAGGTTACTCGCTGACTGTCTAAAAGCCGACTCCTTTTTTAAGTCATTAGAAAATTTTTGTACAGCGTTTAGTGTTTGCTGTACGGTTTGAAGTTTTACAAAGGTTTTAATTAACTGCTCTTGGTCCGTACCTACTAAAGTACTAACCCCTAAAAAAGCCGTATAGCCGTTAGTCATACCTTCGGCTACCTTGCTCGTGTCCTCGCCTATAGTCGTGTTTTGTTTGGCTATTTTCTCTAAAGACTGCGCGCTTTTATCTGCATTTTCTTGTAAACTCTGGCTCTGTGACTTTTCAGCCTCTTCTAAATCATTAAAGGACGTTTCTAGTTCGTTTACTTGTTCCTCTAATTTTTTTATTTTTTCGACTGACTGTCCGCCGTCTACTTCTAATTTTATCGCTACCGTTTCCGCCATATTTATATTATTTCTCTCATTACCGTGTCTATGTATGTTAACCCTCCAGCGTTACTTGTTGAAATTGTACCATTATTTCCATTCTCTCCAGTCACCGTTGTTCCTTGCTCATCTTTAAAATGATAAGTTTCGATTAATCCACTTGTTCCAGCTGGTAGGTATTGATTTTTATAGGTGTCAATTTCTAAATTCGTTAAAGCATTAGACCAAATTTGCACGTTTCTTATTTTTATTTCTGGTCTTGACCAACTTGCCCTATTTCTCCCAAAAATAAAAGGTTGTGAATTTGTCGGCTTTACTCCAGTTTGTGAATTAGTATTAGATTGAGTTACTGCATCTAAAACCATTCTAAAACCACTCGTAGGGTTTATAACTATGCTTACATGATATTCTGTATTTGCTGAAAAACTTGATACATCACTTGCTATTTGAACAGCCCCAGATGAGTACCTTGTTAAAAAATATAATTTCCCATTTTGAAACCAAAAAAACATTTGCCCTACATTGTAAGTATTACCGTCTTGTGTCCCTATAGCCATTGCTGGAGTTCCAGCGTCTATATCTATTGTTGGAGTAAAGAAAAAAGAAATAGTTCTAAATCCGTTTACAATAGTTCCTATACTTAATTCATCGTTAGAAATTCCCTCACTATTAAAGTTAATTCTTTGGTAAGGTTGTAAAGGTTGCATTTGAGCCTCTACCCACATTACGCTATTAATATAATTCGGATCTGTGTTTGTTGTTGTTATTGTTCCAGTATAAACAGAGTTAATATCTTGTATAGTGTTACCGCTACCCTCGTTTGTCGGAAAGTATGCTTTTAGTCCACTTTCTGAGCCAGTCCAAACTCTAACCATATCGTCCGCCACGTCTGAGGCTGTTCTTTCAGTAGTCCAAACTGCTAACTGCTTTATAGTTGAATTACTCCCTAAAGTTGGTACATTTGGTCCTAATCTTCCAATATAAAAAGGTGAGCCAGTTCTTTGAAAATCATCTGTGTTTAAATTTACATCTGTTTGCAAAACTCCGTCAATATACATACGAGAGCCTCCTAAACTTCCTAAGGTAAACGCAACGTGATACCATTCTCCAGCGTTAAAGTATTGCCCAGCATTACTATAAATAACATAGGTACTACCGTTTTGTTTATACGCAAAAAGTCTGATTTGTCCTGTTGGCATAATTAACACGCTCATTGTTCTTATAGAGGTCGTACCGTATTGAGCCATTAAGCACTCTGTTGGCATACCGTCATAAGTTGTAACGTCTGGCTTAAAATAAAATTCTATTGTTCGAGTTCCAGTTATAAAACTCGTTCCTATATTTACACCGTCTCTATATGTTGCATCAAAATGTAAGGCATCTTTTACTCCACTTTCTAAATATTGGGAATAAATCCCTCTTCTTAATATCATACTAACTCACCTATTAAATTCCACTCGTCCTCTCCAATTTTTAGCAATGATGCGCCACAATTAATACGCCCCATTTCAAGTAAACCGTCTACAGAATTTATTGTAGTAACTCCAGACTCAAAAGCCACAAACCTTAAACTCTCAACCTTTTTAGTAAAGAAAAATTGTGTACCTATTGGAATTTCAAAATTAGCCATAGCGTTAGGCATAATATAAACGTCTGTATCGGTGTCGTTTTCTAAATTTTTGTTAGCGTCTAAACTTGTTAAATAATGAAAGCCTCCGCTTAGCGTTTCGGTAGGAATTAAAGTAGTGTCTGTAGGCTCTACAAACTCTAGCCCTGTTTCTGCGCTATTAACTTTTACAGTTTTACCGCCATTCCCTAAAAAACTACTAGGTGTGTCTGTCAAGTCTGTAAACAAATAGTCTAACATAGTTTTAACTTCCGAAACGCTTAGGTCGTTTATTTCAGAGCCACCGCCAGAGGTCCGACCTACTAAAGTGTTAGTACCTACGGTTAAAGCTATAGGGTTACTGCCCCCGCTTTGCTTTACTAGTATAGAGTGACTCTCAAAGTCTGTATAATTTACCTTTAAGTTCAGCGCGTCCTGTAGGTCCGTCTGGTCCGATAAAGTGCCTATAATGTCGCCCCAGTTTACAGAGCTACCCCCCGCCTCATAGACGTTTACAATTCCGCTAGCCGTTCTAGTTTGTAAAACATTGTCTACAATATTTAGAAATAGCTCGCCCTCGAAAATATCAGTATCTAACCAGCTACCGTCTGTATGGTCGTTAGTTGCTGGTATTGTTGCTGTAGCGCCTTCTATGTCGCTAACTTTTAAAATAATTCGTCTAAATTCTTCCATTTTTATAATTGTAAAAGTTTGGGGTTATACCTTAAAGGCGTGTTTTTACCCCCTCGTAAAATTTTAACTCCACCGCCTACGCCTTTCGGCGATCTTATTACTGGCGTTTTTGTCGAAGTTGTAGAAACTATAACAGGGTTACTCGTGCTGTATTCTGAAGTTTCTAAAACTTTGTATAGCTCTACCTTTGTCGTTTCGTGTCCGTTGGCGTCATAGTCTGTAATTTTGTTTTTTCGATACAAAACGCCGTTTATGTTAACTAGGCTAGAAAAATCGCCTATAGTGTTCTCGTTTAATTTAAAGTAAGCCGTTAAAATTTTGCCGTCTATACTCGTTTGCTCTATAATATTAACCCTATGGTAAGCGTTAAAAAGGTTGTTATTTCTGTAGTTGTTATAGTTGTACAAAACCTTTAAAGGCTTACCAAAGTTTAAATCAAAACTCGGGTTTTGAGGATTGTTAAAAGAGTGGTGAGCTTGCGGGTAAGTTGTATAGCTGTTTAAACCGTTCGAGGCTAAAATAGACCAGTTACCAGAAATAGCTTTTAAACCATTGTTAAAAAAAATTCTAGGCTTACCCTTGTAAGGCTTAAAAGTCACGCCGTTGTCCTCGCTGTCTACCATTTTAGGTAAAATATATTTTGCTCCTATTTCAAAGGGTACAGTTTGAGCAAAAGGTACTTTAAACTCTATAGTCTCGTTACTATATTCGTTGTCTGTAGTGTACTCGAAATTTCCGTAACTTTCGCCGTAGCTCTTTAAATACTCTCTATTAAAATAGTCGTTATCTTCAGTAAATTTAAACGAGTAATTTTTAGCTGAGTCTACTACTACAGGCTTAATATTTATAACTTTGCTGTGGTCCATTAATTCGGTATAGTTAACCTCTCCGCTATAGTAGTCGTCTAGTGGCTCTACTTTGATTACGTTGTTTTCATCTGGCTCACTCACGTATAAATTAAACATCGTAATAATAGCCTTAACATAGTCGCTACATTTCATACTAGGTAAAAACCTAGGCAAGCTGATAACGTCATTTTCTACATATAAACCGTTTTTACTAGTCAAATCTAGACTAAACGAGTTGTTTAGATCAAAGTTTAAATCTATGTTAAAAGGCGCTCCGCCGTTTAAAGTCCCCTGTATAAAAAAATCTGTATAGACTTCGTCCCCAGCGTTTAGGCTTAAATTTGTGTTTGTAGTCTGGTTAAAATTAACGCTAGGGCTGTTAAAAAATAGACTAGAGCTAGTACCTTTTACGCGACCGTTTACAATAACCCTACTTACAATTTTTAAATTACCGCTAGCCGTTCCTGTGTTTACTGTATAACCTACTAAACAGTTATAGTTTAGGCTTAAATTATAAGTACCAGTTTTTAAAATTGTTATCCTGTTATTTGTTGAGTCGTACTGAGCGTAACCGTCAGCTATTAAAGTCTCTGAAAATTGACTCAGAAAATAACGCCTTACTAAATTAATAGAGTAGTTGGTAGAATTGTTGTAGCTAAACCCTAAAGCGTTATAATTGTCAGTAAACGAGTTGTCGAAACTATAGTTTACTTGTCTTTTTGTTAAATCTGTAGGGGGAACGCTGGTTTTTTCGCCACCGCCAAAACCCCACGTTAGAGACTTAAATAAATTAGAGTCGAAAAAATTAGACTCAATAGTATAGCCTTGGTCTAAAGCCTCAAAGCATTTTAAAAACGTTTCTCTTACGTAAACATACGGTACAAAATTCTCTATTTTAATCGTATGTAGTGAGCTGTTGTTATAGCCAAAGTCTATAACAGGATACCAGTACCCAAAACCGTCTGGCTCTTTTGCTACGTTATAGTTTGGCGTTAGTACGCCGTTAACCCTTACGCTAGTGTCCCAGCTTTTAGCTATATTATCTAAGGTTAAATTGTGGTCGTACTTTGACCAGTCTAACTCATTAGTTTTAATATCCGCCATAGCCTTAACTATGTTTACGAAGTCTGAAAATAGGACCACCTCAAAAGTGTAGTTTTTATTTTCAATCATTACATTTAACAGTTTTAAAAAACCGTTAAAAATTTCTACTCCATTTTTATAGTATCTAGCCTTTACCTTAGTGTTTGGGTTAAAATCGAAACCCTTAAAATCGCCCGTATTTGTGAGACTCAAATTATAAGCGCTAGAAAAAATACGCTTATTTTTCTGAGTACCCACTAATTTAATAGTTTTAGAAACTGAGCGCTTTCTACTCTCTGGCTTTTTAAAATCAGCAATAGAGTAGCTAATAGGTATAGTCATTGTTTCCGACAGGTCTACAGCCTCGTTATTTATGTAGAGTATATTAGACATTTACGGAGTTATCGTTTTCTAATTCTATTTTAACCATTTCTTGAAATAAAAGGTCGTTTTCTTGTATCTTTTTATCAAAACTTGCGTTAGTTACCTTGCATCTGTATAAGTCGCTATTTTCTTGTATCCGAACAAAGGGCGAAGTATAAAGGCTTTTACTTAGCCAATTCTGTACAGCCTCTAGCATCCAGTCGCTAGTTAGTTCTAGCTCTTTTTTGTAAGTCTTTAAATAATCTACGACAGTACCCTCTTTTAAATCATAGGCGTAACTGTTTGAGCTGTTGAAGTTTCCAAACTGTTTTTCGTATCCGAACGAGGTAACGCTAGTTTTTTCTTTAGTCAAAAGCCCAAAAGTAAAGGCGTCTATACCCCCTAAAGAGTTTAGCCAAAGTAGGCGCGAGCTTGTCGAGTATATACAAGAGTCGTCTAAATCAATTCTAAATACCTCAGTATTCCCAGCCAAATTTGTAGCCTCTATAGTGTAGTATGTAGCGTTAGTAAAATCTACAGAGTTAAAAGTTTCAAGGGCGTAAACTCCGCACGATAAAACTAGTAAATTGTCCGTACCTTTATTAATCGCTACGCTGTCTACTAGTGTACCGTTACTTTCGTAGGTCCTTACTAAAAAATCAGTATTTAGACCGCTGGAAAGTAGGCTCAAAATAAAATTGTCTTCTCTTTTTACTTTAGCCGTACCCCTTGGCTCATACGTTAAAAATTTAACTCCGCTAGCTGTGTTTAAATAATATTCGCTATGATCGTAATTTGCAAAATTTCGCATACTTATACGAGCCTTCCAAAACATAACCTCGTTACTAGTGGCGCTAGCTTGCGCTGAGTTGTTGTAGTATTCAGTTACTTTAATTCTAACCTTTGGCAAGGCTTGACCGCTTACAATATTGTTAGCCTCTACAAACCTTTCTGTTATAGTTTGAGCGTTAAAGTGAGCGAAACTACTAACCTCTGGGTATACTTTATGTTTTTCAATTACTGAAAACGTCGTAGGGTTAGCTATAGATACCTCTACCAAAAAATAAAAATTAGGCTGTGCTGTTTGCGTCGAGCTAAAAACCCACGTTACTGGGTTGTCGCTAGGCGTTATAGTTTGGGGGTTTTGCGTAATATTTACAGCCATAAATTAAATAAAATTAAGTTTTATTTCTTTTTCTAGTCTCTCTTTTAGTTCGTCTATAGCTTGACTATTAAAGGCGTCTGTCATAAAAGGCACAGCCTCTATTCCGTTCCTTTTTACAGCTTTCGAAATAACTAAAGCTAATTCGTCTCTGCTCATTTCTGGCTCTCTAGGTTGTATATTTCTGTCTCTTATCCAGCGTCTAATTCCATTTACAAAACGCTCTGGAGTTGCTAAAGTGCTAAAGCTATACCTAGCGCCAAACTTTTTTTGAGTACCGTTTACTCCATAGTTTAAAGTTTCCCAGTAGTCGTTAGCCATTATGTCTACTACCACCTTATTTCCAAAAGTAGTAGTTTCTGGCGCTATTGAGTTTCTTAAACTTCCAGTAGCATTACTACTTCGACTAGGGTTAGTACCTTTTGGCTCGTCTAGTTTAGCCTGTGCTACCCTAATTCTTTCAGCTACCCACTCGCCCAAAACTAGCTGTACTGGGTTAACAGGCGTATTTTTTAAAATTTCTGAGTTCCTACCGAGTTGCCCCGCTAGGTCTTTTAGAGTCATAGCCATAGTAGTAATAAGACTTTTTTTATCTCTGTTTTGTAGCTTTTAAACGCTCTTTTTGTATGTCTTCGACAAAATTTAGTTTGTGTTTAAAGGTAACAATATTTAAGCTAGTAATTTCTTGCCAGTCTTTTTTAAATTCGTCAGCCATGACGTGTATAATTTTTTCCCATTGAAAAGGCTTTTTTTCTTTTTTCTTTGCTTTTTTACTTGCGTGAGGGTTAAGAAAATTTTGTACTGCTCCTGTTTGAGCAAAAAAAAACCTGTAAGGTCCACGTACTGCGATAGCGTCATATTTCTTTTAAATACCTCTGCCCTTTCTTTTAGTGGGTTTATAATATTTTCGTGTTTGTCTATTTCGGCGTAGCTTAAGCCTTTCTCTATATAAGCAAAAGCTGGTAACAGTTCGGGCGTTTTTACAAAATCTGCATCCTCTGAGTCGATAAACCAGCCAGCGGGTAACTTAAAATAGTCGGTAACTAGCTCATACTCCTTACCCTCAAACTCATAGCTCAGAGGTATTTCTTTTTGTTTGTAGTCGCCTAGCACTTTTACAATAATATCAAATAGTCTATTTACGTCCTTAGCTGTAATTTTGCTGAGGTCCTTTTTTGTGTACAAATTAACAAGTTTTATTTTGTCCTCTATATTCCATTTCTTGCCGACCTCGTTAATTAAGTGGTAACAATGTATGTACTCCAGACCTAGTTTATTTATGTTTTTTATTATTTTAATTTCCATAGCTTACCTATATTTTCCTGTGTATTTTTCTCCTGTACCCACCGCGTAAAGTAACGCGTCTATTAAGTGGTCTCTGTCCGATTTTTTTCCTTTGCCTGTTTTTTCGTCATAGACGTAATAGCGTAATTCGTCTATTAGGTCCTCGCTGTTTTTGTCTACGTAAAACGTACTTTGATTGAGTGACTGAATAGCGTAGTTTTTTATGTCTTGCTTGCTGTCGCATTTAACCGCTTTTATTCCTTCGAGCTGTAGCTCTCTTATACTTTTCGGCTCGGCGCTGTCACAATAAACTACTCCTTTATCGTATCCCATTCTTTTAAATTCGGTTGCGCCTTGCTGGTTAGTGAGGTTAGTTTTATAGACAAATTGTTTTAAATACTTTGCACCGTTAAAATTATAGATCCCTAGGACCGCAAATTTTGAAGTAGCGAAACCAAAATCACAGCCATAATATAAAAGCCTAGCGCCTTCTGGAAAGTCTACAGCCTCCCAGTTTTCGAAAACTGCGCCGTCTATACTTCCTATTTCACCGAGTCCGTAAACCCTGTATTTATTAGCCCAGTATTTGTTTATAATTTCGCCCTTGTCATTGTACCCTAGTTCCTTGTATCTTAAAATCTCGTTTCGTTCGCCTTCGTCCAGCTCTTCGTTGTCTTGAAAAGTAAGCTGTAAAAAATCACAGTCGGAGCGTGGCACTATTTCGGTATGAATAAAAAACTCAGCGTCTGGGTTAAAATCGGCGTAAACCTTTTTAGTTCTACTCGCTACCTGTCTGTAAGTTTCAGAGTCTATTTTGTTTACCTCGTTAAAATAGGCTACGTCAGACCTCAGACCTTTACCAGCGTCCGACTTGTCTAAACCTATAAATTTTATAAAGCTGTTGTTTCTAAACCTATAAAGTGTACCCGCTAAAAATCTAGATTCCTCATAAATTCCGAACAGTTTCATAATTTTAACAAAGTCCTTAATTACGGTTAGCCTCATTTTGGTTAGCTCTGCGGATAGTATTAAAATCTCTCGGTCCTCTTTGCTTGAGGCGTGATTAATTAAAAGCATTAAAATAGAGAATGTTTTACTAGCTCCTTGTCCGCCCTGTACTACTGTAATTTTCTTTTTACTGCTCGCTATTTTCCTTAGCGCCGTTGTTGGTCGTATCATTTAGTACGTCTATGTTCATTAGTTTTACGTTCGCGCTCGTGTTCGTTTCTACGGTTTCTTTTAGGTTATTTAACCTC
>Ga0213868_10003783_pt1 | contig 14013 bp, 8 predicted proteins | sample PICome_9_FD_160087 | JGI IMG/M metagenome (GOLD analysis project Ga0213868, IMG submission 160087) | Coastal seawater microbial communities near Pivers Island, North Carolina, United States - PICO127 | ecosystem: Environmental > Aquatic > Marine > Coastal | place: USA: North Carolina | collected...
TCTTGTCAATCGGAGGCGTGTCGTTGGCATCGAGGCTAAAGTAAATCGCGGAACAGCGTCCCTCAAATCCGGTCAGGTCTTCCAGGGCGATGGTCGTGGAGAGCTCACCAGCGGACACATCGAAGGTACCGCCTGATTGCCAGGTCCAGTCCGCTTTTGTCCCAAAGGTCTCTTTCAGGGCTTGCTCTCCCAGACGTATCTTGAATTTTCCTGGTGAATCCCACTCGCCGGGACACCAGTCTTTTGTCAGTGCCCAGACATGATAGCGTCCGGCTTTGGGGAATCGCATTTCCGCTTGAGCGTTCTCGACCGGTTTGCCCAGCCCATGGGCGATTAAGTAACTGAAGCCGAGGTGGGATTCGAACTGGTTGTCGAGCATCCACCCACCGAGGCTCGAAAAGTGGGCGGTCTCAACGAGGACGGATTTGCTGTCACCCGATTTCGCTGTTTTCCCGAAGAGCGGGTGAGTTGCGAGCAATGATAACGAAGCCAGGCTGAATTGGCTGATAAAATCTCTACGTGGTATTGTGTTCATGCTATTGGTCTCTTTGGGTGTCTAAGAGGGTATCGTTTGAAACTTGTTTTTGTAATAGTGTCTCAAGTTGGACGCTAGGACTCGAAGCCTTTGTGGGTCAATCGTTGACCTAGGTTAAGGATGAACCCTTTTGGCATCGGGTGTTAGGCATTTTATGGAAGGGTAGAAGTTTTGTCAGGCGAGAAAGGCTAAAGAGCGTTGAAATTTAATTTAACCGAAAATAGCTTGAGATCCAATCCCCAAAAAAAGCTCTATCTATGCCCGTTCGTTTCATTAATTTAGTCACTCTCGCCGTCTCATTTTCAATTGTGAGCGCATCGTTTTTGAAGGCGCAGTCGCCCAATATCGTGCTCGTCTTGACGGATGACCAAGGCTGGGGAGCGACTTCGGTATTGATGGATGAAGACGTTCCTGAATCGAAAAGCGATTTCATCAAAACCCCTCATCTCGAAAAGCTAGCGAATCGCGGAGTCATATTTTCGCAAGGCTATGCCCCGCATCCGAATTGCTCGCCGTCTCGCTATTCGATCCTGACCGGGAAAAGCCCCGCATTGCTTCAAATGTCAGATATCGTCGACCGGCACGAGGGTCCGTTTTTTGAGGGAAACCGGATTACGCCACCACCGCATGTGAATGATATTGCGGATGAGGAGATCACAATCGCAGAGTGGATAAAGCAGCATCGCTCCGACTATGCTGCGGCTCATTTTGGAAAGTGGCATATCAACGGGGGCGGTCCGGAGAGGCATGGATTTGACGCCAGCTCGGGAGCTACGGGAAATCGGGAAGGTGGAAGCGACGATCCGGATCCGAAGCGCATTTTTTCCATTACTAAGAGTGGCAATGATTGGATGGAAAAGCAGGTGAAATCGGGCAAGCCGTTTTACTTGCAACTCTCGCACTACGCCACACACTTGGCGGTCTTCTCAGAGAAATCGACTTTAGACGAAACAGAGGCGCGAACGCCTGGAGAACGCCATAATCAGGCAGGCCACGCTGCCATGAGTCAAGATTTGGATACAGGTTTGGGGATGACTTTGTCGAAAATTGAAGAGCTTGGAATTGGGGACAACACCTACGTTATATATCTTGGCGATAATGGAAGTTATCCCATCCCAAATCCTAGCAACACGAATGGACCTCTCCATGGCTGGAAAGCGACTTTGTGGGAAGGCGGGATTCGGGTTCCATTCATTGTTGCGGGTCCAGGGATTTCACCGGGAAGAAGCCGGGAGCCAGTAGTGGGTTACGATCTATTCCCGACGATTGCGGATTGGTTGGGAATCGGATCCGTACCTGAAGATCAAGAAGGGGGTAGCTTGGCGAATATCCTCTCAGGGCAGTCCAATGCGAAGGTGAATCGAGCTAATCCGTTTCTCGTTTTTCACTTTCCACACTACCAGTTGCAAAAAGGTGGTCAGCCTTCCACGACGCTGCACCAAGGAGACTTCAAGTTGGTCAAATTTTGGGAGACCGGCGACTATCACCTCTACAATTTGAAAGAGGATCTATCCGAGACAATAAACCTGTCAAAAGTAGATACTAATCGAACGGTGCGAATGAGCCAATTGTTGGAGGATTATCTCAAATCGATCCGGGCTGGTATTCCAACAGCAAATACACAGTTCGATCCCCAGAAGGATCCGGGAAAAAAATGGGCTGACATTAAGGCCCGGCTGGTGGAGGATCCTTATTTTATCGTTCCGTAAGGAGGGTAGCGGGCGATCTCCGAGCGCCCACAATCTATTCAATTCAATATGGGCGCTCGGAGATCGCCCGCTACCTAAGAAGTAATTGCGATTTTGAGGGTCAGCCCTACGTATAGGACTTGTCGTAACTCGTAGGAGCGGCTTTACGCCGCGAAGCCCCTTGGTCAATCGCGGCGTAAAGCCGCTCCTACATTTCGAGCAGAAAGCCTATTGGATATGGCGTGTGAGTGGGGAGTAACGGGTCGATCCTCCCTCCCTCGGATTCACGGAACCGACGCAAAATCGAAATTCCGAATTGCCTCGGCCGACAGCGTACCCAACTGGCGCCGCAATGCGCGTACATCGCCAGTTCCATCGGGGTGTATCCGGTTTGTCATGAAAATCACGATGGTCTGTGAGAAGGGGTCGATCCAGATACTTGGTCCGGCAAATCCCGTGTGACCAAATCCTCCAATAGGGAAAACATCCCCCCTCTGACCCGAGTAGCTCGAGTCGATATCCCAGCCGAGTCCTCGAAGGGACTCCACTCCGTCGGGCGATTGTACCGAAGTCATCAACTCAACGGTTTCTGGCTGCAAAAGGCGGAAGCCCTCGAGTTCCCCCTCATTAAGGATCATGCGAGCAAATTTCGCCAGGTCAGGAGCCGTCGTAAATATCCCTGCATGTCCGTGAACGCCACCGGTTTTCCGACAAATGGGATTGTTGGCGATTCCTCGAAGCATCTCGCCATCCACCCACTTGGTCGGAGCGATTCTCTCTTTCAATTCCAGCGACGGGAGGTATCCCGTGTCGCTCATTCCCAATGGTTCAAAGATTTCCGTGCGCGTAAATTCTTCCAACGGCATGCCTGAAATCTGTTCAACGATCTCGCCCAGAAGAATGTAATTGATATCGCTGTAGATAAACTGGGTTCCCGGCGGGTGTTGCGCTTTCTCCGTTTTGGCAAGGGCAATAGCGGTTTCGTATCCAGTCCACTGTTCTTGGATGCCGTTCACTTCGATCGTATGATCAATGCCTGGACGCAGCCCGGATGTATGCGTTAAAAGGTGACGGATAGTGATGGCTTCTTTCCCGCCGTTGTCGAAGTCCTCAAGGTACTGCTGGACCTGTGCATCCAATTCAATCTTTCCGCGTTCCATTAGCAGTAAGATCGCGGGAGCGGTTGCCATTACCTTAGTCAGGGATGCTGAATCATAAAGGGTATCGATCGAGGCGAAAGCGATCTGGGGCTCGAGAGCGGCGTAGCCGTAAGCCTTGGTATAGACTCCTCCCTTGTGCTCTAGCCAGAAAACGCCACCGGGAGTTTTGCCTTGTCGAATCGCTTTCTCGATCGCTCGGTCTATTTTCTGCAGCTTGCTGGTTTGAAGGGGTCCCGTTGGCGCGGGTTCGCAAGAAGTGAGCAGGGGCAGGAGGCAGAGAAGAAGAATGAGTGATAGCCTTTGCCCATAAACGAAGGAGATCCTCGGTTGTCGGGAGCGGTTCTGCGAGAATCTCATCATGGGAACAACTTAAAGGGGCGTTGTGGTCGGCGTAAAGATCGTCTTTCTTCTTAGGCGTTGCCAAATGCGGGATTAAGCCTGATTGTTCGAATTCCTCTCGTATCCCCTATGTCCCCATGAGCTCCTCGTCAGAATCTACTCAACGCGAAATTATCGGTAACCCGAACCCGACAAATGTTCACAAGCTGATCTTCGTCATGGCGTCGGTTACTTCACTGATGCTGTACTTGCACCGGTACACATGGGCGGTTATCCGACCTGAACTCGCTCGTGAGTATGGATATACAAATACAGAGCTGGAACAGATTTTCACGTTTTTCAATATCACTTACGCCCTGGGTCAAATTCCGAGTGGTGTGGTGTGTGACTACTTTGGAGCAAGGTTTTTTCTGAGTTCGCTTATTGGGGGATGGTCGCTGAGTTTAGTCTTATTTGCCTTAGGAGGCTCGTTTGTGACCTTTTGTATCGCACGGCTTATTTTTGGCGCCGCGCAAGCAGGAGCGTATCCTAGTTTGAACAGCGTATCCCGGAACTGGTTTCCACCTGCCAACCGGACGACCATGCAAGGGTTTGTGGCGAGTTTCGCGGGAAGAGCAGGTGGGGCTCTCGCTCCGATCATAATGGCGACCGTGCTGATGAGCTACTTCGGTTTTCATTGGAAGGTGGCGCTCATGATAATGGCGGGAGCGGGGATCTTCTTAGCGCTGGTCTTTTTTGCCCTCTACCGGAATAGCCCGGAAGATGACAAGCGGGTGAACGAAGCTGAGAGAGAGCTTTTTAGAGCGGAGAACCTAGCCCAAAAAACTCAATCGAAAGTCCTGAGTTTTAGGCAGGCATTGAAGCATCGAACCTTGCAGATAATGGTCTTCGCCCAAGTATCCAATGCGGGAGCGGACATTATTTATACTTCGGTCCTCGGTAGCTATTTCCTTTCAAAAGGAATTTCTATCGCAGAGATGGGAGTCTATGCGAGTTTTCCGCTCTTTGGCGGAGCCGTGGGAGGCTTTGTGGGAGGCTATCTAAATGACTATTGCATTCGTCTCACGGGGAGTCGAAAGAATGCTAGGCGAATAATGGGCTCCTCGGGAAAAATCATCGCAACGATATGCCTTTTCTTTGCGATTTCACAAACCAACGTCCTTGCTCTGGCGATTGGTTTGTTCGTTGTTAAGTTTTTTAGTGATTGGTCTCAACCAACGGTTTGGGGTACGTGTACCGATATTGGGGGGCGCCATTCGGGGACCGTATTCAGCATTGTGAATATGTCAGGAAATATCGGCGCGGTTCTTGTGCCGGTATTGCTCTTGGGGCCCTTGTTGGATGGGTTTGCCACTACGCAGATGGTTGATGGTGTTTCAGAGGTCGTGACCAACTATTTCCCCATGTTTATTGTGGTTGCGGTCATGTATGTGATAACGGCGGTTTGCTGGATGACGGTGGATCCCTCTAGGCCAATCGATCCGGGTCAGGAGAGCTGAAGGTGTCGCGAAGGAGTGAGGTCCTTGCCCCACCTGATCTACCATTCCGCGACAGATCCATCTTCATGGCGCCAGTCTCGATCGTTTCGCATGAAGCTTTCTTTGTTGGCCTCGATGACCGCGTCTTCGTCAATCTCTATACCCAAACCAGGCAATTGGGGCAGATCCAAATAACCTTCCGTAATCTTGAAAACGTCCTTGTTTTTGACATAGTCCTGAAGATCCCCCGAATCATTGTACTGCATTTTTAAAGACATCTCCTGTATGACAAAATTCGGCGTACACGCGTCGAGCTGCATGGAACTAGCCAGAGCAATGGGTCCCAGTGGGCAATGAGGTGCGACACCGATGTCGTAAGCTTCCGCCATTGCCGCGATCTTTCTGCTCTCCCAGATTCCACCCGCGTGAGACAAATCTGGCTGGATGATGTCCACGGTTCCCTGGGCAATGATCTCCTTGTACCCCCAACGTCCATACAGACGTTCTCCAGTTGCTAGAGGGATCCGTGTGTGTCGGGCGAGCTCGGGAAGGAAATCAAGGTGTTCCGGAAGAACAGGCTCTTCGTAAAAGAGGGGACGAAGTGGCTCCATTTCTTTCGCCAGAAATTTGGCCATGGACTTGTGTACCCGACCATGGAAATCGATACCGATTCCAACGTCTGGGCCGACAATTTCACGCACGCTCGCTAAACGAGCGACTGCCGCGTCGATCTCCGCGTAGCTGCCGATGCGCTCACAAGCGCCCGTCGCGTTCATTTTGACATTGCGAAAACCTTGCTCGAGCCGGCTCTTAGCGTCTTGGTCCGACTTGTTAGGGTCATCGCCTCCTACCCAGGCATAAGCTTTGATTTTATCTCGAACCGCTCCACCCAGTATGTCGTAGACAGGAATTTCTAGGGCCTTGCCTCGAATGTCCCAGAGGGCCTGTTCAATACCCGAAATGGCGCTCATCAAAACCGGTCCCCCTCGATAGAATGAGCCGCGGTACATCGTTTGGAAGTGACGCTCGATCAGTCGGGGATCTTTGCCAATGAGATAGGGCTCGAGTTCTTTTACCGCGGTGATGGTGGTATCGGGCCGGCTTTCGACAATCGGCTCTCCCCATCCGGTGATGCCTTGGTCGGTTTCAATCTTCAGAAAGACCCAGCGGGGTTTGACTTTGTAAAGTGTTAGCGAGGTGATTTTCATTTTGCAGAAAAAGATCGTTTCTGTATCTTGAGCGAATAGCAAAACGTCCAGATTGGGAAGTAATAATTTTGGATGCGAGTTGTAGCTGTGCTACCATTACAAGCCGTCGGCGCTTGAGTTCGCGAATGAGTGTTTTTATGTGGACGCAGTCATTCGGTATCTCCTTCATGCCAATCTCCTGACCGAAATAGTGAGCATCAACTTCGACAACACCTATGCGCGTTTACCCGAGCGATTCTATGCTAGGCTTGCTCCGGCGAGCCTTCGGGTGCCAAAATTAATTCGAGTCAACCGAGGACTCGCGGAGAGCTTATCCATTTCTAGGGATTGGCTAGAGTCCGAGGAAGGAGTAGCGATGCTCTCGGGCAATCAAGCTCCTGAAGGGGCAGAACCGATTGCCCAAGCCTATGCGGGACACCAGTTCGGCGGTTTCGTACCGCAGCTCGGTGACGGCCGAGCCCTATTGCTCGGTGAGATCGTCGATACCAAAGGGGATCGTTTTGATCTGCAGCTGAAGGGCTCGGGGCGTACGCCTTATTCCCGCCAGGGAGATGGAAAATCTGCCTTGGGACCGGTGATTCGGGAGTACATCGTCAGCGAAGCGATGGCGGCGCTGGGTGTTCCGACAACGCGGGCTTTGGCAGCGGTTGCTTCGGGCGAGAATGTTTTGCGAGCGGAGGGCTCTTTGCCGGGTGGCGTTTTTACTCGGATTGCAGCGAGTCATATCCGCGTCGGTACGTTTCAGTACTACTACGCTCGCAATGACCGTGAGGGGACCCGACTGCTGGCCGATTACGTGATCGCCAGGCATTATCCTGAAGCAGCCGATTCGTCGAATCCCTATAGCGCCCTGATAGGTTCGGTTGCGAAGGCTCAAGCGGATTTGATCGCCCAGTGGATGTCGCTTGGCTTTATTCATGGAGTAATGAACACGGACAATATGGCGGTGTCAGGCGAAACGATCGACTACGGCCCCTGCGCGTTTATGGACGCCTTTCATCCGCAATGCGTTTTTAGTTCGATCGATAGAGGCGCCCGTTACGCTTGGGGAAACCAGCCTGATATCGGATTATGGAATCTGACTCGATTTGCGGAGACCTTGTTGCCTCTGCTGTCGGAGAATGCGGAGGAAGCGATGAGCTTGGCCGAGGGTGCTCTCTCCCAATTTTCAGATCGATTCGCGGACCAGTACATCTCCCGTTTCCGTACAAAATTAGGGCTCCCCGCATCCGCGCCGGTAACGCTCATTCAGGATAGCCTTGATCTTCTGGCGTCACAGAAGATTGACTTCACTCTCTTCTTTCGGCGACTCACTCAAGAGGCTGGCGGGGATTCACCGGGCGATCTCGAAGCCCTCTTTTCCGAGAAAGAGCCCTTTGAGAAGTGGTTTAGCAATTGGCGGAAGGAAGCGGATCCCGCCAAGCGCTATTCGGAAATGAGCTTGGCCAATCCTGTAATTATTCCGCGAAATCATCGCATTGAGCAAGCGATTCAGGCCGCCTACCGCGGAGACTATTCTCTCTTCCATCGGCTTGTCGATGCATTGGCCAATCCATTCGATGAGCAGACTGAGTATGAAGATCTCGAATCACCACCGCTACCGGAAGAGGTTGTTCACGAGACGTTTTGTGGCACTTGATGGAAAGGGGATAAGATTAAAGAAGTCGTTGGATTCAAAACGTCGTTGATATTTTAATACAAAGAACCAGCGTGTGCCTAAGAGCGGCGAAGGGGATAGGACTCGATCTCAATGTAGCGACTCTTGTCTGGACCGCGCCTACTTTCGAAAAGCGAGAACTCCCGCACGGAGAACACTGGACCGTTTTTCACCTTAGTTTTTGAGGACAGCGCCTTTATTGCTTCTCGTGAACAAGTGGCGCATCGACCGATTGTAATGTGCGGAATGAAATCGCGCATTTCACACTCAATTCCAGCCCTAATAACCGCGTCGTCAATTTGCTGGCGTAATTGGAATAGCAAAGGATGCCCTGTTCCCAATCCTACCCAAATTACTTTGGGATCGCCTTTGGAAGGAAACGTGCCGATGTTGCCGATCTCGAGGGTAAAGGATGACACCGCTACCGAGCGTAAAACGCGTCGGAGACCGTCTTCATCCTCCACGTTGCCCACAAACCGCATCGTCAAATGTAGGTTCTCCTTGGCTATCCAGCGAGTATTTGAAAGCGAGTCGTCGTATAGGCTCGCGAGATATGCACTAACCGAATTCGGTAATTTGATCGCGATGAATTCCCGTCTTACTGGCATGTTTTTTGTGGCTCACAATACAATGGAGTTATCACTTGCGGCCAGATTTTTGAAACACAAGCTTCTCCTTCGAATGATGCTTTGTCCTTCTTTGCTTTCTAATCTCTTTGGGTTTTATAAACCGAAGTTTGTCGGAGACCCCGACTCCCCGGTGGCTTTGGTAGGGAGGACTGGCTCGGTCCTCCGCATAGGGTTGATGAATTGGAGGACCGAGCCGGTCCTCCCTACCTTCATAGTTGCTTCGCTTGCGCAAATCGCAAGTCGGTCGCAAAATCGAGAGCTCTTGACTCGGCGTAGCAATGTCTCCAGCGGTCTGGTTTTAGCAAACTGACGGAGCAGAGCGTAGATGGCGAAGCAAACTAATGTAGGAGCGGCTTTATGCCGCGATAAACCTACGCATAATCGCGGCATAAAGCCGCTCCTACATTCGATGCATTCTTATTTCAGAAGAGTTCGAAGAACGAAGACGGTTGCTCTAGGGACCTTCAATATCCTGAGGGCAAAGTTCAGTTAAGCATGACCAATATAAAAACGCAATATGACGTTGTCGTCATCGGTAGCGGGCATAACGGATTGGTATCTGCCTGTTATTTGGCGAAAGCCGGATTCTCGGTTTTGATGTTGGAACGCAATGCGGAGATCGGAGGGGCCACTCGATCCATGCAGGTCTTTCCGGGGATGGATGCGCGGCTTTCCGCTTATTCTTATTTGGTAAGTCTCTTTCCGCAAAAAATAATCGATGATCTTGGCATGCGATTACGGCTCAAAACCAGAAAAACGGCGTCCTGGACCCCTGCGTTGGAAAAGGGGACATTCCGCGAATTGCTTCTACGCAATGGCGATCCGGAGTTTAATCGCGATGCCATCATTAAATTGACCGGAAATGAAAATGATTACCGAGGCTTTTTGCAGTTGCAGGACATGCAGGAGGAACTGGCCTCGGTCATTTGGCCAAGCTTGACTTCCCCATTGCTTAGCCGAAAACAACTTCGCAGCCGCCTTGATCGAGGAGCGGAACAGGCTTGGCAAGCGTTGATCGAAGAACCGATTGGAAATGCCATTGAACGATTGATTTCCGATGACCTAATTCGCGGCAGCGTCTTTACCGATGGACGGATTGGGGTATCCACTTTTCCCCACGATCCTACGCTCATACAAAACCGTTGTTTTCTATATCACGTGATTGGCCAAGGTACAGGTGAATGGAAAGTTCCCCTGGGGGGTATGGGCTCCTTGGTTGAGGATTTAGTCGCCATCGCGAAGCAAAGTGGTCGCGTCACGTTCGTGACCCGGGCAAGCGTCCTCCGGATTAGTCCAGGGACCAAGTGTTCCTCCATCACGTTCGACCGGGACGGAAGCACGCAAGAGGTCGATGCTCGTTTTGTTCTCTGCAACGCCTCGCAACAGGTTCTAGGGAAATTATTGGGTGAAGTGGCCTCTGAAGAGGCCTTGGTTGAAGGCGCTGGATTCAAAATGAACCTTCTTCTTAAACGGCTACCTAAGCTTCGCTCAAGACTCTATGAGGCGTCCGAGGCCTTCGCGGGCACGGTTCATATTGATGAGGGGTATGAGCAGATGATGACGAGCTATCGGGAAAGCATTGCGGGCAAAGTTCCTGCCAAACCGCCAGGCGAGATTTATTGCCACACGTTGACGGATACTTCCATTTTATCGAAAGAATTGAATAAACAGGGATATCATACCATCACGCTTTTCGGATTGGATCTGCCTTACCGTCTTTTTGAAAAAGACAATGACAGGGTTCGTCGAGAAGTGGTGGGCAAGTATCTAGCGGGAATCAACCAGTACCTTGATGAGCCGATTGAAGCGTGTCTAGCTGTGGACGCGAATGGAAGTCCTTGCATCGAAGCGATGAGCCCCCTCGACCTTGAAAACAAGCTTTGCCTTCCCAAGGGAAACATCTTTCACGGAAATCTCACTTGGCCCTTCTCTGATTTGGAGGAAGACGTTGGCCGATGGGGCGTTGAAACGAAGTATTCCAATGTCCTAATATGCGGTTCGGCGGCCAAAAGAGGAGGCGCGGTCAGTGGGATACCAGGACACAATGCGGCCATGAAGGTCTTGGAGATGACATCATCGATGAAATCGTAGGGGGATTTAAAAGAGATCGATTGCTTTTGCCAACTAGGGAATTAAAAACGAGTCATTACTGCTTGAAAGAAGTTTAATTAAAGAAGTCTAAACCCATGCGAACCTTCCTCCCCTTACTTCTGGTTTCGCTTCTCAGCTCGATTGGTTTTGCTCAAAAGAAACCACCCGTGGTGAGTTCGTCGAAGCCGAACGTCGTTTTCATAATCGTTGACGATCTGAATGACATGCCGCTCCAGCCCGATGGGAAGCCGCTGGTGCCAACCCCTAATATCGATCGATTGAAGGAGCAGGGGGTCACGTTTACCAATGCTCATACCAACGACCCGCTTTGCGCCCCTTCGCGGGCGAGTATGCTTTTCGGTCTCTATCCGCAGACGACGAGTCTTTACTGGTTTGAAAACTGGCAGGATAATGGAATCTACAAGGAAAGCGTTTCGCTGCACGACAATCTCCGAAAGGGCGGGTATGGGGTCTATGGCACGGGTAAGGTCTACCACGGAAACCAGAATGGTTTGTTTGACGAATTTGGCCACTATGGCGACGTAGGCCCATGGCCATGGGATGGCCAGTCCGAGAATTTCCGACTCCCGCATCCGCAGCAGCTCTTCTTGTACGAAGGCGAGGATGCGGACGTGGACTACAAGTGGGAACACGTGTTTGGACCGCTTTCCGACATACCCGACTGGCCAGCCGATCCGGCCAATGGTATTCCTGGATACAAGGGATGGCGACTTTTCGGGAAGCCCTACAGGTATGTAAACAGTGATGATCGGGATCCATTGGCGGATGAGCTCGGGGCCGCTTGGTCGGCCGAGGTAATCAAACGGCAGCATGATAAGCCCTTTGCGCTTTTTACAGGCCTTATTCGAACCCACACGCCGCTATACGCGCCCCAAAACTACTTTGACCGCTTTCCGTTGGAATCCATTGAATTGCCTGTAGTCGATCCGAACGATTTGGACGATGTGTCGAGCGCGCTGGGGAATGAGTCGCTATATGGGTTTCGTCGCTACAAGATGCTCGTGCGCCATGAAGGGAAAGACCTGTTTCGCAAGTGGCTTCAGGCCTACATGGCCTGTGTGTCGTTTGTTGATGACCAGGTGGGAACGATCCTTGATGCGGTCGAGGACAGCCCGGAACGCGATAATACCATTATATTCTTTACGAGTGATCATGGTTTTCATGTGGGCGAGAAAAACTTCCTTTACAAGGGCAGTCTTTGGGAGCCGTCTACTCGCATTCCGCTCATTATTGCCGGGGTCGAAGGATCGGCAATGGGCGTTACTTGTGGCCATCCGGTTTCATTGATCGACATTTACCCCACCTTTAATGAATTACTCGAATTAAATCGTAACCCTAATTCTGATACAAATGGATACGAACTAGAGGGACATAGCCTATTGCCTTTGATTCGAGATCCTGAGAATGGAGAATGGTCTGGACCCGATGTGGCCATTACTACGATTCCGGGAAAAAACCATATGCAGCATCGGATCTACGAAGGAACTCTGTATCCGCATTTTTCCGTTCGAGGAAAGCGCTGGCGTTACTCTTTGGCATCCAATGGCGGAGAAGAGCTTTACGATCACGATAAGGATCCTTTCGAGTGGCGCAATCTTGCGGACAATCCGGAATACGCCTTTGTGAAGGCAGGCCTGAAGACGCAGCTCATAGAGTTGCGAGATGGGTCCAGCTGGAATGATTTGGATGATATGAGGAGCTGGACTTCTGCAAAAGGGGTTAAGGTACATGGAGGTGAAATTCGAATGTCTGGTGGAGGTTCGGCGATGCTTGCTACGAAAGGCTCATTTGAGAATTTCGAATTCGAGGCGGATATGAAAGTGGAACCCAAGACACGGATGAAAATTCGGTATAGAAATGAGCCGGGCAGCGTTGTGTATTCTCCCACTTTGGCGTCCGATGAAGCGAAGTACAGCAGCTTTCATGTGGGCGAATGGAATCGCTACCGAATCCGGGTGCACAACGGTCGCCATCAACTATGGATTAACAATCGATTTGTGAGTGACGAGGTGCGGGACTATTCGAATGAGTCCGGACCATTGATTATCGAGGCGATGGGGATGCGGTCGACCGATGTCCGTATTCGAAATGCGAGGATACGGAAACTATAGATTGATTTTCGAGTCGTTCCCACATCAACGCGTATTCGGAATTTGGTACTATAATCAAGAGTTCGACCTTTCCTCCCTCTGATTCAGTCTGCTGCAATACAGTACATCCGGGCAGAGGTACGGATTAATAGACGATTACCTGCAATAGCCGGGGTCGCCATGCCCATGTCATCTTCGGCAAGTTGATTTACGTGAAGCAATTCGGGAGACTTTCCCGCTTTGTAAACGAAGGTTTCGCTGTTCTCGTTCAAGTAGAACACCTTCCCATTGTAAGCCCACGGAGAAGCGGTAAATCCGGCTGTATTGTCAGGAATTCTCTCACGTTCAAAATGAAAGGCCCCGGTCTTGGGATCCATGCTGGAGAGCATGCCGCGGTCGAGGAGAACGTAGAGCTGATCTTCGTACAAAAGCGTGCTCGGATTGTACGGGGCGGCCCTCCAGTCGCACCAGACGATGTAGTCATTGGATCGAAGGGTTTCATCAATGGAGATATCGCCCGTGGCGCCTGGACGAATGGCGTAAATCGGTTTGTGGCGACTGCCCACGTAGCCCGAGCTTACGTAAAGGAGTCCGTCATGTGAGTAGGGCGTTGCAATCGTAATGCTCGACATGCCTTTGAACGAGCACAGTTCGTTTCCGTCTAGATCATAAGAGGCGACTTTGTTTGTAGCGGGAACGATAATTTCGGTGCGCAGATCGTTCTCCCAAACATAGGGCGTGGACCAATTGCTTTCGGGTTCTCTTTCCACCTTCCAGATCTCTTTGCCTGAATTTTTGTCCAGCGCCATGAGCCAAGACTCCTCGTCATTGTCATTGAGGAGATAGAGGCGGTTTCCGTGCAGAATCGGTGATGCCGCGGTTCCCCACCCATGCCGGGTTTGGCGAGGTTCAAACCGCTTCGACCACAGGGGTTTTCCGTCTAGATCGAATACGAAGACTCCTACGTTGCCAAAATAGAAATACACGTTCTTGCCGTCAGTGGTGGGTGTTTCCGAGGCGTAGCTGTTTTTCAAGTGGATCGAAGTTTCGGGATTGGCCTCGTGGACAGTCTGTTCCCACAGAATCGCGCCATCCTTTAGATCGAGACAGTAGACTT
>Ga0213868_10003785_pt1 | contig 14011 bp, 8 predicted proteins | sample PICome_9_FD_160087 | JGI IMG/M metagenome (GOLD analysis project Ga0213868, IMG submission 160087) | Coastal seawater microbial communities near Pivers Island, North Carolina, United States - PICO127 | ecosystem: Environmental > Aquatic > Marine > Coastal | place: USA: North Carolina | collected...
ACCTGACCGCAGACCACGCCACGGCCACGCTGGCTGCTGATGTGACGATAGCGGCAGGCCCGCGCTTGCGTTTTGGCGCATTGACCGTGTCCGGGCAAGAGCGGATGCGAACCGGCCGGATTGTCAAGATTGCAGGCCTGCCAACGGGTGAGCAGTTCAGCCCGAAAGAGCTTGAGGATGCCGCAGAGCGTTTGCGCCGCACCGGGGTTTTTCGATCGGTTGCGCTGGTTGAGGATGATGCGGTTACAGCCCCTGACAGCTTGGGGATTTCGGCCAAAGTGGTCGAAGAAAAGCCCCGCCGCTTGGGGTTTGGTGTCGAAGTTGCCAGTACGGAAGGCGCGAGAATTAGCGGCTATTGGTTGCACCGCAACTTGCTGGGCGGCGGTGAGCGGTTTCGCGTTGAGGCCGAGATTGCGCAGATCGGCGCGCAAGGCAGCGGTCCCGATTATGAGCTGGGCTTTACGCTGGACCGCCCTGCAACCCTGACTGCGGATACCACTGCGACATCGTTTTTCAGGATCGGCCACGAAGAGGATGCCGATTACACCCAAGACTATGTGGAAACCGGCATTGGGTTTACCCAGTATCTGACGCGCGAAATCACTGCGCACATTGGGTTGGAATACGCGCAATATAACGTCAAATTCCGGACAACATCGTTTGATTTTCGCAGTTTTTCGCTGCCTGTCGGAGTTACATGGGACAAGCGCAATTCCAAAACGGATGCGACCCAAGGGTTTTACATCGATGCCAAGACGGCGCCGTTCTACAATTCTAGCGATTCAGGATTCAAGTTGGATCTCGATGCGCGGGCATATCGGGGGGTTGGCGAAAACGACCGCATAACCCTTGCCGCGCGGGTGCAGGCGAAAACGGTTTTTGGTGCGGCGATCAACAATTTGCCGCCCAGCTTTTTGTTCTATTCCGGTGGAGGCGGCACGGTGCGGGGGCAAGCGTTTCAGTCGCTTGACTTTACCTCTGCCACCACGGGCGAGAGCACGGGTGGCACCGGGTTTGTTGGTGCATCGGTCGAAGTGCGGGCCAAGGTGACAGAGAGTATCGGGATTGTCGGCTTTGCCGATTTTGGCCAGATCGCGTCGCAAGGATTGGTGGGTGGTACAACCAAAAGCCATGCAGGTGCTGGATTTGGGCTGCGCTATGCGACCGGGTTTGGCCCGATCCGGCTCGATATTGGGATGCCCGTGTCGGGTGGAGGCAAAGGGGCACAGGTTTACGTAGGTATAGGACAATCCTTTTGATGCGCAGGTTTTGGATCACCTTGGTTTTTGCTCTGTCGTTGCCGTTCGTGGCGGTGGCCCAAACGAATGAACGTGACCTTTTAACCGCGTTTTTGGAAGACAATCTGTCAGGCGGGGGCCGAACCGTGACTGTCACGGGGTTTAGCGGCGCGTTTTCATCGCAGGCCCAGATGGACAGTCTGACTGTCGCTGACACGCAAGGCGTTTGGCTGACGCTGAACAAGGTGACGCTGGATTGGAGCCGGGCATCGCTGCTGCGCGGTGTGGTCGATGTGTCGGAACTGTCTGCGGATGAGGTGATTGTCGCGCGCAAGCCGCTGCCAGACCCGAATGCGGTGCCATCGCCCGAGGCCACGGGGTTTGCGCTGCCGGAACTGCCCGTTTCGGTAACGATCAAAACCTTGCAGGCCAAGCGGATCGTATTGGATGCGTCGGTGATGGGGCAAAGGATTGAAGGCGCTCTGATTGCCTCTGCCAGTTTGGAGAATGGGAATGGCAGTGCCAACCTGTCTTTGACCCGCAGTGACAATGGGCCCGCGGGTAAGCTGGCGCTGACGATTGCGTTTAACAATAGCAGCAAGCAGTTGGATATGGACCTTGATCTGACCGAAGGGGCGGGCGGTATTGCGGCGAATTTGCTGGATATTCCCGAAAAACCCTCGGTCGAGTTGAAAATTGCAGGCACGGGGCCGTTGGATGATTTCGCAGCGCAGTTGGACCTGCGGACCGACGGTCAAGAACGGCTTGCAGGCGATGTGACGCTGAAGGGGACGGATGATGGTACCCAGACGTTTTTGGTGGATCTGAATGGCGATGTTGCCCCGCTGTTTTTACCTGATTATGCCGCGTTTTTTGGCCCTCAGGTAGGGCTTAAGGCTGAAGGTCAGCGCAGCCCGATGGGGCAGTTGGACCTGACATCCTTGGCAGTGAAAACCCGCGCGGTATCACTGGACGGTGCGGCCACGATTGCTGCCGATGGCTTGCCGCAGAAATTCACGCTGGTGGGGCGGTTGGGCCTGCCCAGCGGTGAACCGGTTTTGTTGCCCTTTGGCAGTGCCGATGAAACCCGCGTTGCCAGTGCTGATCTGAACGTAGGCTTTGACGCAAGCAAAGGTGATGGCTGGAGCGCCGCGATCACGCTGACGGGATTAGAGCGCGCGGATGTGGCCGTGGGCACGGCGGCGATTAAGGGGTCCGGGCGGATCACTCGGCGGGCGGGCAGCGGTGGCACCATTATTGGCGGTACGCTGGCCTTTGGCGCGCAAGATGTGGCGCTGACCGATCAGAATCTGGCGGCGGCACTGGGGCAAGCGATTGACGGGAAGCTGGTGTTTGATTGGCAAAAAGGCGGGCTTGGTTTTCGGATTGGACGGTTGGAACTGACCGAGGCAGGGCCGAATTCGGGATATAAAGTCATAGCCTCGGCGCGGATTGGTGATTTTGAAAGCGGGTTCAGAACACGCGGCAGCATTGACGCGCAGTATAATGACCTGTCGCGCTTGCAAGGCTTGGTCGGCCGCGCGACGGGTGGCAAAGGGACGTTCCGGATCAGTGGTCAAGTTAGCCCGCTGGGTGGTGAATTTGATGCGGTTGGCGGGATTAAAGGCACCAATATCAATGTTGGTATTGTCGAGCTGGACAACCTGTTGACGGGAGAGTCTGTGATTGAATTTGCAGCGGGGCGGTCAAAGCAAGGGACGTTCTTGCGCAGCTTGAACATCACGGCACAGCAGCTTGTAGCGACGGCCAAAGGCACGCTGGCCAGTGATGGCAGTGATTTGAACGGTACGGTCCGTTTTGCCGATCTGTCTGCGCTGGGCGCGCAATATGGCGGCAGCTTACAGGCGGATGCGACGTTTAGCGGTACACCGGCCAATGGCCGTATCACGTTGGACGGGATTGGGAATGCGCTGAAGATCGGGCAAAAACAAGCGGATGCCTTGGGCGCGGGGCAAAGCCTGTTGTCGGTGGCAATCGGGGTGCGCGACCAGCGGCTGACGCTGGAAAAGGCGGAAATTAGGAACCCGCAAATCAATGCGACTGCGACAGGTTACGTTGACCCCGCAGGCAGTGACGTGACGGCCCAAGTCACACTTCCTAGCCTTGAACCGCTTGGACCGGGTTATCGCGGTGCGCTAGAGGCCGTTGTGACGGCAAAAGGCACGCTTGAAGCTGGGCGTGTGGAGTTGGCAGGGAAAGGCAATGGGTTGGCCATCGCAAATTCCGAGGCTGACAAGCTGTTGCGCGGGCAAAGCGTGGTTAACGCTGTTGTTTCGTTCCGCGACCGCAAGCTCGTGGTGGAAAGTGCAAGCTTGTCGAACCCGCAAATAACGGCCAATGCCACGGGCACGGTGACCGAGGACATTCGCCAAGTGAAGCTTGAGGCGCGGCTGGCCAATCTTGGCCTGCTGATAGCAGACTTTTCGGGAGCGGTGGCGATTGCAGGCACTGCGACCGAAAACGGCAATGGCATCACGCTGGACCTGAGCGGAACCGGGCCGGGCGGGATTGATGCGCGGTTGGCGGGGCGGGTTGCGCCAAACTTCGGAAGTGCTGACTTGGCGATCACCGGTTCAGTGCAAGCGGCTTTGGCCAATGCCTTTTTGGGCCCTCGGTCCATTTCCGGGCAAACCACCTTCGATTTGCGGCTTAATGGCCCCTTGGCTTTGGCGTCTTTGTCCGGCACGGGCAGCCTGAGCGGCGGGCAGTTTTCAGCCCCGAACCTGCCGTTTAGTTTGCAAGATATTGCGTCCACGGTCACGCTTGGCGGTAACCAGCTGCGGCTGAACATGACCTCTGCCCCCAGTACTGGCGGCAGTTTGACGGTGGACGGGACCGTCGGTTTGGCCGCACCCAACACCGCAGACCTGCGCGTCACCTTGCGCAATGCGGTGCTGAAAGATCCTGACTTGTATACGGTTTCCTTGGGCGGCGATGTGACCATCCAAGGGCCGCTGACTGGCGGCGCCGTGATTGGCGGCACCGTTCGGATCAGCGAAGCAGAATTGCGGGTACCGACCTCGGGGTTTTCCAGCATCGGGTCGTTGCCGGGGCTGAAACACAAGAACGAGCCTGCAGCGGTTAAGCGCACGCGTTACAAGGCCGGGTTGATCGAGCTTGGGCCGGGGGATGGCGCAGCGGCCAACACTCGCCCCTTTGGTCTGAACCTTGTGATCGAGGCACCATCGCGCATCTTTTTGCGTGGACGCGGGATTGATGCGGAGCTTGGCGGGCGGGTCACGGTGCGCGGCGACACGAATACGGTCATCCCCAGCGGTGCCTTTGATCTGGTTCGGGGCCGTTTGGACATTTTGGGCAAGCGGCTGGATATCACCAATGCAAAGCTGCTGCTGCAAGGTGATTTGATCCCGTATATCGACATTACGGCGACGAATGAGGGCGAGAATGTCACCACCATGGTGAACATCAAGGGCCGCGCGGATGACCCTGAAATCACCTTCAGCTCTTCGCCTGATTTGCCGCAAGAAGAGGTTTTGGCCCAGCTTTTGTTTGGCCGTGATTTGACATCTATCTCGGCGTTGCAGGCCGCACAGCTTGCCTCGGCCGTAGCCAGTCTTGCGGGCAAGGGGGGCGAGGGGATTGTGGGCCGGTTGCGCAAAGGATTTGGCTTGGATGACCTTGATTTGTCGACAGATTCCGAAGGCAATGTATCGCTGAAGGCCGGGAAATACCTATCAAAACGGCTCTATAGCGAGGTGGAGGTGGATCAAAACGGGCAAAGCAAGATCAACCTGAACCTTGACCTGAAGAAAAGCGTGACGGTGCGCGGGTCGGTTGCAGCGGATGGCACCTCGGGTCTTGGGGTGTTTTTGGAGAAAGATTACTAGGGACGGACGGGCGGTTGTACATCACGTTCGGCATCAACCGCTGCCCCTAGCAAAACCGCAAAGGCCGAGAGGTAGAACCAAATCAGCAAGGCCACGACTGCCCCGATCGACCCGTAGACCTGATTGTAATTCGCGAAATTCCCAAGATAGAACACCAAGCCGCGCGATACCGCGACCCAAAGTGCCAAGGCCACGAACATACCAAAAGTGAAAAAGGCGCGGCGCGCGCGTTTGCCGGACCTGTTGGGGCCAAGCCGGTAGGCGATACCGATGCTGATCATGACAAGGATCATGCCGACCAGCAGGTTGACTGCGCCTAAGGCTTGTGCGGCAACGGTGCCGAGCGGTAGGAAACTGATTACAAGCGGCATGACAACGGCCAAGGTCATGCCCGACAAGACTAGCCCGATCAGTACCAAAGTCATAAAAAATGCACGGACCGCATGGCGCACGCCGCTTCGGGTCGGCAAACCGTGGATAGCATTTATGCCGCTGATCAATGCGCCAACACCCGCCCTTGCCGACCACAGGGCAAATACGGTTGATAGTACTGTTGCAAGGCCCAAGCTGCGGGTGTTGGTGGCCAAAATGCGCTGCACTTGGCCGTAAAGCAGATCGAAAGCTTCAGGGGGCAGGTAGTTTTCGGCGAGTTCCAACTGGGTTTGCACGACGATCGGATCTGCGGCAAAGCCCCAGATCGTGATGACTGCCGCCAAGGCCGGGAACACCGCGAGAAACCCGAAGAATGCGATGCCTGCCGAGATGAGGCCAATTTCGGCCTTGGAAGCACGAAGCCAAACTTGGCTTGCGGCATGAAAAAGGATCATTCTTGTTCCGATTCATAGGTTGGGCGGGGCGGCTGGTTGCGCATTCAGAGTGATCGGTCGCACTATACTGCGCGCTGCCGAAACAAGAAAGCCCATGGAAACCGGGCGTGTTTGGGCTTGGATTGATTTGGGTTTTGGCGCGGCGATAACGGCCTATTGTGCCGCGATAATGCGCGTAGGTTCAGCGTAGCCCTCGACGTTTGCGTGGATCAAATCCAAAGCGGCATGGACATTGCCGCTGGTCACGGCGGCCCGAAGCGCACGCAAGACGGTGGCCATTTGCAATTCGGACAAGCTTTGCTCTTGGGCGCGCATTATTTTCGGGTGGGGCGTGGGCAAAAGCCCTTCGCCTATCAGCAACTCTTCATGCAGTTTTTCGCCGGGACGCAAGCCCGTGACGATGATTTCAATATCGCCGTTTGGGTTGTCAGGGCTGCGCACGGTCAAGCCTGCGGCGGCGATCATTTGCCGCGCCAGATCGCGGATTTTCACAGGCTCGCCCATATCAAGCACGAAAACATCGCCGCCGCCATTTGCATCGGAATAGCTGCCGGCCAACAAAACAAGGCGCGCCGCCTCGGTTATTGTCATGAAATAGCGGGTGACATCTTCATGTGTCAGGGTAATGGGGTCGCCATTGGCGATCTGATTCTTGAACAGCGGGATAACCGAGCCGGACGACCCCAGAACATTGCCAAAACGGACCATCGAAAATACCGTCCCGCGTGAGCGTTTGGCAAGGTCTTGGATCACCAATTCCGCCAAACGCTTGGATGCGCCCATCACATTGGTTGGGCGGACAGCCTTGTCGGTGGAGATCAGAACAAATTTCCGCACCCCTGCGTCATTTGCGGCAGCGGCCAAGGTACGGGTGCCCAGAACATTGTTCGCGAGGCCTGCAATCGGGTTCGCCTCAACCAATGGGACGTGTTTATAGGCGGCGGCGTGAAACACGATTTCGACGCCGTGGTCGGTCATCACACTGCGCGCCAATTGGCTGTCAGTCACCGAGCCAAGCACGGCTACGATCCGCGTTCCGCTGCCTGAGGCAAGCTTGGAAAGTTCGCGTTCAATGGTGTAAAGCGCGAATTCGCTGACATCAAACAAGACGATGCAGGCGGGTTTGCTTGGCAATAATTGCCGACATAGGGCGGCGCCAACCGAGCCGCCCGCGCCTGAAACCAGCACCACGCGGCCTCCATACGCCTCCCCCCCCAAGGGTATGGCTTGTTCAACCTGCATCCGGCCCAAAAACGCGTCAGGGTCAACCAACGTCAGCGCATCAACCAGCCGCTCCACCCCGGTGATTTGCGCAAAGGATGGCACCGACAACGCGGTCAGCCCCATGACATGCAATTTGCGGACGATTTGGGCCAGTTTTGGTTTGGGCAATGACGGTATTGCCAGCAAGACACGGTCAACGCCCAGCCGGGTGGTTAGGTCAATGATTCGGTCCGGACTGTAGATATGTAGGCCCCCTGCAGTCATCCCGCTTAACGCCGGATTGTCATCAACAAAGGCCACCGGCAAGATTGTGTCATGCCCCCGCAAGGCTGCCAGCAACTGAATCCCCGTGCGCCCCGCACCGTAGATAATGACACGGTTGCGGGGGTGACCGGCGCGCAATGCCCATAACAAAAGGTGCAACATTGCAAAACGCGCGGCGACGGCCATCAGGAAAAAGAATAACCCAAACAATATGATGCCAAGCTGGGGAAAATGCAGGTTGGAGGCCATGAGGATGAGCACAAGACCAAGCGAGACCAGCAAAGCCATAACCCCGGTGCGCAAAACTCCATGGGTGTCATAGGCGTTCAGCTTGATCTTCGGCATTTTTAGCAGGATGGAACACAGCCCGCCCAGACCCGCGAGCACGGGGAGAAGCAGACTATGGACTTGCAAAAACGCGCGGTCGGGCAGCGCGTTGTGCAAAACGATTGTGGCAAACAAAAACGCGGTTGGCGCCAAGGACACGTCCACCAATGCCAAGCAAACCTTCTTGTGGGCCTGAGACAGCCGATCAACCAATTTGAAAGTGGCAGCGCAAAGGGGCAGCATGAGCATCCTTTGAGGGCAATCGAACGACGAAACCGAGGAAGGGAGCGGTGGTGTAACTTTGCTACGCCAGATACCTTAAGGTGGGGTTACGGCGCTTGGGGTGATGATGCGCGCCTGACGCACGAGGAAAGACAGGCGCCGCAGTGAACAGGGCTGGCGTTGCAATCTGGAAGTCATTAGGATTTTGGTATACCAAGTTGCAAATGGCGGTGGGTCGAACCACCCCTTTGCCCAAATCAAAGTGCGGCCCCAAAGACCAAAGTCAAAAAGGATATTACCATGACACACCCTACTTTGCTTGCCATTGGAAGCTATGCTGACTGGGATGTTCCAGACATGCAGGTGGGGTTTGAACTGGCGCAGATCACCACAGCGTCAGAACTGGCTGGGCTGAACGAGGGTTTGCGCGCACGGGTTAAAGCGGTGGCTTATAAGGGCCATAACCCCTTTGGCGCGACCGAGATGGAGCTGTTGCCCGGCCTTGAAATCATTGCGAATTACGGCGTTGGCTATGATGCGATTGACGTTGAGGCGGCGACAAAGCGCGGTATTCGCGTGACCAATACGCCCGATGTTTTGAACGATGATGTGGCCGATTTAGCCGTGGGGATGTTGCTGTCTTTTACCCGTAACATGGCGTTCAACGCGGCTTGGCAAGCACGGGGCGATTGGGCCGAAAAGGGCGATCCACCCTTGGCGCGCAAGTTCAGTGGGGCGCGGGCAGGCATCATGGGCTTGGGCCGGATTGGCCGCGAAATTGCGGACCGTTTGGCGGCGTTCAAGATGGAAATCCACTATCATAGCCGCAGCAAAAAGGACACGCCCGCAGGCTGGGTTTGGCACGAAACGCCGGAAGGTTTGGCGGCGGCTTGTGACTATATGGTTGTGGCCCTTGTGGGTGGCAAAGCGACCGAAGGTTATGTGTCGCGCGATGTGATAGCCGCGATGGGCAGCGATTCGGTGATTGCCAATATTTCGCGCGGGTCCACAATCGATGAAGAGGCTTTGCTGGACGCGCTGGAAGCGGGCCGCATTCGGGGCGCCGCGTTGGATGTGTTCCGCGCAGAGCCGAAGTTTGACCCGCGGTTTTTGGCGTTGAAAAACGTGTATTTGCAACCGCATCAAGGGTCAGCCACCATTGAGACCCGCAAGGGGATGGGGGCGTTGCAACGTGCCAATATCCGCGCTCATCTGGCGGGCAAGCCATTGCTGACGCCAGTGAACTAAAGCTCGTAAACTAAGCCGATTTAAGACCCGACTGCCTTTAGCGCGGTCGGGTTTTGCTTGTTGTCATAAATGTCGGTGATGTTCAGCACCAAGTGCCGCATGTGGCTTTCCACCTCGGCGCTGACCAGCGTGACATCGCGGGTGCGCAGTCCTTTGACGATTGCGCCGTGCTGCTGCAAAACGCGCGGTCGGTCGCGGCGCAAACTGGCGGCCAAAAACCGCGGCCGCCACAGCCGCGCCATATAGGCCGCATGGGTGTCAATGAGCGAGGCGTTGTGCGAGGCGGCTGTGATGAGGCGGTGAAACCGCATGTCCACCTCAAAATAATCCACCGAATCGGCGGTGTCCGAAATTGCCAGCATCTTTTCATTCAGTGCTTCAATCTCGGCCATCTCGGACGCGGTGACATTCATGCAGGCCAAGCGCGCGCCAAGGGATTCGAGCGTGTTCATCACGATCAGATCATCGGTGATCTCTTTCAGCGTGGGGTCAGCCACAATCGGGCTGCGCGACGGGCGCAAGACAACCAAACCTTCGCTGGCCAAAATCCGAATAGCCTCACGCAGGGGGGTGCGGCTGACGCCACGACCCGCGGAGTTATCGCGTTCCTTGATCAAGGCGCCGGGCGGCAAGGTGCCCACCAGAATATCGCGGCGCAGGCTGTCTGCAATCTGTTCGGCCAATGTTTGTTCCGACATGGTCTAACCAATTCCAATTCATCATTTCGGGCCGTAGCCTTCACCTATGCCAAAACGGCCCAAAATAAAAAACAAAATTTTGGTATACCAAAACGGTTGCAATTCGTTGGAACTTGGTTAGCGTTACGTCAGACGAGGGACAACATCCCTGTCGGGCCGTAAAAGGGCGCGTGCCCATAAAACAAATTTAACAAACGTTCTGGGAGGAACCATGAAATTTAGCACCTATATTGTGCCTGCGCTTGTCGCGGCAGGGTTTGCACTGCCGGCCACGGCCGAAACGCTGCGTATTCAAAACCATTATGCCCCTGAAACCGAATCGGGCAAACAGATCCAGCAATTCGTTGATGATGTTACCGTAATGTCTGGCGGCGATCTGGCGATTGAAATGTTTTATTCGTCTTCGGTCGTGAAGACGGTGGAAACCTTTGATGCGGCCGCAACCGGGATTTTGGATTGCGACATGACGGGCGGCGCCTATCAGACCGGCAAAAACCCTGCGTTCCAATTCGTTGGCGACATCATGGGCGGTTATGACACCCCATGGCAGCAGTATGCTTGGCTTTATAACGGCGGATTTGACGCGGCAGACAAGCTGTACGGCGAGTATGGCATGAAGCTGATCGGCTGGTCGATCTATGGTCTTGAATCCTTTGCGTCCACCAAGCCTATCCGTGGCATGGCCGATCTTAAGGATTGGAAGTTCCGTTCGCCTCCAGGTCTGGAAACCGAGATTTTTGCGTCTTTGGGCGCCAAGCCTGTTGTGATGGATTTCACCGAGATCTTTACAGCACTTGAGACCGGGATCATTGACGGGGCCGATGCGTCGGGTCTGGCGAACAACAAGGGCATGGGTCTTTATGACATTGCCAAGAACGCCAACTTCCCCGGCTTCCACTCCATGCCATCCGACCACTTGGCCTGTAACAAAGCCAAGTACGACAGCCTGAGCGAGCAGCACAAGCGCATCCTGGAAGTTGCGATGCAAAAGCTGTCGTTCCAGATTGCGCTGACATTCGAGGTGAAGAACCTTGAAGCCAAAGCACAGTTGGAGGCCGAAGGCGTGACCATTTCCGATTGGTCGACAGAAGATCGTGCCGAGTTCCGTGCCGCTGCGCAGGCTGCATGGCAGGGCTGGGCTGAAAAAACCCCTGAGGCGCGCGCCTTGGTGGACAGCCACATGGCCTTCCTGACCAAGCTTGGTCTAGTTAAGAAGTAAGCCTTTAAGGTGAACATGCGGCAGGCGGGGGTTTCCTGGCCTGCCGTTTTTTGACGGCCGACTGCGTGTTGTGGGCGCGGTACTAATCATCCGAAAAAGGAGTTGCGACATGCGCGCATCAAGTGCTTCGAGAGAGCTGCTATGGCCCTTGGTGTTCGTTTTTGCGGCAGGGTATTTGGCTTGGTATACGCCGCTCCTGATTGTCTCGTCCGGCTATGCCTCGGATGCGATGATCAACCGTTTCCCCGCTGCGGGCGGGCTGGAGTTTCTGGCGCTGTTTGGGGCGATCGGGTCGCTGATAATGGGTATCTTGACCATCCGCCCTACCGCGCAAGAAGGCACCAATATGGGCGCCTTTGACCGGATGAGCCTGTTTATGGGCCGCGTGACCATGCTGCTGATCGTGTCATTGGTCTTGGTCATGTTCTTTGAGGTTGTCGCGCGCTATGTTTTTGAAAAGCCTACGCTTTGGGCGAATGAGTTGTCGCTGTGGATGGCCGGAGCTATCTTTTTGTTTTCGGGGCTATATGCGATGCAGCAACGCTCGCATATCCGCATTTACCTGCTTTATGACATGATGCCGCGCCCTGTGCAGCGCGTGTGCGATCTGTTTTCAACCACTTTGATCGTAGGTTTTGCATTTGTGATGCTCTGGGGCAGCTACAATGAGGCGCGGGACAAATTCATGCGCTGGGAAACCTTTGGGACCGCTTTTGATCCGCCCATTCCGGCGACGATCAAGCCGCTGCTGATTGTTTTTATTTGTCTGGTTGCGATGCAAGCCGTGATCAACCTGATCGATGATTGGGGCAAGGCCAAGCAGGTCCACGCGGTGGTGGATGAAGACGAGATTGAAGAATTTGTTCAGGAAATGGGCGCCAAGCTCACCAAGAAGGGCTAAGCCATGTTTGATATCTCAACCATTTCACTGGTGCTGTTGCTGGCGATGTTGTTCTTGCTGGCGATTGGTATGCCTTTAGGCTTTGCTTCGGCAGCGCTTGCCGCCCTTGTCATGTTCATGAAATTCGGGCCGGACTTTTTGTTCGGCACCTTTGGCACTGGCCCTTTGGGGATTCTGTCACAACGGATTTACGGATTGCTGACGGATTATGTGCTGATATCCATTCCGTTGTTTATTTTTATGGCCAACCTGCTGGAACGGTCGGGCATCGCGGGCCAGATGTACGACAGCCTGAATGTCTGGTTGTCGAGAACCCGTGGCGGTATTGCGATTGTCACCTCGATTATGGCCGTGATCATGGCAGCAATGTCGGGGATTATTGGCGGCGAAGTGGTTCTGTTGGGCCTGATCGCCCTGCCGCAGATGTTGAAGTTGGGCTATAATCAAAACCTCGCCATCGGGGTGATCTGCGCTTCTGGCTCGCTTGGCACCATGATCCCGCCGTCGATCGTTTTGATCATGTATGGCTTGATTACGGAAACGTCGATCAAGGCGCTGTTCACCGCGTCGTTCTTGCCGGGGTTCATGCTGGCCTCGTTCTTTATCATTTACATTATCATCCGGACACAGTTGCGCCCTGAAGATGCACCCTTGCCGCCCGATGATCCGAACGACCCAAAGGGCCGTGAAAAGACCATGCTGTTCCTGACCTTTCTGGCCACGCTTGGCGCGGGTTTCGGTGCAGCACTGTGGTTGCGCGTGGCGTTCTTTACGGTGACCGGCCAAAACCGGGTGTTGGAAGGGGTGGACCCGATTGCGCTTGGCACTGTTGATTACGTTTGGAAAATCGGTGCGTTTGTTTTGATTTGTTCCGGGCTGATCGCCTTTGTCTTTGGCAAAGATCGGTTCAAGACAAGCTGGGCGATGGGCAAAGGGCTGGTCGCCCCGATCTTGGTGATTGGTGTTGTACTTGGGTCGATCTATGGCGGTATTACCGGGATTACCGAGGCGGCTGGCATGGGTGCCATCGCTGTGTTCGTCATTGCCGTGATGCGCGGTGAAATGACCGGCCATCTGTTGTGGGACAGTTTGAAGCGTACGTTGAAATCCACTGGCACAATCATCTGGGTGACTATCGGTGCCACGGCGCTGGCGGGTGCCTACACCATTGCGGGCGGTCCGACCTATATCGCCAGCGCGATTGTTGGGCTGGATGTGCCTGCCATGGGCATTATCCTTGTGATGATGCTGATCTTCCTGATCCTCGGCGCGCTTATGGATTGGGTGGGAATTGTGCTGCTGGTTATGCCGGTGTTCTTGCCGATCGTGCTGAAGCTACCGGTTGAAGACCTTGGCCTGTTTGGTGAGCTGAATCCCCGCCATGTGGCGATCTGGTTTGGCGTGGTGTTTTGCATGAACATGCAGGTCAGTTTCCTGTCGCCACCCTTTGGCCCTGCCGCGTTTTACCTTAAGTCGGTGGCACCGGCGCATATCTCGCTGACGGATATCTTCAAAGGCTTTTTGCCCTTTATCTGTATCCAGTTGTTGGCGCTGTCGGTGCTGCTGATCTGGCCGCCGATTATCTCGGTGTTCTTGTAGGCGCAGGAGGGTGCCATGCTGACCGAAGCCCAAGTTCAACAGTTTGAAACTGCCGGCTATCTGGTGGTGGAGGATGTGTTGGATGCGCGCCGATTGGCCGCGATAAAGACGGAATATGCAGGCTTGATGGACAGGCTTTATGCGGATTGGCACGCACAAGGCCGTGTACCGGACGGCGCAGGGCTGGATTATTGGGGCAAGTTGCTGGCAGCATACCGCGCAGGCTGTGATTGGTTTCAGCCGATGGATATATCGCTGCCCGGTGACCAGATCTTTGCCGATACGCCGTTTCATTTTGGTCCGGCGGTGTTTGATATGGTCACCAATCCGCGCTTGTTGGATATCGTCGGGCAGTTGATCGGGCCTGAGATTACC
>Ga0213868_10003786_pt1 | contig 14008 bp, 7 predicted proteins | sample PICome_9_FD_160087 | JGI IMG/M metagenome (GOLD analysis project Ga0213868, IMG submission 160087) | Coastal seawater microbial communities near Pivers Island, North Carolina, United States - PICO127 | ecosystem: Environmental > Aquatic > Marine > Coastal | place: USA: North Carolina | collected...
GGTAGTGGTTAGGAGTGAAGGAGATCCAATGACGTGGGGTTACCCTATCGGTGGCTCAGTACCCATAATTATCTTCAACAAAAGTATTGGTTTCATTTTTTCAGCTTTTTAGCTAACATCTACTAACATTGAGAGTAAAAAATCAATGGCTCTATCTTAACGCCAAAAACAAAATCATTTCATTTGAAATCAACGAATTTTTTTATTGAAAAGCTACAGCGCTTACAAAGATTTTCCATGATCGCACTGAGAGCGTTTCTATTTATTTTCATCAGTTCCAAATGCGTTGGTTTTATCTTACCTGCTTGCAATCTTCGTCCTAAAGGATCAATGATGATGTTCCTAGGTTTAGAACGACGGAGCAATATGCTGAGTATGAGAAGAACTGCTAGATATGTTTCTAAAGGTTGGGAACCTGGGGATTTTGATAATGACCTGCGGGCTCTCAAGACAGCTGTGGCAAAATCTAACGCACTGACTTCTCTAGCAGAAACTGAACGAATTCATCTTCTGGAGACAATCGCCAATCAAAAGAGGGAGTTGCTTCCATTGATGAAAAAACTGCTTTTGGTTTTACTAGCAGCATTTTCATACTCCTCCGTTTATCTTCTCTGTGGCTCCTCTTCAAATCTGATTTCTAGAGTTCTTGATATCCCTGTTGTATTCATGAATATTTTCTTTGCGATATTTACGGTACACATCCCGGTTATATCTTTTTTAATTATTCGGTCGACATACCACCCAAAGCCAAGACGGAAAAATGAATTTGAAGCTGAATTTATCGACTGGAGTGAGGATTGCAGTAATTTTTCCCTATGTTTATTAGAAGCATGGATGACTACCGTGTGGCCGTCATTCTTCTTAATTTGGTTATCTGTTGCTCTTCAAAAGATTTCAACGGATAATCTTATGAACATATTTTGGAGATTAGGTATATCTTTTTCACAACTGATCACCAGGTTGGGAACTGCTGCTGCTCTTCACCAGTTTCCAATACTGCTGTATAGATTACGGAATTCGAGGAGGTATGGACCAATACAATTACTACCTTTCGTAGTTCATCAACTTGTTGATGCGACGATGAACAGTTTAGCATTAGGACTTGTTATGGATTTGACATCAGTAGCCAACATTTTGTCACAAATGCGTGGTTCACCCATGAAACAAATGATATCATGGAAACTGTCAATGAATTCAGTGACTCTTACGTTTTTGTTGTTATCTTCGTTTATATCAAATGTTGCTCATTTCATCGCATTCAAAAAACTACTTCGAATTGGAATGTTCACCGACTTACCTCTTTTATCGAGAATAAGTTCTGCGGATATTGATGGATCAATCAAATTAAGGTTAGTGTAAGAAATATTTCCCCCGTAATGTCGTTCCTATTTCGACCCTCAAACATCTATCCATATATTTCTTGCGAGTGCAGATATAGGTTACACTGGAGAGAGCCGAAGCGGTTGTTTCCATCATTTAAACGGATTGTGAGGAATTTAACAAATTTTATCTTCAGTGGATGGGGTGAAAATTTTGCAATAAAAGTTGAAAACGTGCGTTTGCCTCATATTCTGTCTTTAGTAGACAAAGAATGCGAGATGGGGGTTGTTCCAGCTCGGAATCGCCACTTGTGGATATCAACTGCGTCTGAAGGTGTTGCAAAAGTACACGATGAAAACTATCACAATCAATCATTTCATGATCCTCTTGGTATAGCGATTTATAAAACTTTTGGAGTTGGAATGTCTATGGACTTTGATCACACTTCTCCAGTTGAGGAACATGAGGAACCTTCTATTCACCGGCTGCGAGCGAGAGCAGCGAAGAGTGCAATCAAATGTTACAATGACATTCCAGATGTCGTTACTCGCGAAAATGATGATATTTCTGACCCCACGTTGAAAAAAACGATAATAATGAAAGAAATCCAAAGGAGGCGAGATAAACTGAAATCAGACGTTTGTAAGTTAATGCTTATGCTCCCTTCAAATGCCCCTGCTCCAGAAGGTAAAGAGTTGGAGATTTTGGCCATGAGGCGGTCTGATTTGAAAAGTGTACAATTAAACGAATCTCTCCCGCCTGGACTTCAAAACGAAGAGGATGACGACGATAGAAAAAAGAAAAGTTTCATTGATCCATATTTGAACGATGAAGTATTTGAAGATACAGTGTTTGTATAAAATTAGTGTTGTCGCTCTATATATGATAATAGTGAGTATATGTAAACTTTCTATTGTTTTTTACAATTTAGAGTCAAAAGTCTTTCATAACCATCAGTGTCTCATCTAGTTGAATACATGAATTATCAATTCTCTCCAAACCTTGGCAAAATTTTTTGTAATTAACTTTGTCCATTTCGACATCATTTTCGTCTCCATCTGCAAGCTTTGCTCGTTCTATCCAATCCTTTCCGATCTGAACTTCATGTTGCCGTCGCTGTCGTAGATTACAAATGGCTCTGCAAATATTCAATAAAACTGTACGATGGATCCGTTTTTTATCTACGTGCCACAAGTATATTGCATTAGCTGGGTTGTGTTGTTTGGCATTCTGTAAGTACAACAAAGATATATAATTGGTCTTATAAAGTCTGTGGAGCATCTCCCGTGCGTCTTTAGCAGGAACCATTGCACTCTCTGCTATTGCTTCTCCTTCCAGATGACCCTTTGTTTCTAATATGGAACATATCCTAGCGGATACATCACCGTGGTGATCTCTAATGCTTTGATGAACAAGACGACCTCTTAAATAAGTCAACAGATCTTTCGTTGCTACTTCAAATTTGCCTCCATCGGCATGACCTCGTGCTTCTTCAATCTCGAATATTACTGATGGATTAGCGAGCTTGGATATCTGTACTAAAGTGGCCGATAAATTAGTCTGTACACCTCCAGCTAAATTACTCAGTGAATCCAATACAGGAGGCGGAAGAAACGCCATGATGTCAGTAGGCGTAAATAATGTCCTGTCTTCATAATTGCGATGACTTTCTTCATTTTGTGCAAGAGTTTTATTTGAAAACGCAAATTCATTATGCGCAAGAAACTTCAATGCAGAAGAAACAATAGTTCCAGCAAATTGAATATGACCATAACGTTCCGCAACCAATCTTCCGAGGTAAAATGATCGTAAATGGGCATGAAACATTTGAATATGTACCCTCCAAACTGATCCGGACGGAAAGACGTCTCTAAAGTTAGCCGGGTATAGCAACGGCTCTGTATCGTTATCATCATTCTCAATGCTATCGATTTGTATTTCCTCATGATGCAATGTTCTATCCTTCTTCAGTGGGGGCACAGATTCAATGAAACCTTCATCGGCCATTTTTCTCAATGTCAAGATAATGCTTTTGCGAGTGTTGGAAACTCTTTCATCTGAAGGTTTTGTATCATCGTCCACAACTGTGTTACGCAAGATGATATCCGATGAGGCCTCAATGATTTCACTTACAAGCATTCGACCGTTTGTGCACAGTTCCTCGATTATGCACGCCCCTTCGTCACCAAATAATTTACGAGCGTACTCAACATAACGCGGAAATCGAAGCATAAAGATTGCCCGTTCACAGTCAACAGTATATCTGAATTTGACATTCTTAACATTATTATCTTCCAAGAGAGCATCATCTTGAGATCTTTGAGGAGCAGTTGTCTTTACTAGAGAGTGCTGCTGAAGCACAATAACAGCGGCTCTGATGGCAGATGCACTGACAATAAACCCTTTTTCCTCGCTCCCTCGGGTTAGATTCAGTTTCGCTCGACTACGTCCTTCATACAATGGTTCTAAGCCATCAGCGAGACGTATTCGCTCAGAATTAACGTCTCTTTTACAATGCTGACGGATTTGTGAAATCAATTGCGCCAGTGTTGATGGGCCTCTTGTCAATATGCAATCAGAAACTGTCTGACAAGTTGGTCCAAAGAAGTCTCTTATGGTATTTGAAGCCAAATCTTTTATAGGGTCGTTCTTAAATGAACCAAATGGGCTAGAAACACAAAAACCACCAAAATTTTTAGCTGTCATTGGCAAAACGCTCTCTAGTTTGATCAGTACAGTTGATCTAAGATGATAGAGTTGATCAGTGGAACTTAGAGGGAAGAGTCACCGTCATACAAACGCTGAAGTGGAGGGGAAGAAAAATCTTGAGATAGATTTTTCACTATTTGTTTGTATGGTCCCCAAACAACCAAAAAATTTTAAAACACCGACACTACACGGACAAGACACACGACATGGTTTGAAATTTTACAAAATGCATACAAAATCTCATTCTAAAGTGTCCATTCTAAAAGTTCAAATGATTAATCATCTGGTCAATAATTGCTGCCACTTCGTTTGAATCAGAATCATTCGCTTCTTGTCGTTCTGATTCCAATTTTTGGATGAAATCTTTCGATGCCAAAATCCTAGCGTCGCGAATCGGTAAGAAATAAATTACCTCGTCAAATCTTTTTTTGGCGTTTTCAGTCAGATATGGACTTCGCGCTGGTGATTTGATTTCACATGTGAGGGAATCTGACTCATTTTCAGACTCTGAAGAGTCGGATACTTCATCTATCTGATTGGTATCTGGCTTTTGTGCACTACAAACTAGAGTTCTCAACAGCGATAACACCTCTTTCATACACGGCTTTCTTCTTCTATGTCCTACCGATTTATGCGTTAAACTACTATTGCTGTTATGTTTTCGTCGAGGTATCGATGTTTGTGGAATGTGTACAGAAGTATCCCGTAAATAAATATCCAATACACGAAGTATGACACCCGAGCGAATCATCCATATGGATTCCTCGTGCGATTTTCTCGCCAAAACATCGAGTAATTCAAAAAGCGTTTCACACCTTCTCCAGTGAGGCACGCATATATCGATTAGATCAAAAAGGCAACCTTTGAAGCGCTCAAGGACAGAGTTTGATTTCCAATACTGAATTCTCCCCAATCTCTTCCTGATGACCCCGTCTATTTGAATAATCTGAACGTCGTCATCACAATCAAATTCACAGTGTTCGATTTCATCGCCATTATCCTCTATAAAATCAAGTTTACCACGATTTTTCTTACAACTATCATACAAAGAGGATATAAAATGCATAAATGCACCTCGCAGTTCTTTGTGGTCGCAATAGAGCAGCATCTTCTCTAGATATAGCTGATGCGATGAAGAAATCGTTCTGAAGTAATCAAAACCAGCTTCTAGACTTGAATCACAATTATGCAAATGAAGCAAAGTCGAAAACGATTTCAAAACCTCGTTAGAATCAGTCGTGAATGAATGCACATGGAATTCAAAAACATACATGGACAATATTCGAACGGCCCGAATCATCATCTCCCGGGTAAGAGCCTCCGATGTGCACACTTTTTTAATGAAGATTTCGAGTTGTCTTGAGAAGAGAATTTTACTTTGTGCCAGTGATTTATTCTCTTCGATGATTGCTGTTGGGTTCCAATTTTGACTATGGAGTGTTACTTGGAATTGATCGTCACGTAAGTTCTTAGCATATACTAGAATGTAGGCATTGTGTTTGACGTTTAAACCACCAAATGCTTCATGTTCCAGTGAATTCATGTCAAATGGCGTTGTGATTGTATCATTGAAGCAGAACCATCCTTCTTTCTTTACGTTAGATAGATTAGTCGAGATCCCGTATTTCTGAATTCCAGAAGGTTGTACTTTGGCTAAAGAATAGTAATGACCGGAATCAGATGATCCTGCATGAATGATGACACCTTGAAGTGTATATATTAAGTTTTCTGACTCGATATTCTCGTTTGCATAAATCATCTTTTTGGTAAATGGTTCGAGATCTAACGTTGTTGAAAATTCAAATCGATCGTTTATTTTCACCCTTTTCAACGTTTCCAGATTAAAACTGAACCGTTTCAGATGACAAACTAAGATCTTAGGAAGATCATTAAAACAACACCGTTTCATAGAATCCTGTCTCTCGTTGCATTTACTGCAGAAATATTGATTGTCTCCATTTAGAAATTCTTCCTGAATGAAGCCAGAAAGACTCGATTCCAACGATGTATGTCCTCGGATATCAAGAGATATAGATCTTGAATCCTCGATACGCTCAGAAGTGAAACCGCAACGTTTACATGTTATTAGATGGCTCAATTTCCCCCCGAATATATCTGACATTAAATTAGGATCCGCAGTAGAGCTTAATGTAGACTCCATTCTATCAGTAAACATATTCAAAAATTCTTCGACGTCTTGTTGTTCATTCACACATATCGACTCTCCATTTTTGGGTAAAACATTAATCAATTCCATAGTATCAAAGTTTTGGCTTCTACTGATGAGCATTGTCCTGAACATGTCTTGAAGACAGTGTAGTAACCTGTTGTCTGAACTGTCGATCTCGATTTGGTTGATCGGCAAGTTCAAGGTTAAAACTCTGTCACGAAAATCGGATAAATAAAATAGCTGTTGAAACAGGCTGTTCATGTAGCACGTAGCTCCTTGATTCTTCAACCCAACTAATTCTGTCTCACTTCCGTTTTCATTAGAATGCCACTTTGTTAAAAGATTGGGTCTTGGAGACAAGATGTTGATGTACACCTCGAGTTTTGTCATTAGAAAATTCATATTCGAATCCATTCCAAGACATAGAGTGCTGAGGAGTGACAAAAGTCTACTTCTTCGCTCGCCAAACATTGGCCATTCAAAGCACATTTCCGTTAAAATGCAAAGAAAATCTTTACCATTCACATCTGTTTTCGATACCAATTCCGTGAGAACATCACAATCAAATAATTCAATGCATTTGCGAGCAAATTCAACGCAACCATCAAAAGAAAAATCGGTGGATTCTTTATAGTCATGTTCACTTTGTAGCATCTCCAGCAACTCGAAAAATGAATATAAGAACAAATTTCCTATATCTTCAATACTTTGCATCTCACAGAAATCTTGAAGGGGACGATTTGAGCACACATCACCACAAAATCCACGCTGGATAAGATTTTCTAAAGACCTATCTCTTTGCTTTTTTGAAAACTGTTTAAACATACCAGACATTATATCAAAAACCAGAGAATGTAGTTCTTTGAAGCCAACGAATTTCTTCATATTGGAAAGTAATTTGCTCTGTGGAAGCTGGAGAAGCGAAAGCAGAAATGATGCTATATCAGGCTGTGATGATGCACTTAGGTCAATTGGAGAAAATAGGTATCCAAACACAGACTTGGCATGAAAACACACAACATCTAAGTTTGATCCAACAATTGTCGACACCAGTGCTTTTTGCAACAAAATCGAAGCGCCATTCACCTCCGAGCTTCGACAAAAGTGCATGACAACTTTAGCACGAAACACTCTATCGGAAGTTACGATGTGCCTCAAAATGTCGAGACATGCTACCGTGAAAGCTGCACAAAGTTCTGACAGTTCGTCTTTTGCCCGGATGTACCTCTTCAACTCAATCGATAAATCGTCAAGAATACGGGTAAAAGTCTAGCAAAGATGTGAGTGAAATATAGTGTTCCCGAATTACATTCAACATGATAAATAAGTTCTTACAGAAATAAAATCCACCATAGTAAATATCCGATTCACAAACTTTATGGATTGGAATTTGGATACACAGCAGCGCCCACTCTGCACTACAGCCAGTAGAAAGTGCACAATTTTGCTGTACGTTACAATAGTAAAGGGTATTTCGCCTGAGCATGAGATCTTTTCTACTGCGTCTGGTATGTAAAAGCTCATTTCGTCTATCAATTGCAAAAAATGTTCGGATAAAGCAGAAGCTGTAATAGAGCTTGGAAGTTTGACAGCATACGCTGGTAGCAGGAACCTTTCATCAGAAGAGAAAGAATTCAAGGCTTCATCTTTTTCATAGGACATAATATCAACACCAATGTGGCCAAAGTAATTCGTCTCGATTACAACCCTCTCTAAAATTTCAAGAGCATAGCAAAGACGAAATATATCCGTAGGAAAAGATTTTTGAAGAAATCCTTCTTGAATTTGATCCATTTTCAGCATTCGTTTTATATTCATTTCCAGAACCCTTTCTGTTGGAAGATGCTGCAGAAGTCTCCATCCTAACTCATTTATTTCCTCTTGATTGAAGCACATCTCCGGTGTCTTATCGAAAGTCAACACTGAAAATAGAGCTCCGATATCTTCTTCTCTCCCCAAATATTTCGCATTAAATTGATTAGTATGAATGCATGCCATCGTTTCGCTTTCAGTTTTCTGTAGATTGGAAGTACAATTCGATGATTGACCGATACCAGTATCCATTGAGGCGATACAAAATATTGTTGCTCCATGTGTAATTCCAACTGACTTCAACGTAGTACATGCATCGTTCAATTCACGTCTCCGATAAACTAAGCGATAGTGCCCACGATTGGGTGAGGATTGACAGATCTGGTTTTGTCTGTCTATGAAACTTCGTAACGACTTCAACAGTGTTTCTGCGCCATACTGGCAATTAACTGAATATCGAATAACTTCATTCGAAACTTCAGCTATTGATACTGTGAAAGGAATGGGTTTGCTTGATACTAAACTCACATTTATGTGGAATACATTATCGTGTAGACAATCATGGGTTCGGACTGGATTAGCACCGGATATCTCATTTTTTAAAAACTGATAATACGGCTCAGTTAATGTAAGGAGAAAGCGCAGAATTCGTTTTGTTTTTATATTTGATTTGTCAGTCAATCTGAACTCTGATATACATTGCTGAATAGTGGATCGTATAGTTTTATGGGGCAAGTTTAGTACGCTGTACAAAGTGGCTAGATAGTCTACCATTAGAAATGCCACTTCGTCATTAGGTGCTTCACATAAAAGTATCCACAGCCGATCAAGTTGTCTATCGTCGCTCAATCGCAAGATATTTGAAGCAGAGTTATGTTCTTCTCTTAAATAATCTTCACATTTTCGTACAAATGACTGAAGCAGCAATCTTCTGAACTGCATACAGTCTTTTACAGAATACACATCTTTGTCTAAAGTACAAATATTCACATCATCGGCACACCGTAAAGCTTCTTGAATCAAAGTTTCAAATATGAAAGGAAAATCCTTAGATAAATTTCCAAAGCAGACATGGCGTCGAAAATCTAAATCTGATCTGACATTTTCATTGTGGAAAACAGGGATGTTCGAAAAGATTATACGCAGTAATCTCGAACATGTTGTCCTTACTTTGAGTGAGGACCTCGAAAAATTGTGAATAATCCACTCAAAGACAGAATAAAAAAAATTAGCATTCGATAACCAGACCTGATGTCCAGAACAGCTGGGGAGCTTCATAAAAAGAGTATCCAATAAGACTTTTAGACAGTCAAAAGCGCCATTCGTCACTATATCGTCTGTTTTCACTCCATCGCCGCTTGATAGCTTCAGAGCCAGCTGAAATGAACCTGGAACACTTTCTGTGTCTTTCTGAACTTCGATGGATCTTAGCATGACCGCCTGAAGCAAATCAAGCTTAGATATTGACCACATTGTCGTGGTATCCAGTTCATCGAATAAACTCTCAATGTAGTGAAATAAGAATATATTGTGACTAGTATTCCAGCAATTTTCTGCCTTGAGTATTTTGAGAAGCATTTTTTTACCGGCAGTCGTTATGCTTTCATGTTTCTGCTCATTATGGGCTTCCTTCATTCCAGCTGTGGTCCATATGCTTGATATATCAGATAGTTCTAGCAAGTTATTCCGAAGAAAGACTAGAGGCAGATCCTGCACACGCTGCAAAATTTCAGAGTGTGCATTTGAAGAAAGGATGTAGCTCAAGAAATTGTGGTCTTCAGATTTCAAATGATTCAATATAAGTAACTGACGCAAATTCAGTTGGTTCAGAATTATTTCAACTTTCTCAGCCTCGTAAGATTGTTGCTCTATTTCTTCTCGAATTTTTATTGGTAAGTTTAGACTGTCCTTCTCGGTAGTGGGTACCTCAGATCCACCTGAGTTGTTCAATTTGATTTCATCTGAAAAAATAGCGTGCAGCCGCTTCTCTAAAGTTTGAATATCTTCTTCAATTTTTTTTATCCAAGTCATCATTGTTTTCAAGCTAAATACTTGAAGTTGTAAAGACGGGCTATTGGTAGCCTTTTTTGCAAACCTTCCATTATTTATACCTGTCAAAATCCTCCAAAGAATTGATAACTTGATAACATCAAACTCATCAACATTTAAAAATCCACTGTACAGCGAATACTTGTTTACTTGTCGGTCTGTGGAATGTTTCTGACAAACACCATTCTCACAGATAATTCTGTACTCTACAATATCCAAAACATCTGCAAATAACTTTGCTTCCGACACTGACTTTCCAAGGTTAACAGTATCGAGTAATAGTAAAAGCAATTCTCGAAAGGATGAAATGTTATTAACAGTCGAATAATTTTGATGATGACATTGGGAAGAAGCTTCCATTGCACTCGGAATACATGGTACGATCGTAAAGATGGAAAGATAGATTCGAAACATATGCTTGATGTAGATGATGCTGATAGTTTCAGAGTCATCATCATTCTGTCTTTCCAGTATGTTTTGAAGAAGAGAATTAAAAGTTTCGAGAGCATTCGAGTTGATCACCATCCTTGCTGCAGCTGAAAGATGAAGGCTTAGATGGCCAATTTCTATCAAAGTTGGTACCTCGTTCTTTTCACTGGATGAAGAAGCAATTTGTGACATGTGATACAAATCTGAAAATACTTCATTTGCACTAGAGTTCAAGTATGAAGGAGGGTCTGATCCATCTATAGACATGACTGGAAGACTTTTGTACAAGGCTGGCATGTATTGCAAAACACTACTATTGGATATTCCACCCTGTCCATTAATACGTTCGCGAGCGTACGATTTATGAACGTCAATAAAGGCGTCTGCACCGAGGATATCTGCAAGGCATTCTAATAGATCCGATCCAACGGAATAAAGAATATATTTACTGATTGAATAACGCTCTTTATCTTCTCCAGCGTCTATTGATCGTTTCTTCCCGAGCTTATTTTGATACGAAAGATCAATATGTGTTTCGCTCGAATCGCTTCTAACAGCTGGAGTTATTACAGTAGTCGGAATCATGGTATCTAGGCAGTCAATCAATTTCAGCATGGCAACCATGAATCGCACAAAATGAAGAACTATACGACCTACAGCATACTGAATCGTATGTGAGAGTTTTTCACCAATATCCAACTGTAACAATGTTTCAGTGAATTCTGGTAACAATTCCTTTTTGAAAGAATCAACAATGTTCTCATCTGTAAATTCATAACTTTCAAACGATGCTATATGAACAGAGTCTTTTTTCATCAGTGAAACCAGCTCATCGGGCCATGTCAGTGGATTCGGTATATGCAATTTATCCATAGTTATTTTTTCTTGTTTTGTTGTGGAATTTAAAATATCTTTTACGCCTTTAATAGCTTCGTTGTACGTGGCCATATACAATTCGAACATTTTGAATTGAATTTCAACAAGTTTCATTTCTACGCAAGAGATGCCTTCATCGTCTAATGATCGTGAAAAGGATGAAATTGATTTTTTCAGCGCCCTTATAATTTCTTTTCTAAACCGCCGCTCAAATGTTCCTCTGGGAAGTTGATAAAGGGACGAAGGATGATTTAAACCGTTGTGAGTTTCTGCATTGGTACACAGATTCCTTTCCGGAGACGTTGTTTTGACAATCAAAATCTCATTTTCATCTCCTTCTTCGCGTTCTGGCGCATCCATCATTAAATTGCTTCGCCGTGCAAATTATGGTGTTTAGTTGTAGACACACTTTGTGATTGATGCTTGATGATTGATGGAGAACCAAGAAAACCAGAGACTTTTACTGGTTACGTAGAACTGTATTTTATGTAGAAATCCGCCCACACACGAATAGAAATTTGAAGGACAAGACCTTGACAAAGGACTGACTGAGTAAGTAAGTTAGTGCTAATTTCGTAAGGATTGTATACTTTATCTCTTCTTTTTAAAACCATCGGGGCGATATCTTTTCTTATATTTTTGAATTCCAAAGACTAAGACAAAAAATGTGATGAGATACCATAAACAGACTTCTTTTCTCCAACGTTCATCATTGCATTTCAATACTTCTTTGCCTGTTCCGCATTGGAAATAATTGACTTTAGCGAAAAACTCATTCTTAATCTCCTTCAAGTTTACATATTGCCCTGCAATAGAAGATTCACGTTCTTCCCCAAAGAAGAGGAATAATCGTATTATTTTCCATCTTTGAATATTGACTATGTGGGATAGCCACATATCTTCTAAAAACTTGTATTTTTCATCTAACTCATACAGTTCCTTGTAGAGGAAGATATTTGCATCTATGATCGACATACCCGTTCCGCCATATTGATAACGGGTTACATCCCATCGAAAACTTGCTCTACTGAATGGACGTGAAGTAATGGATGGATATGCAGTCCAATAGTCGCGATCGCCCGTGCGCCACGTCTTTCCGAACCATGCTTTATATGTCTGCGGTTGGCGTTTACTGTATATATACGCAATACTACCTGGTCGGACATATTGATCGTCGTCCACCATAATGACATATTCTACGAATTCCCTTTGCATCACTTGCTTTGCCAACAGAAATCTAGAGAAGCCCCCATGATTCCCTCCCATATCTACAACATTAACTTTAAGAGAAATTGTCAATGCATTTGTTTCACGTTCGACATTCTTTGCAATATCTAAAAGTTCATTTTGTCGCTCAGGACTGTTGTTACAAATATGTATTATCAATTCATGATCTTTTGGTAATACTGTCTCAGAGAACTTTTGTAAAAATTGTGGAGTATTTTGACGATTGTATATACATGAAATAACATGAATGACATCTTTTGATCTTGGCGCAGCAGGACGATGATTTATCAAATCCTTGTCACCCTGAATAACTTCCTTTTTGAACACCTTCAATCCATTCCTTGAATCAAATGTATAATTATACAATGCTCTTTGATCACCAATGTATTCGATACGATCTCGACCCGCCATTTCCATGAATTTAAAAATGAATGGCCGATCGGTGGCCTTTTGCAACCATTCTCCATTATCTCTTTGAAAGTCACTCATAGAGAGACTTTGCAATAGATGGGATTGAAACATTCTGGGATGACAAAAGGACCATATGGCATTCCGAATGGATTTATTTAAAGACATCATGTTCCAGCGAAGCGATTGACACTGTTCGCTATATTTACCGTTATGACGACCCCAAGCGAACCAAGCTTTGGATTCCTTGAGCCGCTTGTAAATGTATGAAATGGTATCTACATCTGCGAGAGTATCATCTCCATCGATAATCAGTGTATACTCATGTGGATGAGCAACGGACCGAATATACTCAAAAATCTTCCATTTGCCATAGGACGATCCATGTTTTTCGGGCCCTTTGTTGGCCAAGTAGGTGATTTGCAATTTATTACGATACTTTTGTTTCTGTTCATCTGTAAACATATCGATACTGTAATCTTCAAAGACAACAATATGAATATTACCAAAGCCAGTGTTGACTTGAGATGCAATAGAATCAAGGCATTTTTCTAACAATCGAGTTTTATTCCAAGCAGGGACAGCTATCCACAATGTTTCTTCGGTTGTATCAGAGGATTTGCATATTTCTAGTTCACTGGAATCTGTCTGGTTTGATCGCAAATTCATTGAGTTACGACGACGAGGTATAGTATCAGAACTACTCCAACATGTACTACTCAATAGTAAAAGCAAAAGTAAATGTGGCAGCATTGTTCTCTAATTTTCAACTAAACAATTTTGCTGCTTGTTCATTGTTCATCGATGAAGAAAGGAAAACATATGTAACATGTAAAACATGCAACAAAATAACATGTTAACATGTACTCGTATAACTCGTATAACTCGTAACTCGTAACCTGTTTTGCGTAGTTGCCTGTTGGTTCGGGCTTGGGATCAAGCTGGAATTCCTAAGTAAGTATGGATAAGGAGGACAATCGCCTTTCGCCTTTCGCCTAACTTTCGCCT
>Ga0213868_10003788_pt1 | contig 14005 bp, 14 predicted proteins | sample PICome_9_FD_160087 | JGI IMG/M metagenome (GOLD analysis project Ga0213868, IMG submission 160087) | Coastal seawater microbial communities near Pivers Island, North Carolina, United States - PICO127 | ecosystem: Environmental > Aquatic > Marine > Coastal | place: USA: North Carolina...
GGGCGTACTACCCTCTAATTATACATATAGACTTTGTGAAGTTGTGATATATTTTAATACCAGACCTTCAATTTGAGATAGTTTATGTTGTAGCTCAACCAGATTCATTTGTTCGCATACATTCATGAATTCTTTACTAATGGTAACAATTTTCAACATGGCTTTGGTAAAATCACCAATAGAGATAGATTTGTTGTATACATCATTTTGAATGAATGATTTACATTCTGATTCAGTAGTACATTCGCACCATTGCATGGAGAATTCAATCATATCGTATATCAATGGGTCATTATAATTTAACCCAGTATTTAATTGGTAATCTTGTTCTAAGTCGTGATATTTATCATATTGGAGTGAGATAGATTTGATTTTTGCTTCTAAAAATAAGTCGGGGATATTAAATATATGTAATCTTGTATCATCCGGAACTTTAATATCTGTAAAACATGAAAATAGTCCAACTAATTGAATTGGGCTAAAATTATCGAAGTTGTTCCATTTCACCATTAGCTCTGATAGAATCAGGGGATGTATTTCGGCAATATTAGATGCGATATTTCCACGTAATGTAAGAACAAATGTATCATCTGGATTACGAATAATAAATCCATTATCGCACATAATATCACAAATACCGTCAGTTTGTTTCTTTACATATGCTTCGGTGTAAGTCAATATGTTTTTTAGATTATCTACCTTTTCTTTCAGTTCCAATAAATAATATATTTTTGAAGCATCGCCTTTGATGTGTTTATATTCATCTTCCATATTACGAATATCCCTTTCAAATTGTTTACGTTTTTTATTAGTCGCACTTCGCATATCGTCTTGAGTTTTTATATATGTTTCACAAACATCACGAGGTGTTTTTGAAGTTTGAAGAAATATCTCTTTTTCAACAATTAATTGCTCGGTTTCATCCATTTCAAGTTGTGTACCAGATAATGATTTCACTATTTCTTGTTGAACCATACTTTTTTGTGAAAATAGATGAAAGTCTTTATTTTGTCCGTTCTTGATGAGATTTAAAATAAGTGAATAAGAAATGTGATATTTAGATACAAGTTGTTGGGGTTTCCCACCTAAAATGAGTTTGTAGTCAGATAACATGGGTGTATCAAACAGGTTATTACAATGTACGACATGCCCTACCGTATCAATTCCTCTACGTCCAGCTCGTCCGGCCATTTGAGTGTATTCATGTGCTAACAGAAATCTTTGTGTATGTCCGTCAAATTTTGTCAAACTCGTGAAAATTGCGGTTTTAATAGGACAATCCAGACCAATCGCAAATGACTCGGTAGCAAACAATAACTTGATATAACGCTTTGAAATCATCAGTTCTACAATTTCTCGTAAAATAGGAATCATACCGGAATGATGGATACCGATACCCTTTTCTAGAAGGGAAACAAGACCGTTGTATTCAGGAAGTTCCAAATATTCCTTGTAATTTGGTAGTTTGCGAATAATTTGTTCGCATTCATTACGTACAGTGTAGCCTACCTTACTATCAAATTCGTTTAATGGCACTGTAATATCATGCGCGCAAGATTCTACATTTTTTCTTGAAAAAACAAAGGCAATCGCGGGTAACATTTCCTTTTCTTTTAAGAAGGAAGCCAGTTTATTAAGAGCATGTTTACGATTGATCCTGATACGATTTTTATCAAACAGTCCATTTATTTTTGTGATTTTTTTTGCATTGACCTCATTGAACGTGCCATTTGCGTCTTGTAATGGAATAAGTTGATTGGTATTGTCGCGAATCTCTTTCTGTGTTTCTTTATCGCGAATGGTCTTATATACAGCTTCAGTTGTGGTTAAAAATCCATAATGGGATAGTGGAACTACACGATGATTGGTTGATGCCAAATAAACACATTTCGAATCGGGTTCTGTATCGTCTTTTTCACACCACTTAGCAAACCCTTGTGGGTTATCAATTGTAGCAGAAAGCATAACCATTTGAATATGTCTTGGAAGCATGAGAATTGTCTTCTCCCAAGTTTGTCCGCGGTCGGCATCATTAATATAATGAACTTCGTCAAATACAACACAAGCAAGGTCATTTTGAACGTCAATCTGAAATTGTAGAGCATTTTGAGATTCAGAATCATCCGCATTTGTGGTTGATGTAAAGAGATAATTCATAAGGATTTCGGTAGTCATAATAAGAACATCCGCATCAGGGTTTGTTTTAATGTCGCCGGTGAAGAGACCAAACGAGATTTCGGGAAATTTTTTTGTAAATTCATAGTATTTTTGGTTGGAAAGTGCTTTAATAGGACTCGTATATACAACTTTTTTTCCTTGTTTTGCGAAATGTTGAATAGCAAACTCGGCAGGTAGTGTCTTGCCACTGCCAGTATGTGCGGTGACTAATACGTGTTGTTTTTTGACAATGGCTTCAATTGCGTACTTTTGAAAGTCACTGAGGGGATACGGATACAATTCAAAGTGCGAATCATACTTTGAATTGGATGGATAGGGTTCATTACAGATTTTTACCATGGGTTTATACAATATGTATATGATTATGTTTTTATATTGGTTGCAAAATGATTTATAGATAACGAGTTAAGTATTCATATATCAATCATTATGTTGACATTAGTGACATGCTGGTATAACGTAAAATCCAAATTTCCAAGTGAAACATATCAAACTTGGATAAGTAATTTTATAATGAATGTAAATAACTTTAATTTGGTAATTTACACAGACGAAAATGGTAAAACAGATATAGAACCATACATTATAAATGAATGTCGTATATGTATAAAGATTGTGAAGTTGGAAGATTTTTACTGTTATAAATATAAAGACAATTGGATACAGAATCATTCAAATAATAATTCATTGAATGGTAACCAAGGATGGAAAATCGATTGGGAATTAAATATGCTTTGGTCTGAAAAAATAAATTTTGTGAAAAAGGCAACTGAAGATAATTATTTCAATACAGAATGGTATGGATGGTGTGATATAGGTTATTTTCGTGGTAGAAAAGATATAGATTTAAATCCTGGATTAATACCGTGTTGGCCGAATGAAGAAAAGATAATGAATTTGGATAAAACAAAAATATATTACAATATGGTAGGAAATAATGATATGATAAATAAAGTAGGAAAATATATAACAAATTTGAACGAGTATAACCTCCCAGTAGTACCAATCCCACCCAATCAAATTACTATATCAGGTGGATTTTTCTTAATATCAAAAGAAAATATTAATTGGTGGTGGGAAACATATTATGAGCGGTTAGAATTGTATTTTAAACACGATTATTTGGTAAAAGACGACCAGATAATTGTAATAGATAGCATTTTCCACAATATAGACAGGTTTAATATTATTCATAAACCAGATGGTAATATGGATAGTAAATGGTTTTATTTTAGTTTTTATTTGCTATAATTTTGCCCGTCTCCATGCCCGGCGTCATAATATACTAATGGTTCATTCAGATAAACACAATTTGTATGATGTAACGCTCGTAACCAACATGCATAATCTTCACCTGGCGGTTTTGTATCTTGAAAGCAATTTATTTTGGTTAATGTGTCTTTTTCTATAACAACACTACTGCATATTACGCAATTATTAGTTTGCATAAATTTTAAATCCCATATATTTGGCAATCCAGATTGAAGATCGATCCCTATTTTATTATATAAATGACAAATCCAATTTTTACTATATTGTGACAAATAGTGTGAATAATTAGTTGTTGAATTATATATGCCATTCCCAATAAGTGCTTCCGTACAAGATAGTTTACAATTCGTGTTTTTCATTTCTATTAATTGTTTTTCTATTTTGGTTGGAAACCATATATCATCATCATCACAAAAAGCAACATACTTAGAGTTTGCGTCTTGACAACCTCTATTTCTTACATATCCAGGTGAATTATATCCAAGTAATTGTTTACTATTTATATCAAGATGTATAATTTTTACATCTTTCCAATCATATTCATAATACTCTTTTTGAGTAGAACAATCATTTACAATAATAATTTCTATGTTTTTGTAGGTTTGTTCTTTAATAGATTTTATTGTATTCAATAAATAATGAAATCTATTATATGTTGGTACTATAACGCTAACTTTATCCATTATACTATAGTTTATTTATGTATTTTTATGTTGTTTCTTCTGTAATATTACTTGATATTCATCTATCACTATTTCATAGCCATTTTCAATAAAATATGGAATCGAATATTTTGCTTTTCCATAATCACTGGTCTCCCCATTAAGTTTTGGAGTACAATTTCGAACATCATCAATTAGAATAAGGCCATTATCAGTTAATAGATTCCTTTCTACGATTATTTTGGCTTCTCTTAAATGTAATTCTGCGGTTGGTTCAATTGGAGTCATATCGCCTGTATCTAAATATAATAAATCTACAGACTTAGGAGAAATCGAATTTAAAACATTTTCAGAAGAATTGATAACATAATTGATTTTATTTTTACAATCATTAGTCATATATTTACATCGGTCAATATGAGTTTTGACAATGTCAACCGTAGTTATATGTGTATTTTCATCAGTTAACTTGGAAAAAAAGGTAGTAAAACAACCAGCGCTCCAATCCCATTTTTCCGGATGATTTGGTTCCCAATAAGTAATATCATCGCTGTTACATCCAGGAAATCTACCGTCTGTAAAACTGCGTGACGTTCCTAATTCTAATATAACTTTATTCCCTGTTATATTGTTAATATGATCTAAACAATATTTAAATGTAATATCTCGTTGTAGTGGGAATCTATTAAAAACATGTATGAATTTGTCTTCGTTTGTATAATGAAGAATGCCATTTTTTAAATAATTAAGATATAACTCTTGCATTTTATTATATCCAATTTTTCTTTTTATACCGTTGTTAATAGAACATTCCATTTTTGAATACAGTCATTCTGTTTTTTTTTAGAAAACTCTTTTAAAATAACTTTATGTTTATCATAGTCCAGTTCAGACATTTTCAATAATAAATCTTCCCATGAATTAAAGTAGATAAATAAATCTGCATGGTCTGAATTATACCATTCTGAATACTGAATTAAGTCACTTTTATATGGAGGACTCCAAAAAAATTTAGGTTTTTTTGCGATTTGCAATAAGAATTCAATTGATGGTATAAAATATATAATACCTAATGTAAATGATTCAAATAATGCTAGATTGGACCAAGCATACGGAATGTGAACGACCGCTTTATAATTAGTTAAATCTGTAGGACCGTCATATCTTCCACAATAATTTAATATTTTTAAATTATCTAATATGTTACTGACATTCATACAATCAGTATCATTATGATAAGGAGGAATAAAAAATATATTATTTAATTCAGGTTTAGAAATGAAGCGTTCATATGTATTAGATATACCACCTGAAGGTGTAATCACATCAACTCCAATATCAATATTGTAACATAATTTGCAGTATATATTTTCAAATAAAGTGTATCCTATAATATTTACATTTTTCATATAGTGCGCTTTTTGGAACATTTCAATGTAATCTTTATCAGGAAAAGGACCATCAATAACCGGTCTATGTGAATAATCAAACCGATTACATATCCAAATTATTAATTTTTTATTCCAATTATTTTCAATAAAAATTCTACACAAAGGGGCTGTATCAGATGTAATAATACAATCATATTCATTAAAAATATGTTTATATTTATTCCATATGGCATTCGCCCGCTGTTTTGTAATATTATATTTTTGGTCGCCATCGTCATCAAATGTAAATGTGTCATAATTTACGTCTTCGATTCTATCGAGAATATATTCTAAATCATTTTGACAACCTTTATGAAACGTAACGTGTAACGCTTTCATTTACAGTATATAATAACATAATTGTAACCTTTATATTTTAAAATTCGTATATTTATTAATAAACATTTTCATAGATTCTATTCTTTGGATGTAAGTATGATTATCGCGAACATATTCCATTAAATCCTTGATTATCGTTAATTTATTAGGATTTTTTTCAAATTCAAAACCTCTATTCATACATTCAATTATATTATCATTATAGATAAGACGATTCTCAAATAATTCATTTACACCCGGATTATTTGTGATACCCATTCTTCCATAACTAATGTTTTTAAATATTCGACATGGTATGTACTTTGATTCCAACTGAAAGTCTTGTTGAAATGCGGGTGATATACTGGAAGTTTGTATTTGATTCATATTTTCGTCGGTCGATTTATTGTTGGGATGATTTGAGTTAAATGTTGCCCCACTTTTAATAAATTGCATATTAATCGATTGACAAGCTCTATATACAATAACCCATGGTTCTGTCATATGACCGACAAAATTAAATATTGACGGGTTAATTTTCTTAGAAATTTCGGGTAGGTTATCTATGTTACGTTGTATATCTTCAGGGAATATATCAGTACCCCACATAGTATAATATTGATAATGCTTCCCTTTTGAAAAAAACTCAAATTTATTGTCATTAATCGGAGTAAAAACAATGTTTGGATTTTTATTTTGATCTGAAATCATATCACGGTTTACACATTTGAGTTCAATTATATTTTCATTGGGTAATTCATCATATTTTCCCGGATCTACAAAATGAACGAAATATAAACAATCTTTTCGTTTGGGTATTTTATTATCTACTTGATGTTCTGTAACGAATAAAGAGTTAGAAAAATCAAAATTAGAAACATCATCATTATCATCAAACCAATGTGTGTCATATCCTAATTTTTTAAATGCTATAAAAAACGCATTGTGTATATAACTATGTGTATGTGAGTGTAATTTATGACCCCAAATAATTATATTATTAATGTCCATATTAATATAAACATTATGAGTTATTTATGTCATTATCCGTACAATGAATATAATAAAAATACACAATTCGTATATTTTATATAGAAAGTCTTATGGTATTATTAATGATTATTATTTATACTTGGTTGAACTCATACAACAATTTTTAAAGGGTAATTCGCATATATCTGTAAATATAAACATAACTAACGGATATAATTATAATTTTAACAACTGTAATAAACTAATAAATATTGGTATAAATTATGAACATATATTAGTATCGCCGGGGGGTAGGGATATTACACCCGAAACAAAATATGGTAATGTAAAGTACAATGAAGAAATTAACTATTTAATACGAATAGATAATTATAACAATTTACATAAAAATGACATAATTATAGATTATAGCATGCCGAATATTATTAATGTAAAAAGCAATAATACATATAATTCTTTCAGTAAAAAACATAATTATATCGCACCAATGCTATATATTCCTTCTTTTTCAAAAGAAAATAGAACAATACCTACACTAACTACTTTTATTAATATCAATGAACCACGAAGATTAGAACTACTAACTAATATAAATAATATGAAAATAGAACATATAAACGTCAGAGATTGTTTTGATAAAAATGATTTACAATGTTTATATCAAAAAACAAAAATATTGATAAATATTCATCAAACCGAACATCATCATACATTTGAAGAATTACGATGTTTACCTGCGTTATTATGTGGAGTAATAATAATAAGTGAGATATCGCCGTTAAAAGAACAAATACCTTATCACAATATGATTATATGGTGTGATTATAAGGATATTTTATCTAAAACAAAAGAAGTTATGAATAATTATGATTATTATTATAACCTTATTTTTAATAAGAATAATAACATAACTGAATTAATTGATTTAAATTCAAATAATATAAATGCTTTATTGTTATCTAATATACGTACTGAATAAGTCGAATTATGCCCCCACCCACTTTCAATATTGTCATTGCAACTATTGCAAGACCATCTCTTCAACATATGTTGAATTCATTACAAGATCAGTTAGAAAAAGACGACTGTTTAACCTTATTATTTGATGGAGTATCTGAAAAGGATGTAAATATAAACACAGACACATTAAAATGTAAAGTGATCAAATATTATCATGAAACGCGCCTTGGTTCTTACGGATGTGCCATAAGAGAATTTTATAAAAACAAATGTTATAAAACAGATTTTGTTATGTATGCCGACGATGATGATGAATATATACCCGATTCCTTTAATAAATTACGTAAATTATGCGTCGATAAAGATAAAATGTATATTTTTAAAATGAGTTTTAAACCAATTGAAGACCGTTACGTACCTAACGAATTAAATAACATGATATCAGATGGAAATATTGGAACCCCCAATGGCGTTATACCATTTGATATAAATAACAAAGGTACATGGGGTAGTAATATAAATGGTGACTATATGTTTTATAAATCAATACAATCTATAACTACTAATATAGAATATATTGATGTACTTATATATCAAATACGACCTCATATTGTATTATCTAAATTAGCCGAAAAATATAAATTAGATAAATCAATTACTACTAACTGTCATAATTATATACCAACTTATACTGAATTGTTTATGAACTGTAGGTATAGTGTGAAAACTTTATTAGAAATAGGTATAGGTTCAATTGAAAACGGTCAAATGTCTGGTGTTATTAAATATGGATATAAAACCGGTAATAGCTTGAAATGCTGGAGTGATTATTTTGTAAATTCAAAGATATATGGCATTGATATATTTAATCATCATGAACTGAATACCGACAAAATAACAACATATGTTGCCGATCAAGGTAATTCAATTGATTTAGATAATGTAATTAATAAAATCAATAATAAATTAGATGTTATAATAGATGACGGTAGTCACTTGTTAGAACATCAAGTATTTTCATTCATGTATTTAAATAAACATTTATCTAATAATGGAATATATGTTATTGAAGACATCCAAAAACATAATTTAAGTAAATTTAAGGATTTATCCGCATTCCCTAGTCATTTTCAAGAATACATTCATAAATATTTTAAATATACGTTATATGAAGGAATGGATGATAATCGCTCGGATGATTATATGATAGTTTTTACACGTCTGAGTTAGAATTATGAATGATCCATTTACACATTTCAGAATTACATACATTAGATGATAAGAACTGATATACATTATTACAATGACCTCTATATAGCATAATCCATAAAGAACAATTACCACTCCCGCATATTATATATTTACATTGAGACATAATTTTTGTAATCGCTAAAAAGTTTCGAGACATTTCATAATTAGATTCTTTAAATGTTTGATCTACTGTTCCGTTTTGTCTTGGTATATGTCTAATTTCATCTTTAAAATAAACCGAATTTCCAGGGAATAATCCTGTAAAAAATTGTATAAATTCGGTTTCATCACTTTGAATTAAAAAAGTAATTTTTGGATTTTTTTCAATAATCATATTTGCGTAATGATAATAATCATTATAATTACATAATGACATTTCAGTTTGTTTATCATACCACGATAGAATAAAACGCACGTGTTATTATAATCAATATTATATTTAAAGTTAAATGTATTAATTATAGATATAATATTATCAGACAGTGAAAAATATTTATGAATGAATGGAGTTAATGATGCATAGTTTAATTTTGAAAAATCTATAAATTGATATTGATGATTAAAATCGATATTATTTATATCGCTAATATTAGGTTGTTTGGTATAGTGATTAAAATAGATGTTTGTAATATCATTACTATCATTATATGGTTTATACCAATCGAACTGATTGGTACTATCTACTATATCTGGTAAATTGTTATTTATATTTACATACTTTATTATATCATGGAGTCGTACCGAACAACAAGAAAAAAAGCCACAATTATTATGTTTAACAATTACAGACATAATATTATGTATAATACAAATCATTTGTTTATATTTATCTAATCATAATACAAAATGCTCCAACTAATTTTCTCTCTACTCTTCTTAGTAAATCTATCAACCGCGTATGACAATCATCTTACCCACACTGCCGTAAATATTTCGCAGGCAACATATTGTATGACCCAAACCAGTATGTGGGATTGTATTACTTGCGATACAACGAATTCTTATGACAATATTCTTATTCAAAATGGAGAACAAGTGATATTTGGATACAACGAAGAATACGAGTCAATATTCATTAGTTTTAGGGGGTCCGAGAACATACAAAACTGGATAGCAAATATCAAGGTGTCGCAAATAACACCATATCCGGATACAAATCTAGCAGTCGCAAATGGTTTTTATACCCTATTTGATTCCTTACAATCAAATGTATACAAAGTCGTAGATGAACTCGTTGAAAAATACAATACAAACCAACTACTAGTTACCGGACATTCTTTAGGTGCTGCGTTAGCAACGTTAAATGCCTTTGATATTCTATATTATCAAAAGAACTACAACATTCACTCCCTAGTTACATTTGGTTCTCCAAGAGTAGGAAATAAAGATTTTTCAAAGATGTTTGAAACCTATAATATTAATTCTATTCGAGTGACTCATTATTATGATATAGTTCCTCACGTTCCAGAAGAGTTTTTAGGGTATCGTCATATTTCACAAGAAGTATGGTATAATGAACCCAATACGGAACACACCTTATGTGATGATGAAAATGGTTCAGAAGATGATAGTTGTAGTAACTCTTGTTCTCCTACCAAGTGTACGAGTACATCCGACCATTTAGATTATCTACAAATTAAAATGGGAAGTGGCGGTTATTGTTGGTAACTTTTCGTAAAATATATATATGCAATAATATATATTTTAGAACAATGAATACACATGCAAGTTACGAGATCTTCGGTACTCACCGAGCAGTACAATATAGACAAAATACAAATATAGATGAATCCAATACACGCCTTAATGGTCGTCATTTTGCGGATTCACCATTAGAACCTAATTTTGACATACGTCCAGTGCCTACAAAATACGCGTTATTCCCTATGGTGAATCGTCGAAAACCAGTTACTGAGGAGAGATTACCATATGTAGACTATAATCAAGGTGCTAATTTTACTCCCGCAGTTTCAAACGGTTCTGTATCTGGATATATGAATGGTATAGATATTGAAACGACATTACGTAATCAAACATTCGCAAAACAAAGAGGTTTAGGTCAAGATATGTATGTACCATCGTCTGATAGTGATTTATACAAAGTATCTGTAGTTTCGAGACCATCAGAACAGCCACATATGGGGTTATTCTCAGAAAACACCTTTAGTAATCGCGCACATCCTAATGTTGAAAATACGACTATAGGTAAGGATAAATTCTTCAATCATACCCGTACACAGTTACGTAACTCTGCGTAAATATAAAATTGATGATTCAAAATTATATAATAGGTTATTATATAATTTATTAATAAAATGTTCAAGTACATAAATTCTATATTAACATCGAATAACTCAAATAATATGACTTATAAGTGGTTAGTTACAATAGCTTTATTGTATGCAAGTGTAAAAATATTGAATAATACAAACATACCATATGAAACAATAGAAGGATTTAACCAAAGTAAACCTTATGTGTATAAACGCAATGAAGATATATATGATGATTTTATTGCTGATATATATGATACATTACATGATACCAAAGAACAAACTGATTGGGAACTCGCACAGATTGTTAGGATAACATCCCCTGATGTAAATAATAGTGTATTTTTAGATATAGGTTCTGGTACAGGAACTACTGTAAATTTATTACAGAAAACAGGATACAAAGCATATGGTGTAGACAAATCAACTGACATGATTGAATATGCTGAAACAAAATACCCAAACAGTGATTTTATTAATGCTGATGTAAATGACCCATTATCGTTTGACCGTGCGAGTTTTACACATATATTATGTACGAAAACCACATTATACCAATTCAAGGATAAAAAGAAATTATTTTCAAATTGCTATCATTGGATGATTCCTAATAGTTATTTAATCGTCCATCTGGTCGATAGAAAACGATTTAGTATATTTGAACCAAATGACCCTACTAAGGTTGAATGGCAACCATTAATACCTAAGAAACCCAAAAGACGTACTAGTGTGACGTCTGAATATGAAGATTTTAAGTATAAAGCAAATTATACATTCCCATTTAATTTAGAAGAAACAAATGTGGTGAGTTTTACCGAGTCATTTACTGATAAAGTAACAAATTATGTTCGCCATAACGAAGAAACCTTGTATATGGAGGACATCCGCGATATTTTAAATATAGCAAAACAAGTTGGTTTTATATTCCATGCTAAGGCGGATATGGAACCATTGGGAGATGATAATCAATATTTATATATATTAGAAAGACCGCACTAATACGGAAAACACACACAAATTATCTACCAAAATATATTAGATTCATGATTCAATATATTTTTTCTTCTTTCTTTTTCTTCTTCTTAGTTTTATTTGCGTATATAAAAATACGATACCCGTTCTGGAATAACCAGCCAGTATTTCATAGTTATGATTATTGGCGTTTTTTCTATAGTGTTCCTTACATTATATATAAGTACCGTCCTGTAAAAACCAAATATTGTGATTTTCATCAAATAGAGACAGTGTCCTATGTTGAATGTTCTCACCTTGTTAAACAAAATGTGATTAATTTACTCCAATGTTATTATATTCCTTCTGAAAAAATATTACATACAATTACCGAAAAGGAACTAGATTCCATATTAACAGGAACAAATGAACCTTGTTACATATCCCTATTCAATGAAAAAGTAATTCAGTCTAGTGAAGGTAAAGAACCCCTACTACTTATAAACCCTGAATCCATTGGATGTATTACATCAAGACCATATAAAATGTTTTACCGACCTACATTAACCGAGCAAGTATATACATCTGACCTGTTATATTTCATTGATTATTTATGTGTAAAGAGAGAACGTGATGTAAAAAAATTAAATAGAATACTGTTACAGACACATGAATATAATCAACGGACAAAGAATCCGGATGTTCTCATATCTTTGATAAAAAAAGAGATCGATTTATTCCAAGGGGTTATTCCTGTAGTAAAATATAATACATCTACCTATTATATTCCTATACTACATCAGGTCAGTTTACCCACTGATTGTGAGTTAATTAAAATAGACCATACAAATATCCATATTTTGACCGATTATCTATATGATATGACACATAATAATTATGAAAATACGGAGAACATGTTTGATATGTGTATATTACAAGACACATCGTATTATTTGTCACAAATACAAGCAGGAATAACGCATATATATTGTCTACGCCAGAAAAAACATGTATTTGGTATATATTTCTTTAAAAATACATACACTGAATATGAGGATATAGAAGGGAATGTGTTAACGTTCTCCTCAAGTATAAAAAATACGAGTGATGTTAATGTTTATTACAGTGGGTTTATAAATAGTATGTATAAGATCTTAAAACAAAAACAAAACAAATATAAAATGTTAATGATTGAGAACATCGGACATAATAACCATATACTTCCTCTATGGGAAACGTATAATAGACCTATTTTTGATAACAAAACTGCTTATTATTTGTATAATTTCATTTATCCATGTTCTCCATTATTACCTGAACGAACACTTATTATTACATGAAATACAAAAATGTGTATAGATAGTAGAATGAATCATTACTTGTTTCAATGTAATAAAGTTCGTGATATAGAAAATAACATAGGTGAAGTTATAGTCCCAGAATTCACAACAGAACATGTAAATAGGTTGGATTCAAATTATAAACGATATATTCCGGATATCATTACTACTATGGAATGCGAAGTAAACGACAAACTTTCCATAAAAGAATTAGAAACCCAATTAGAGTTGACCGAACTGTTTATCGAACATATGAGTTATATATTAGAATTACATAGTATGGTTACTGAATATGCGAATACACATGAAAAACATAAAAAGATTTCAATGTATTTTAACAAAATTACCCCTATAATACAACAAGCTAAAATAATTTG
>Ga0213868_10003789_pt1 | contig 14005 bp, 16 predicted proteins | sample PICome_9_FD_160087 | JGI IMG/M metagenome (GOLD analysis project Ga0213868, IMG submission 160087) | Coastal seawater microbial communities near Pivers Island, North Carolina, United States - PICO127 | ecosystem: Environmental > Aquatic > Marine > Coastal | place: USA: North Carolina...
CACTAGCGAAAAAGATATGCTAGAGTTTATTGAACCTCATATTTAGTTTTTATTTAAAATATTTCCAACATTATAAAGTGAACCAAAGCAAACGATAAGTTTTTTTTCTTTTGAGGAGACTTTTTTTAGAGCTTCATTAAAACTATTAGCTTTTTCCACTTTAAATTTATTTTCTAAAGCTATCCAACTTAATTCTTTTGCAGACATCGAGCCTTGCTCATTTGCAATAGGTATAGTTATTATTTTTTTAAAAGTCTTTTTGAACTGTTTTATAAATACATCTGGTTCTTTATTTTTCATCATCGCCCAAATACCATATTTTGGTAGCATGATTGATTTTAAATAGTTTGCTAAGTTTTTAGCATCTGTTTCTGCATGTGCACCATCGAGCATGATTTTTTCATATTTTTTAAGTTTTTTCTTAATTTTACCCTTATCTAAATATTGAAATCTTCCTTCAAAAAATATTTTAGGTATAGTTTTTTCTATAATTTTCTTATTAATTTTAAGATCAAGAGCTATTTTAATAGCATGACAGAGATTTTCCAATAATCCTTTTGAATGAATAGTTCTAGTATTTAGTTTAATTTTGTTTTTTTTATCTTGATAGTAGTATCTGTTTTTCTTTTTAATTAATTTCCAAGAGTTTGGATAAATAATATTACTTTTGTTATTTTTTAAATTATCTTTAATTTCTCTTAAAACATTAGGCTTTTGTTTTCCCACATAAATATTAGTAAAATTACTTAAAAAACCTATTTTTTGATAAATTACTTCTTCAAGTGTTTTCTTTGAAAGAAAATTGAGGTGTTGTTTATTAATATTAACAACTACTTGAGCTAAGGGAAAATCAAAAACATTTGTCGAGTCTTTTGCAAATAGAGCTCCTGCCTCCACTAGATGATAATCGGCAATTTGTTTAGAAGCATTTATTATATAAATAACAGTAAGGACTTCAAAAATAGTTAGCGGTACTTTTAATTTTTCTATTATTTTAATTGATTGTTTTATTTCTTGGTGCGTTAAAAAACGATTACCAATCCAAAATCTTTCTTTTATGTCTTTTAATGATGGAGATATGTAAGCAGTAACTGTCTGTTTATTAGCTTCAATAAAGCTTTTTACAGAAAATAAGGTACTAAATTTACCACTAGACCCTAGAAAGTTTATGACATTATTTAACTTTCTCTCTGGGTGATTTAATTTTTTTAAAACTAACTTAATTCTCTTTAAATTAAAGTTAATAGTTTTGTTAAATAATTTATGATTAGCTAGCTGCTTGTAAAGATTTATCGACTGTGACATTAGTCTCTTGTTTAGCTTGAGACTCAGCTTTTTTCAATAGAACATTTAATAATGTGCCAATTGTAGAATTCAAATATTGTCTTTCAACCACTAAATCTATACCACCATGATCCATCACATATTCTGCTGTTTGAAATTGGTCTGGTAAAGTTTCACGCACGGTGTCTTGTATCACTCTACGTCCAGCAAATCCAATAGTTGCTTTTGGTTCAGCAATCAAAATATCACCTAACATAGCCCATGACGCTGTAACACCTCCGGTAGTTGGATCAGTTAATATAACAATAAAAGGTACATTTTTTTTTTTTAATTCATTCACAGCTAAAGCTGTCCTTGACATTTGCATTAAAGCAATTGAGCTCTCCATCATACGTTGTCCACCAGAGCAACTAAAAAAAATGTAAGGAATATTATTTTCTATTGCGTGCTGAGCGCCAGCAATAAAAGCTTCTCCAGATGCTGCGCCAAAAGATCCGCCAATAAATCTAAAATCTTGAGCTCCAACCACAACATCATTATTTTGAATTTTACCCTTAGCAATCAAAACAGCATCATCTTGACCAGTTAATTTTCTAGCTGCTTTTAGACGGTCAGTATATTTTTTCTTATCTTCAAAATTTAAAGGATCATCTTTTGGCAAAGGTGTTTCAATTAATTCAAATTCTTTATTATCAAAGAAGGTTTTAAATCTTTCTTTACAAGTTAGTTTATGGTGTGCTCCACATTTAGGGCAAACTTTTTGGTTAGACTCTAGATCCTCTTTATAGATTAAATTCTTACACCCACATGTTGTCCATAGGTTTTCTTCAATTTTAGAAGATTTTTTTTCAAAAAGAGATTTAATTTTTGGCTTAATAAATTTTGTTATCCAGTTCATATAATTTTTTTTTTTAGATTGTACACAATTTTATCTAACTTTGTGACAGGATTTTGTCTCATTTTGAGCGAATTAGCTATTGTTTTACAAAGAAGGCTACCAACAACTAATCCATTTGCTGATTTTAAAGATGATATGGTCTTATCAGTAATACCAAAACCAATTACAACATTTTTTTTTGGATTGATTCTCTTAATATTATTGTAATTTTTGAGAATTTTCTTAGGAGAAACTTTTAGTTTACCGCCGGTAGTTGACAGCATTGAAATATAGTAAATCATATCGTGAGAGTCTTTTATGATTTTTTTCATCCTATCTTTTGATGTAGTAGGAGATAATAACTGAATAAAATTAATAGATTTTTTTTTACATTTATTAGCAAAAATTTTATTTTCTGGATAAGGAAGATCAACGATGATTAAGCCATCAACACCAGCATCTTTACAAGCTTTCAAAAAATTATTTTCACCACTTTGATATATTAAATTATAATATCCCATAAGAATTAATGGTTTATTAGAATTAGTTTTTTTGAATTTTTTTACGATTTTAAAAACATCTTTTAATGTAATTCCATTTTGAAGTGCTCGATGAGAACTTCCTTGTATTTGACCACCGTCAGCGATGGGTGTGTTATGAGGAAAACCTAGTTCAAGAATATCGGCATGATTTGAAATAGTGTTTAATATTTTTATAGAATTATTTTTAGTGTTATCTCCAGCAACTGTATATGTAATTAAAGCAGGTCTTTTTTCTTTTTTACATTTTTCAAAAGCTAGAGCAATCTTTGATTTCATCTTATATATGAGCCTAATTTCTGTTTAATAATGTCTTTATCTTTCAAACTATCTCCACAAGAGTTAACGATAATTACATCAGAAGATTTCAATTTTGGTGCTATTTTAATTGCTTCAGCAAATGCATGAGAAGGTTCTAAAGATGGGGAAATATTTTCTAGTTTGGAAACTAATTGATAAGCTTTTAAAGCTTCTTCATCACTAGCAGATGTATATCTTGCTCTTTTTGCATCTTTTAAAAAACAATGTAGAGGAGATATTCCAGGATAATCTAAGCCAGCTGAGATAGATTCCGTTGATCCTATCTGACCTTCCTTATTTTGAATAACATATTGAGCGGCGCCATGTAGTATTCCAATTTTAGACCCATTAGTTAATGGAGCTGCGTGCAACTTACTTTTTTTAGGACCACCAGCCTCTATACCTACAAATTCAGCATCTGTATCCATAAATTCATTCCAAAACCCCATAGCAGAACTACCTCCACCTACGCAGTTTAATAGCTTTATTTTTTTTGGAATTCTTCCAAACTCCTCTTTAACTTGTTCAATAAGTTCTCTAGATATCTGTGCAGTACTCCAAGCACATATCTTTATAAAAATGTTAGGACCGACTGTTGATCCAACACACATATGTGTTGTGTCACAATTTGATACCCAATACCTCATAGATTCACTTACAGCATCTACAAGTGTTTGACTTCCCGTAGTTACTGGTACAATTTTAGCCCCATTTCTTTTCATGGCTTCAACATTAGGTTGCTGCCTTTTAATATCCTTTGCACCCATAAATATTTTACATTTAAGCCCAAATTTTTTAGCTGCCATTGAGAGCATTTTTCCCGCATATCCAGCTCCAGTATCTCCTACAACAAATTTTTTACCCGATCTTTTTGCTATTAAACAGTGAACCGTAGCATTGTATATTTTATGAGCACCACCATTAGCTTCCGAAACGACTTTGGCATAGATTTGAGCTCCACCAAGATAGTCTGTTAAATTTTCTAATTTAATAAATGGAGTAGGTGCACCTACATATGTTTTAAAATAATGGTCTCTTTTTTTTAAAAACTTCTTATCTTTTCTTAATTTGGCAAATAATTTAGTAAGATCATCAATAGGTTTTTTTAGTGTTTCAGGTACATAATTGCCACCAAATTTTCCACCATACATGTAGTTTTTATCATGTTGATCAATCAGAGGGATATTTCTTTTAATTTTCATGACTAATTTTTTTAATTTCGGCAATAAATTCTTTAATTTTATTAATATCTTTTACTTTATTTGTTTCTAAAGCACCAGAAACATCAATAGTATCGGCTAAATCTACTAAATTTTTTATCTTATCAATTGTTATATTTCCAGCTACCATTTTTTCAATTTTCGTTGAAACCGTTTTTAGCCAATTAAAATCCCAGCTTAAACTTTCTTCATAGCCTGAGCTATCCCATAGAATAATATCTGAATTACTCTCAACAAGTTTATAGTTGTCAATATCCTCCTTTTTTTTCACTTGCACTGATGAAATTATTTTTTTTTTAAATTTTTTTTTAATCCTTTTTAATTCATCTAAGTTGTAATTTCCGTAAAGTTGAAAATAATCTAATTTTAATTCTGAAAATTTATTTAGTTCCTCATCTGAAGGAGAAACAAGAACCCCTACAAACTTTGTTATACCTTTATTAATATTTAATAAATTTCTTGCTTTATTTAAAGAAATGAAACGATGGCTTTTAGGATAATTTAAAATAAAACCACAATATTCTACATCCAAGGATATACAAGTTTCTACTTCTATAGAGTTTGATAAGCCGCAAACTTTAAGTTTCATTTTTAATTTAAGGATTTGATTAATCTTTGAATATTATTTTTTATATTTCCTTGAGTAATACTTCTACCTATTACGATAGAAGTTGCCCCATTTTGAAATGCACTTTTAGGATCCATTACTCTTTTTTGATCTCCCTTACTATCACCTGGTAACCTTATTCCCGGCGTAATGATTTCCATATTTTTACATATCTGCTTCAAATATTTTGCTTCATACCCGGAACAAACTATGCCATCTAATTTTGCAAGTTTTGCTAGAGATGCTTGTTTTTTTACTAACTCTCTAATCGATTTAGTGTGTCCAATTTTTTTGATAGAGAATTCAGAAAAACTTGTAAGAACTGTTACACCTAGAATTTTTAATTTGTTATTAATTTTTTTTGATGATTTTTTGACAGCTTTAAGCATCTCTAGCCCACCGCTTGTATGAACTGTTAAATAGGAAATATTTTTTAAATCTCTCAGAGCATATATAGCCGATGAACATGTATTTGGAATATCATTTAATTTTAAATCTAAAAATAAATTAATATTTTTTTGTTTAGCGATAAAGTTTCTACCTTTAGGAGTTAAAAAAAACTCTAAACCAACTTTGTAACCAATATTTAGCTTACTATTTTTAGTTTGTTTAATTATTTTATTAATATCTTTTAAACTTGTTGTATCACAGGCAATAAAAATTTTAGCTTTTTTCATTTGTTAATAAATTTTTCAAGTTTTTTACTCGGTCGAAATCTTACCTTATTTTTTTCAGGAACATAAATTAATTCTCCAGTTTTTGGGTTTCTTGCAGACTTTTTTTCTTTTATTTTTTTTACAAAAAATGTTCCCAAGCCTCTGAGCTCAATTTTTTTTCCTTCTTTTAAAGCATGAACTATGTCATTGCTAAAAGTCTCAAAGATGCTTTCCACATCCGAATAGTTAAGTGCTTGATTTTGTTGTTGTAGTTTTTTGATGATCTTTGGTCGTGACAATTATTATTTTTTTTTACCTTTTTTACCAATTGCTTTTTCAAATATTCCCTTAAGTGTAGCACCAGATTTTGTTGCCCCTTCACCAAATTTAGCTATGAGTGATTTTTCTTCGTCAATTTGAGCCGCTTTTACACTTAGCTTAATTCTTCTAGCGCTAAGATCTAATTCCGTAATTTTAGCGTCTAACGCATTACCTGGAGAGAATACTTCCGGTCTTGCATCCGCCGCATCTTTTGCAAGATCCACTTTCTTAATAGTTACAATCAATTTTTTTTCTTTATCAATCGATACTTTTACCCCTGTTTTTAAAACCTCATGAATTCTAGTTGTTATGACGCTTCCGACTCCTTTATTATTTTCCTTAAACCAATCCATAGGGTCATTATCCAGAGCTCTTTTTGAGAATCTAATTTTATCATCTTTAATCTCTAAGATTTTAACATTGATAATTTCGTTTTTTTTATATTTTTTTAGAAGTTCAATGTTTTCTTGATAAGAAATTTCTTTGTAATGTAGCATTCCTGAAAGTCCACTGTCGATTAATTCACCAAATATTGCTTTATCGGTAACATTATTAATTTTAATTTTTACCTCTTGACCAACCTTATCTTTAATTTTATCCCACGGGTTTTTTAAAGTAGCTTTATAAGATAGAGACACTCTTTTTGAATCTTTATCTATACTAACAATTTTAAATTTAATATTTTGCGAAACTGATAAAACTTTACTTGGTTTTATATTTCTATTTGTCCAGTCTAATTCCGAGTTATGAATTAATCCTTCTATTCCATCTTCAATTTTAACAAAACAGCCGTAGTCCATGATTTTTGTAACAATACCTTCGTAGGTTTCTCCAATTTTATATTTTTTTTCAATTTTTTCATATGGATCTTCAGTTAGTGCTTTAATTGAAGCTGAAACCCGGTTTGTCTTTTCATCAATTTTTGTAATTTTGACTTTTAATTTTTGACCTATGGTTACTAGATCAACAGGTTTTTTCACTCTTCCATGACTTAAATCTGAAACATGAAGAAGTGCATCAATGCCATTTATATCTAAGAAGATACCCCAATCCGTTGTAGCTTTAACAATTGCAGTATCAATAATATCACCCTCTTTAATATTTTTTAACGCTTCTGTAATTTCAGCATTTTTGCTTTTTTCAAGTACAGCTCTTCTAGAAACGCAAACATTTCCTCTATTTTTATCTATTCTAGTAGCTATCACTTTCACGGGCGTGTTCATTAAATGATCGATTCTTTTCAGCGGTCTGACATCGATCTGAGAAGAGGGCATAAAGCACGGGAGCCCTTCAACCGTTGCAATAAACCCACCTTTAACTTTTCCAGTTATATAGCCAGTCATTTCCTCTTGAGTTTCGAAGACCTTTTCCATTTTTTTCCAGGCTTTCATTTTTCTGGCTTTATCTCTTGATATTACTATTTCACCTTTAAAACTTTCTATTCGCTCTAGATAAACATCAATTTGCGATCCAATTTTTAGTTTAGCGAGTTCATCGTCATTTTTAAATTCTTCAATTGGAATCATGCCTTCCATTTTTGCTTTGCAGTCTACGACTATAAAGTTTTTAGTAATTTCAGTAACAATAGCTTTTATAATTTCGTTTTCTTTTAATTTTCTGTCTTTAAAATCTTGATCTAATAAATTTTGAAATTCTTTATGTAGAGGGCTTGTATTTTTTAGTTCTAGTTCAGTCGCCATATTTATTTTTTTAACACTCTTTCTATGTATTTAGTCATTTTTGCTAACATAGCTGATTTATCTAACTTTCCGGTGTCGATTTCTACCGAATCTATATGTTTAAGTAAAGGGGAGTTTTTCCTCTTAGTATCTAATAAATTTCTTATTCTAAGGGCTTTTTTAACATCTCTTAGTTTAATCTTAGGATTTTTCTTTTTCATTTCTTTATACCTTCTCTTTGAAGCGGTATTTAGATCACATTTAAAGAAGAATTTTACATCTGAATGTGGAAGTATTTTTGTGGAAATATCTCTTCCCTCGATGCAGCATCTCTTATTTTTTTTTGCGAAATTGATTTGAAATCTTTTTAATATTTTTCTTACAGCGTTTATTTTTGCAATTATGGCACTGTACTCTGAAATTTCTGCCGTTTGTAAATTAATTTTTTCCAATTTTTTATAATCTAAATTTTTAAATTTTAAATTAAGAAATCTAATTTTATTTTTTGGTTTATGTTTTATTATTAAGAAACTTGCAAAACGATATAAAAGACCGGATGATAAGAATTTTAATTTATATTTTTTTGAAATCATTTTCGCTCCAGTAGATTTTCCTGTAGCTCCACCTCCATCACAAGAAACTTGTATATTTTTATTTTTGTATTTCAAATTTTGCTCCTAAAATACGCATAGTTTTTAAAAAAGAAGGGGAGGAGGTAAAAACAGTCTCAAAATTTTTGATTTTTGTTTTTGCTCCGATTAAAATAGATAATATAAAAGATGACATGCATATACGGTGATCTCCTAAATTGGGCACCATAATCTTTTTAGCTTTTCCATTTATCATGCCTTTGCCAAATACTTTTAATTCATTTTTCTTTAATATAGTTTTTACACCGATTTGTTTTAATATTTTCTGCATCTCAGTAATACGATTACTTTCTTTGTTGGTAAGATCTCCAATTCCTCTAAATGAAGATATTCCATTTGAAAGTGCAGCAATAGTAAAAAGTATAGGGTATTCATCTGTTGAATTTACATAATATTTTTTAGAAGCTTTAATGGGTTTAATGCTACAACTTTCAACAAAGATATCTCCACAGGTTTCATGATTTTTCTTTTTTAAATTGTAAAATTTTATTTTAGCACCATGTTTTTGAAGCAGTTTATAAAAACCTATTCTAGTTGGGTTTAAACCGACATTTCTGATTTCAATAGAAGAGTCTTTATTCATTAAAGTTAGGGCAGTAAAAAAAGCAGCAGATGAGGGATCACCTGGGACATCTAAATTAATATGTTTTAATTTTTTCCTTCCAAAGACTCTAATTATTTTTTTATCACTATTTTTGATTTTAATAGTTTTATTATTTTGTAGCAGCAAATTTTCTGTGTGATCTCTACTTTTTTCTTTTTCTATAATTTTTGTGCAACCATAGGAGTTTAGACCCGCAAAAATTACAGCACTTTTAAGTTGAGCAGAAACTCCAGCTTTGTAATTTATCCCGATTGGAAATTTTGAGGAAAGCATTTTTAAAGGAAATTTAAATTTTTTTTTTGGGTAAAAGTCAGCACCGAACTTAGACATTAGTTCAATTAGTTTTTTCATACTTCTTTTATTAAGAGAGTGATCTCCCTTAACTTTAATTTCTATATTAGGAGTAGATGACAGTATTCCTATAAGCAGTCTAGCCAACGTGCCTGAGTTTCCAAAATTTAATTCCATATTTTTTTTTGAACGTAATGATCCTAGGCCATTTCCGTATATATTATAACATCCAGTTTTTTTCCTAAAAATTTTTACACCTAGTTTTTTTAAACATTTGATAGCAGACAATACATCCTCTGATTCTAAAACGTTTTTTACAAAAGAAATATTTTCACTTATTGCTCCAATCAAAAAACTTCTAATTGAGATTGATTTATCAGAGTCAACTTTTATGTCTTTTTGGAAGGGAGAGATAATGTCATTGGTTACTAAATTAAAACTTTTTAATGACATTATTTTAAGAAAATTGTGAACCAAAATAATGTTCGATAGCCTTGGATGATTTCAATATTTCTCGTGAAGTGCCTTCAGCTATAATTGAATGTTCTCCAAGAACGTAGCTACGATCAGTAATATCAAATAAATTTTTTACATTATGGTCAGTAACCAAAATGGCAGTGCCGCTAGACTGAATTTTTAAAATATATTTTTGAATATCTTGTATAACTAATGGATCTAGAGCAGCTAATGGCTCATCAAGTAAAACTATTTTTGGTTTATTAATCATAACTCTTGCCATCATAAGTCTTCTAATTTCTCCACCAGATAAAACAGAGGCATTCAAGTTTCTTAAATGTTGTAAATTAAACTCATCTAAAAGTTTTTCTGTAATAGATTTTTGATTTTGAAGTCCTTTTATTGAAATTTGAGCTATACCTAAAATGTTATCATATACAGACATATTAAAAACACTTCTTTGTTGGGGAAGATAGCCTAAACCTTCTTTTGATCTTAAATGTATGGGTATATCTTCTATAGATTTGCTATTTAATAAAATTTTTCCACCTTCAGTATTTTGTTCACCAATGCACATTGAAAATAATGTTGTTTTACCACAACCATTCGGCCCTAAGACACCAACACACTCACCAGGAAAAACTTTAAGAGATAATTTTTTTAAAATTGGGCGACCATCAAAAGATTTGCTTACATCCTTTATTTCAAAGATTGGCTTATCTTTTTTAAATTTTAAAATCCTGAACCCTTTTTTCATTTTAAATTAAAATTAGTATTTATTTTACCATCTTCAAACGAAGCAATATTTAAGGTTTGCTTTTTTATATCAAAAAAAAGCTTATCAGCAAACATTGTACCTCTAATATCTTTAATTTGCACTTTTTCAGAAATTGTAAGAAAACTTTTTGAATTTGAGTACTCAGCTTTTTCGGCAAAAAGCTCACTTCCTTCATAAAAAGCCTTAACATTTTCTTCAAAAGTAATATCTAAAGTTTTATTATTGTATACACCTTTATTTGAATTGACGCTTAAAACTGTGTCATCTTTAAAATAAAAAATTGCTGTTACAAATTTCATATTAACTATTTCTTTTACTTCTTGGTTAGACGTTGCTTCTTTAGATTTAAGAATATACCTATTTCCCGCTAGATCAATTCCAGAATACTCAATATTAAAAAAAACGTCTCCTATTTGAGACTCTTGATCAGACAAATTAGCAATTTTTTTTTTAATCTCTTTCGATATAATGAGATCATCAGAATATTTGTTTTGTTTAAAGTAAGTAAAAAATATAATTATGATACCTGCAAATAATAAAATCAATTGGACTGATAAAATCTTTTTCTTTCTATTTGTCATTTTATTCCATTTTGTAAAAGAAAATGAATGTGAATAATGCCACGCAAAGTTTTATTTTTTTTATTAATGTCATTATCAGAAACCACAAGTAAACTTGTGATTCTTTTTTCATTCATAATTCCAAGAGCTTTTGTAGCTGGCATGTTTTCATTAACAACCAGAGGCTTATTTGTCATAAAGGAGTCTAAATTCTTATTTTTATAATTTTTAATATCTCTTCTTAAATCCCCATCAGTGATCAATCCATTAATATATTTATTTTTTAAAATAACAATTATACCAAGTTTTTTTTGATTCATTATTTTAAGCGCTTCTTTAAATGTTTTTTTATAATTAACAGTAGGCATTTTATTTCCAGTGACCATTATATCTTTTGCTAGTAATAAAGAACTACCTATATTACCCCCAGGATGAAATATTTTAAATTTTTCTTTCGAAAATTTTTTTTGATACATAACGGTCGTAGCTAAACAATCTCCAAGTAACAATGTAATCGTAGTGCTCGATGTTGGCACCATACCAGTTATGTCTGCTTCTTTAACTTTTGGTAGAACTAATTTGATATCACTTGCTTTAAGCAAAATGCTATCTAATTTTGATGCAATGCCAATAATTTTTATTCGATATCTGTTTGCATACTTTAACATATTAGTTAATTCAGAAGTATTTCCTGAGTATGAAACAACAATTAAAATATCTTTTTTTTCTATCTGCCCCATATCGCCATGTAATGCTTGAGCTGGGTCACAAAAAAAACTTGGGATTCCCACACTAGAAAAAGTTGCTGAAATTTTTCTTGCAATTAATCCTGACTTTCCAATACCAGCAAAAATAACCTTACCTTTACAATTTAAAATAAGATCAACCGCGTTAATAAAAGAATTATTAAAAATTTTTTTAACTTTTTTTAATTCACCAATTTGTATATTTGCTGCTTTATTAGCTAAAGATATGTAATTTTTTTTACTCATTAATGTTCGAAAATGTCAAATTTAAATCCACTCTGGTCTAGCTCCACCCTTGTATCTAGAAAAGAAAGGCATCTCTTAAATACCTCTATTCTATTTTCTCGGATTAGCATTTGTTCTAATTCCTTTTTGATTTTATGTAAGTAAATTACATCGTTTGCAGCATACTCTAATTGTTTATCTGATAGCTCATTAATGTCTTTGTTCCAATCACTACTTCCCTGTCTTTTATCTAGCGATTTGTTGCAGAACTCTTGAACCAAATTTTTCAGACCATGACTATCTGTATATGTTCTCACAATTTTTGAGGCAATTTTAGTATCAAAAATGTTCTTCATTTTGCATTTAAGAAAAAATTCTAAAGCATTTTTATCAAACCGTAAAAAATGACCAATTTTTAAAATTTTTTCGTTCTCCAAAACAGACACAAGGTTTGGAGCCTTAAAATTATTTTTGTTTGGTTGTATAATAAATACATTATTTTCTGCGTCAGCAATTTGAATTAAACTAAGTTTATCTCTTTCAGGAATTTGAAGTCCTGTCGCTTCAGTATCAATTGCTATGCTGCCTTTTAGCGAATTAGCTATCTCTGAAGTTATGTCCTCTTTAATCTTAGTTATTTTCATATATAAGTTTAAATACCATGAATAATAAAATTATTACAATACTAGGTTCTGGATTCATAAACCGTTATCTTGTTCGAAATTTGACTAAGAAGAACTATAGACGCATTATTTCCACTCGAAAACCCTTTCAAAAGGGCTATTTAAAGACTCAAGCTACACCTGGCTCAATAGAATTAATTGAATGGAACCCAAATAATTTTTCTGAATTAAAAGAGGCTATTAAAAATTCAGATATTGTTATAAATTTAATTGGCATTCTTTACGAGACAAGAAAACAAAAATTTTACAATATTCATTCGGACATTCCAGACGCTGTATCTAAAATTTGCTCTGAGTCAGATGTTAAAAAGTTTATTCATATAAGCGCAATAGGAGCAAGTGAAAAATCAAAATCTTTATATCAAAAATCTAAATTTCAAGGTGAGGTAAAAGCACTTAACAATTTTAATAATACTATTATCATCAGACCCAGTGTTGTTTGTGGAACAGAAGACAATTTTACAAATCTTTTTTCTAAGTTAAGTATTCTACCAGTGATTCCAATCATAAGAAAAAAATATAACTTTCAACCTATCTTAGTTACTGATGTAGCCGACGCTATTGTAAAAGCTATCGAAATAAAAAATAATGAAGGAAAAATTTATGAGATAGGTGGGCCAAAGGTAATAAGTTTTGGTGATATGGTTAAATCAATTTTAAAAACAATAGATAAAAAAAGATTTGTATTTGAGATGCCCATGTCTATCGCAAAAGTGCAAAGTACCATAACTGATTTGTTGCCTATTCCACCAATTTTAACAAAAGACCAATGTGAAATTTTATCTGAAGCAGATAACGTAGTTTCTAATAAACATTCTACTTTAAAAGATTTAGAAATTAATCCAACTGATGTCGAAGTAGCCATGAAGAAATGGTTATGGAGATATAAGGATGGCGGTCAATTCGCAAAAGCACAATGAAAAGTATAAGTTTATTATCAGGCTATCTATTTCTGCTTTCTGGAGTTATTACAGGAATTGCTGCGAACGGATATTTAAAAACCACAGAAGGATTTACAAAAATAAATCCAACCATTTTTTGTTTAGCAAGCATTGTTGTTTGTATGTTTAGTTTATCAAAGGCAATGACAATTATTCCAGTTGGTTTTACCTATGCTACTTATGGAGCTTTAACAATTACAGCTGTAACTTTATTTGGTGTTTTTAAATACAATCAAGCACCAAATGTATTTGGAATTATTGGATTGGCATTAATAATACTTGGCGTAGTACTTTTAAATACTATGGGTAAGGTTAAATAAAACCCTAGGTAGAATTTTTTTTTATATAGCGACTCCTCTTTATATATTTTTTATGTTAGCTTTTTTCCTTTAAATAAATATTGGGGGAAATAATGATAAAATCAATAAAAGCATTTGTTTGTTCGATAGCACTTTTTGCAATGTTTGCGGGAACTGCTGCTCAAGCAAAAACAGAAATACAATGGTGGCATGCTTTTGGTGGAAGACTTGGTGAATTACTTGATGCACAAGTAAACAAGTTTAATGCAAGCCAAGACAAGTACACTGT
>Ga0213868_10003792_pt1 | contig 14001 bp, 10 predicted proteins | sample PICome_9_FD_160087 | JGI IMG/M metagenome (GOLD analysis project Ga0213868, IMG submission 160087) | Coastal seawater microbial communities near Pivers Island, North Carolina, United States - PICO127 | ecosystem: Environmental > Aquatic > Marine > Coastal | place: USA: North Carolina...
CCGCATCGATCCGCAGCCAACGGCCGACGCGCCATTTGCCACGCCGCCCGACAATCCGTTCGTCGACGTCGAGGGCGCCGACCCCACGATCTGGTCGCTTGGCCTCCGCAATCCGTGGAAGTTCTCGTTTGACTCGCTCACCGGCGACTTGTGGATTGCCGATGTTGGCCAAGGCGACATCGAGGAGATCAACCTCGCGCCAGCCATCAGCGGCCAGGGAGCCGGCAAGGGATTGTCGTTCGGATGGAGCGCCTTCGAGGGGTCAGAACGATTCAACACCGACCAAGACGATGCTGGACACACTGGGCCGGTCGTCGAATACCCCCACGATGATGGCAACTGTTCCGTCAGCGGCGGCGCCGTCTACCGCGGCGACGTCATCGAAGATCTCTTCGGCTGGTACGTCTACGGCGACTTCTGCTCGGGACGAATCTGGGGGTACGACCCCACGTCGACACCCGGCTCCCCGATTGTCGTCGAACTCGCCGAACTCGCCAACGTGGCCGCTATCGCGGTTGGCGGCGAAGGCGAACTCTTTGCGGTCAGCGATACCGGCAGCATCAGTCGTTTCACCGCCACATGAGTAGCCATTCGTAATCGCGTTCGCCCAATCACCGGTCGCGTGGCCAGCCGGCGAGCAGGCACACCTGTTCCATGGCACAAGCGGGCGGGTGGACCGGTCAGCCCACCCTACGGCGAGGGCCCGAGCCGCCATAGTTCCGGCGAAGACCCTCTGAGTCTCCGAGCTACAGTCAACGACTTGGAGCGGAACGACCACGAGAACTCGCCGAAGAGCACAGAAGACGCTGACCAAGCTCAACTCGACGACTCATGCGCGCCTCCACCACAAGCGGCTCGTCCATCTCGCTGGGCGACCTCGCGTCGCAAGCGACTCCTTGATCTCGGGCTCTCGATGGCGCTTGTCGTTCCGGCGATCGTGCTGCTTGTCCCCCTCTTATTCTTGTCCACGGTACGTTTCCGGGCGTTCCCCATTTTTGTGCAGACCCGCGTCGGTCGAAACGGCGTACCGATCCGGGTGCCGAAAGTCCGCTCGCTGCCGTCGGACTGGAATCCGCAGCTCGGCAAGCACGACTTGGCAGACGTGTCGCTTCTCCGCACCTCTCATTTCCTCCGAGTCGCCCACCTCGACGAACTCCCCCAGATATTCTGCATATTGAGAGGCACGATGACCTGGGTCGGCCCCCGGCCGATGATCCCTGAAGTGCTTGCCCTGCTACCCGCCGAGGCGCGTGTCCGACGGGCTGGAATCGCTCCAGGCCTAACAGGACTCTGGCAGATCTCTTCCACGGGACCGCTCCCGCTGCATCAGTCACCCTGGCTGGACGTCCTGTATGTCGAGCACGCCACTGCGACCGTCGACGCACGCGTCATAGCCCAGACGCTGATGAGCCTCGTCGGGACCACACCGCCCAGCCCTGCTCGCCTCAACAGCTGGCTGAGAAGGTCAGGCATGGCTCACGAACCAACTCACAAGAAGCCTGTGCGAGTAGCGGTCGCGCACGACTACTTCACCCAGCGTGGCGGCGCCGAACGCGTCGCCCTGCTGCTGGGGCGCGAACTCGCGGAGGGCACAGTCAATACTGCCCTGTTCCGCCCCGCAGGCACGTACCCCGACGCGGAGGAACTCGATATCGTCGAGCTCATTCCGCGTGGATTGTCACTCCTCCGCCGAAACCATCGAATGGGCGTGCTGCTATATCCTCTGGTGTTCTGGCGCACCAACATCGACGCCGACGTGGTGATCTGCTCCTCGAGCGGCTTCGCTCACGGCGTGCGCACCTCGGGTCGCAAGATCGTCTACTGCCACACCCCTGCCAGGTGGCTCTACGCCGATCGCACTGCCTACCTTGCGCCGTGGCCACGTCCAGTGGCTGCGGCTATACGAGCCATGTCACCGCTTCTCAGAACCTGGGACAGAATGGCAATGGCGAGCGCCGAGGTGGTGCTCGCTAACTCGACAGCAACGCATCAGCGGATCAAAGAAATCTACGGCATCGACGCAAAGGTCATCGCGCCGCCGCCGGGCCTCGCTGCCGGGTCGACGCAGCCGGTGGAGGATCTCGAGCCCGGTTATCTACTCAGCGTGGGTCGTCTGCTCGTGTACAAGAACGTGGACGTAGTCATCGATGCGATGCGATACCGCCCCAGTGACCAACTCGTCGTGGTCGGCGAGGGGCCCGAGCGAGCCCACCTCGAGTCCGCCGCGCCCGCCAACTGCCGCTTCGTGGGCGAGGTCACCGACGAGCAACTGCGATGGCTCTACGCCAACTGTCGTGCTCTCGTGTCATCCGCCCACGAGGATTTCGGACTTACCCCACTCGAGGCCGCAGGGTTCGGACGCCCCTCTGCCGTACTGCGAGCGCGTGGCTTTCTCGACACCGTGGTCGATGGCGAGACCGGCGTGTTCTTCGACCGGCCTGATCCTGTTGCCATCGACCAAGCAATCGAGCGGCTCGACGCCTCAGACTGGCATGATCACCGACTGCGCTACGAGGCTGCAAAGTTCGAAGCAAAGTCATTCGTCGACCGGATTCGCTGCGCAGTAGAGCATGCCATCAGGTGACGATCGATGCGTCGAGCCGATCTCAGTCAGGTGCCTTTCTCCATCGTTTGATCTGGAACGGTCTCGGGCTAGTCCGAGGCGGATAGTATCTCACCCAGCCATGCGATCCGAGCGCGGGTAGCGGACCGTCAGAGTTGTCGAACAGACGCAGCCCTGCGATGAACGCAGCCGGGAGGAACAGCGTCGGATAAGCGAGGTACGCGCTGTCAAGCACCATCGACACCGCAAGCGGAGCGATGACAGCAAGACCGGCGCGGACCGGCCAGACGTAGCGAAGCCACACGATCAAAACCAGCACCAGACCGACGAAGCCGACCTGCTGCACAATGCCACCCCATCCCTCGGTCACTCCGTCGCGTACGGCACTTAGGTCCGTCGCTCCGCCCCACCGCACGGACCCGAAAACCCACTCAGACAGCCTCATTTCACTGAATAGATCACCCCAGGCTGCGGTCCGGCCCGCCCCTGTAGCGTCGGTGATCGACGAGAAGGAGAAACGATCAAGCAGCCCCGGCTGGAACGCGACCGTGGCGACGGCGGCAGTCGCCAGAACGACGAGCAGCCTGATCCGCGTCATCCTGTCGAGGATTCCCGGCGTGACAAAGAGGACGGCGACCGCCGAAGCCCACGCCAACAAGACGCTACGCGAACCGGCGAGCAGGATCGCGGACGCAAATAGGGTGAGATCGAGCAGTTGGAAGCGTTCCGACCGGTACAGCTTTCGATGCGAAAGCGCGATTGCGAAACAAACTGCCACCACAACCCCGAAGTTGTTCCCGTTCTGATAGGTGGACGGGATCTTCCAGAAGGCGACCTCGCCGTCGACGAAGATCCATAGGTATTTGTCGTCAAGGTCGGTCCCGACGGTTTGGGTAATGCCGGGCACGGCGACCTGCTTGACCCCAAAGAACAGCTGGAGGTATCCGAATGCCACAGCGAGTCGAACACCTCCGAGAAGCGCCGTAACGACTCGTCGACCGTCTACACGCCGAACGACTGTGATCGCAACAATGGCAAGCGGAAGCATCAACCAACCCAATAGTGCAATCGGCTCCTTCAACCCACTCGAGGCGAACGCGACCCGGGTCGCAACGATGCAACTCAAGACAAGCAGCAACAAGAGGGCGACATCTATCGACCATGGGGCTTGCTGCGGTGTGGAGAGTAAAAGCAACCCGATCACAAGCGGAATCATCATGAGTGGCACCGGAATGCCCGAGACCTCGACGCCGGCCTTGGGAAACGCTGAGGCAAGGAAGAGCAGCCCAGTCCCCCCACGAACACGACTCATCGCAATGGTGTTCGCACCCATTATCTGCACCGTAGCGTCCACCCAAGGCCGCAACGGCCTCAACCGACTCAAGGCTGTGACGCTCCACTGTGCACTACTCTCTGGCCCATGACTGACGGCAGGGTTAGACCGGCAGGACTCGAACACGCGACGGCTCGCCCGCGAGACCAGCTTCTCCTGCGGGCGCCATGTGGATGATCCGTCTCATCCCAGAGCGCTCACAAACGCTGGCCGCCGGGACCAAATGACGTTAGGACCTCGCCCGCTCATCGACCTTCGGTGGCTCGGCGCCAACGACGGGACTGGCAGCGTCTGTCATCACCTCCTCGACGGTCTGAGCGCTCAACCCCCACCGACCGAGATCACTCTGTGGGGCGACCCGCGTCTCATTGCGTCCCCACCGGAGCGCTGCACCGTCGCAGCAACTCACACGAGCGGGAACAGACTTGGCGGCCAGAGGCACTTCATGAACATGCCCCCACACTCAAGCGCCATCTATCTCAACCAGGTTCGACCGCTACGCGACTGGAACTCGGCGACGGTGATGTACGACACCATTCAGATTCGGCTCGGGAACGAAGCCAAGCGGGCAATCAAGCTGCGGTTCCTCCGCACAGTTGCCCGCCGCTCCAAGTTGGTCGCAACCGTTTCTGAGCACTCTCGACGCACCCTCGTTTCGGACCTGGGCTGCGACCCAACGAAGATCCGCCGCCTCCACCTGCCAATAGATCGCGAGCTTGCTGCTCGTGTCATTCGTCGTCGTGCCGAACTCGCACCCAAACCCGATGACGTAGCCGGGCAGGACATTCTCTACGTCGGCCGTGCTAGCCCACACAAGAACCTCGACGGTCTGCTGAGAGCCTTCAACGATGCTGGGCTCGATGGCTCGCGTCGCCTCCACCTGCTCGGCCCGAATGGTGACGGACGCGAGCAACTCGAGCAACTCGCCGACGACATCGGTCTCACCTCATTCGTCGTGGCAGACGACCGATCCGACGAGGCGCTCATCGACGCCTACGCTCGAGCCGGAACAGTCGTCATGCCCTCGCTCGAAGAAGGATGGGGGATGCCCGCGTTTGAGGCGGTTGCCGCGGGCATTCCCGTCGTGTCGTCCCTCGGCGGGGCGCTGCCCGAGGTTGCAGAGTTCGCCACCGCCCCCTTCAACCTCATCGACGTGGCCGAACCCGGCGCGCTCGCAGCTGCATTAGCCGACGCTCCAGCCGGCCTCCAGCGTCGCGACCTTGACCGATTCGCCGACGCTGCGAGCAGGAGCGGCCCCGCTCCAGTCGACCTCGCCGCCCAAATCCTCGACCTGATCGCCGAGCTCCAAAGCTGAGCGAATCCATTCGAGGTTCGCCTGGTGTCGTCACTTCGCTTTTCAGCAACAAGCGAATAGCTCACGGCGCGACGAATATCGCCACGGAACCGTCGATTGGGACGGGATAGTGGGACCGACTGGACGCCTGCCGCTATTGCGCTCTCGTTCGCCCGAACCCCAATTCAGCTGGCGCGACATGATTCAGCCTCTCCTCGATCAACTATTTGACCGTGTCTTGCTTTTCCACACCACACCGCGTCAGTCACCCGCTCGGGCCGCTCTTCAAGTCGTCGGCCGCTCACGACAACATTGCGATCAGGCCCGGCCGGGTGTATCGCCGATGAATTGATCCTGAGTGGCGCCCTAACGCTGCGATCAGGCGCCTCCGGAACCACGATGAAGGTGACGGCGTACAACGTCAGCATAGGTCTGTCGGGCGTCACGCCGGTGCAGAGTGGTGTTATCGCCGTGGATGCGACGACGAAGCACCAATTCATCAGTGATCACTTCAACAGCTCCAGCGGCCCGCGCACGGGCGACCCAGTCGATGAACTCACCGACAGGCAGTTCTTCGTCAAACCCACCCACGAGATCCCAAGTCGCCCGGGTAATGAGCATCCCGCCGGCGAGCATGCCGGGCCGCGGCGGCGCCGGCAGATCATCAATCCCTGCGGTGCCGTCTGTGAATTGCTCGACCATCCCGAACGCCATCGCTGGGTCTGCCAGTTCACGCAGCACGTCGGCCAGTATCGATGACCGGGCGGACGGCCACACATCGTCGGCGTCGAGGAAAGCGACGAGTGGGGCATTGCCGACCGAGGCTCCGGTGTTGCGAGCCCCACCAATCCCGGGCTGGCGCCTATTGACGACGACCTGCACCGAAGTGCGATGGTCTCCAGCGAAGTCCTGAACCGCGCTCGCAACCACGTCCCGCAGAGTCGGACCGGCACCGTCGTCGACCACGAACACATCGGTCTCGGCATCCTGTTCGGCCACTGAAGCGAGCGCCTGAGACAGATAACTGAGCCCATACTTCACCGGGATCACGACGTCGACACGCAACACTGGGACCGCGTTCACGACAGTCCTCCAACTGCGCGACGCCGCAGCGACCGTCTGAGGACCTCGGTCAACTCCTGAGTGCTCAGCCCAGTGCGCTGCGAGGCGTTGCCGCTGTGAACGGTACGCCAGAGCACGACGTCGGCGAGCATCCGATGGGGTACCTCGGCGTCCCTTGCGCGAGCGAACCAATCAGCATCATCGGTGCCGCCCTGAAGGTCTTCGTCAAGGGTCCCTACCTGGTCCCAGGCGTTGCGCCAAGCCAGCAACGCACCGAAGACGTGTCCGGCCTGCGGACCATCCAGCCACCTCATCCGGAACCAAGCCGGCGGATCGCCGTCACCGTCAAGCTCGAAGGTCTGGTGCCCGAATACGAACCCAAGCTGGTTGTCATTCTCGAGCGCAGCCCACCCGAGGTCGAGCCGGTCGGGTGCCCAACGATCGTCCTGGTCAATCATCGCGATCAAGGGATCACGTCGCGCAGCCACCCCTGCGTTACGCGCTGCGCCCACCCCACGGTTGTGGTCGTGCCTGATCACAGTGAGCCTCGACTCGACTGAGGCGAGGCGATCGAGGATGAGTCGTGACCCATCGGTCGAGCCGTCGTCAACTGCGACCACATGAAGATCCCAGTCAGCCTGGGCGAACACCGATTCAATGGCCCGCTCAAGGTACCGCTCACCGTTGTACACCGGGATCACGACCGTAACTGAGGGGCGCGCCAGCCGAACCACCGGCCCCCCGACCAATGCACTGAGTTCTCGGCCGAGACGATCGAGATCACCGTCGCGAGTCAGCCCGACAATCAACGTTGACTCGCACACGCCGCGCAACAGGGCCACCGTGTTCGACTCGTCATACGGTAGCTGAAGGGTCGTGCTGGGCACCGCCGCGACCATCGCCATGGCCGCCCCAGCGGGCGTAGCACCGGGTGGTGTTAGGAGAACCAATGAAGCCAGCGGCGCTGACCTCACCAGCACCGCTCGGCAAGGGTCGTCGAGATGGTGGATCGTCTTGTCTCCGTCAGCCACCTCGACGCTGTCACGAATCGGTACGACCGGTGACAGCCCTCCTCTTTTCGTCTTTATGGTCGAATACGTCGAACGAACCACGTGGACATCGCCGGCAGGCTCGATCCAGACGTAGTCATCGCCAAGCGTCGCCAGGCCCACATCGACCGCGACGATGGCGGTTGTCGATTTTCCGGTCCCGCCGGGCCCCACGACGAGCGCCGCCCCAGTTGAACCGACGACCGCAGCTGCGTGAACCATTGCGGCACCACGATCAGCCGCCGCCCAGTGGAGGAAGGCGCGGAACGGCGCACCGAACTCCCATGCCTCCGGCCGCCCAACGGTGACAAAAATTCCAGTGGCAGTTTCACGGTTGAAGCAACGCACCACGCCGGCGTACGCATCCCATGTGAGGCGCCAGCGAGTCCCCTCCAGAGCCCTCACGCCGACTCGACCGGCCAGCTCGTCCTCGGTCACTGGCGCTGGCAGCAAGACGTCGACGGGTGGGGCTTCCAGCGAGTGGACGGTGAGCCGACCGCGGAGCGCTGGCAAATCCTCGTTGGGTTCGACCCCGCCGGCGAGCGCATCACTAAGCGAGGCGTGGGACGAACCCGCCTCAAACGTATGTGTCATCACGATCGGTCCGGTGTCGCGTTCGACAACATGTCTCCGATCGGCCGAGCGGTCGACCAGTTCGAGAAGCCGGTCGAACCAGTCTTCGACGCGACGTTCTAGGCCGGGTGCGTGCGTCACTTAGACGGCTGCTGAGGCCACCCGGCTGTCGACTCGACATCGTGCACCGGGTCGAGAGCGAGGAGATCTTGCAGATCATCGTGCGAGTCCAAGATCAGCGAGCCAACCGCCCATTCGGACAGCACCGTGCCAGGACTGTCACCCTCAGAGCGAGGTCGCACGAGACCGTGCCCCACGAGAAGACTGACAAACTGATCGAGTTCTTGACGCGGCCCCTCGTCGAGTGCGATGCCAGTGTCGGCCCCGTTGATGACCGACACCCATATTCTCGACGCGTCGCCAACGGCCTGAAAGTAAACCCCTGTATCTAGGTTGATGATGACCGCTTCGTCGTCGAGCACATCGGACACAACGTCTGGCGTTGCGAGTTCCCATCGACACGTCTGTATCTTTTCCGACTCACTCATCAGGGCCACAATAACGGTTACCCTCAAGCAATCCAGACACGGCACTGGCGAATGCGTCAGCGCCATGGGTCGCAAGTACGTATTCAACACCGTTGCGGCTTCGCCCCAGCACCGCATCGCCGCCGCGTCGGACCCCGTCGAGCAGCGACGGCCAGGTATTTGCTTTGTCACCAACCCAACCGACCGGGAAATCAGCCGAGATTCCCTGCAGTCCGATCGAAGTAGTGACCAAGGGTGTCGACGAGGCCAGCGCATCGATGACCTTCGACTTTAATCCTGCACCGGTGCGCAGTGGCACAATCATCGCTGGCGCTGCCGTGAGGCAGGCATGTAAGTCCTCCGAAGACAGAGGTCCGAGCCACTCGACTTGGGGCCCACCGACGTGCCGACGCTCTACCGGCCAATTCCCGATCACCTGCAACCTGGGCGGTCGGTCGCGCATAAGCGGAAGAACCTCATCCACGAACCACGACAGAGCTGTGACGTTGGGGAGATGCCCGGCGCCGCCGAGGAACACCAAAGGTGCCGCGGGGTCGCGTCGAAGAGGCGGGTCAACTTGGTCCACACGGAAGTAGGGGAACCATGCGACGAGGTCGGACCCGACCTGAGCAGAGACCGCTTCGACCTCTTCCGAGGAGGGATACAGAGAGAGGTCACAGCGTTGCCAGCACTGTCGTTCGAGAGCCAGATGCGCTCGGACCAGCCCCGGCGGGAGATTGCCGTATGCGGCCTCTGCGGCCAGTCGACGATGGTGCAGGTCGTGGCCAAAATAGATCACGCGGCCGCACGACCGGCGTGCGGCATCGAGGCAGCGCAGGGTTGTCTCGGGTCGGCTCAGGATAGCGACGTCCCAGCGTCGACCGTCCTCGACTGCTGAAGTGAACTCCGCTGCTGTTCGCTGAACGTCGACGGCATTACCGAGCTCCTCGCACGTGCGAACGAGGTCGAAGATCGAACGACTTCCCCCATCGAGCGGTGGGTCGGTGAGGCACTCATCGACGACGACAATGCCACCCACTTCAGGAGCGAATCCGGTCGTCAACGATCTGACGAGCTCGCTCAATCCGGCCGCCGAAGATCGGGCCGACGCCTCGTGTTCGGATGGCCCGCCAACGCGGGCCCACGTAGCCCAGCACCGTGGGTTGCCGATCCTCGAACCGAGCCATGCGGGCGTACCGCCGAATTCGCCACTCGGGTGTCAGACCTCTGCGGCAGAGTGCCCAATGCTGGCGAAGCCCGCTGTCGAGTGGACCTGCTCGCAGCGACTCAAGGGCGTTGTCGGGTATAGGGACGCCCAACTCTTCCGCGCACATCGCCAGCCCGTCAGCCGCGACCGGGCCGACTCGCAACTCGTCCGCCGACACTACGACCTCGAGCCAGAAGGCATCGTCGCCTTGGGAAGCATCCACAAGTTTGGCCACATCGATCGGCCATCGGCTGGCGCTATCACTGTTTGTCAACAGCCCGTGAAGAACAGCGAGAATGAGCTCGTCGGACCCGGCGAGACGACGAAGACTCCGGCCTCCCACCTCGTGCGGTACTGCTCGTTCAAGCCACGAACGCTCAGGCACCGGCGTAAAGCGCGGGAACATCACCCAACGATGAACGTCGACACCCTGTCCTCGCGGGTCAGCGACGGCGACAGCATGGAAGAACGGACCCTCGACTGGGTCAACACGAGTCCACCCCGAACCGAGCAGCGCCCCGACTGCCTCGTCGAGCAGTTCAGGCCCAATCACGAGATCGACATCGGCCATCACCCGGGTACCCGGCTTGGGATACACCGTCGTTGCGAGTGCCGCACCCTTCGCCAACACCGGCTCGATGCCGATCGCCTCGAGCAGGTCGACGGCTGAAGACAGAGCACCAAACCGCAATTCGTTCCCCGCCCACACTCGGCGCCGCATACCTCGCAACCTGTCCGTTTCAGATCCGAGCACCTCAGGTGGCAGATTTGCGGCAACAGCAGGAAGTAGATCGGTCGAGCGCCGGTGCGCGACATCGATCACGTTCCCCGAGATCCATCGTCGCCAGGCCGCTGATGCCCCCTCGAGGTCGAGGGTCGCCGCGCGCAACAGCTCAAGTTCGCCTGGTTTCGGCCCTGCCCTACCGAGGCGGCGCGAAGCAACGGACGGGGAGCCTGCACCGTCAGAAACGAACCGAGCGTCGCCCGACATGGTCACGTCATCGCGAGTCCGAACGGTCATCTGGTTCATCCTGGCACACCGGGACCGGATTCTATTGAGCTTGCTGGCAGACTCGTCGACCATGAGCGACCGTCCCTCGAATCCCGATCGGGAAGAGGAGCCCCGGAGCGACACGAGCTACGGCGACGCCATCCGTGCTCTGGCCGAACTTCACGGATCGATCCGACGACCCTTTGTCGCTATCCTTTTCTTAGGCACAACCGCTGGCGTCGCCGAAGCCGCTGCGTTGCTCGCCTTCGTACGCGCTGCGGTCACGATTACGTCCGATGCTCTCGACGAGGTCACCGTTGCAGGGTTCGACGTTGACCTCGAACCTGGACCCCTGCTGATCATCGCCCTCGTTCTCGCAACCGCCTCCGCGATACTTCACGTCGTTCTTGCCCGCGCCTCCTCATCACTCTCGCTGCGCGTCGCCAACCATGCGCGCGACCGCTTGATCAACGGGTTCGTCAATGCCCGATGGGCCTTTGTTGCAGGCCATCGCGAAGGTCTTCTCCAGGAGGCGATGTCGCGCCACGTCGAACTTGCCACGCGCGCAGCGGCTCACCTCGCTCTCGGCATCAGCTCGGTCGTCATTCTGATCGCACTTGGCATCGCCGCCTTGCTGACCAGCCCTAGGGTCAGTCTGGTACTCATCTCGATCCCAGCGGTGCTGCTGATCGCAACGACACCGAGCTTTCGTCGCCTTCGACGGCGCGCCCACGTCGATGTCGACAGCTCAATCGACCTCGCCACCGCCAGCGCGGTGTCCACCAACTCGGCTCGCGACGACCGGGCCTTCGGAGTAACGGCCGAGCGAGCGCGCTACCTCAGCACCGCCGCCCACGAGCACGGCCAACGGGTCGCACGCACCCGGTTCACAGGATTTAGCCTCAGCTTCCTCTTCAAAGACGTCGCCTTACTCGCAATGATTGCTGTCGTTGGAGGGCTATACCTCTTCGCGGATCTAGGCAGCGGAGCGGTCATCGCCGCCGTCCTGCTCGTCATGCGGATGCTCGGCTACCTCCAACAGACTGTCCGGCTCCTCCAGGAGAGTACCGAGGACGCCGCCATTCTCGGCGCCTTGATGGCGACGATCGGCGAACTTGAACGCCATGCGCAACCGACCGGGCATGTGCCGATCGAACGTCTCGACACGATCCGTTTTCATGAGGTCACTTACCAGTACGAGTATGACCCGCAGCGCAGCAATGCCCTCAACGGCGTTAACCTCGTCATCGAACCGAACACCACCGTCGGACTCGTTGGCCCCTCCGGCGCCGGCAAGTCGACCCTGGCCGAACTTCTCCTTAGTCTGCGACAGCCCACCTCGGGCCGGATCACCATCGGCGACATCGATCTGGTCGACATCCGGCGTTCCGATTGGGCTCGCCTCACGGCCCTCGTTCCCCAGGACCAACAGCTCACGCCGACGAGCATCGCCGACAACATCGACTTCCTTCGAGGCCTCGACCGCGCCGACATCGTCGGTGCAGCGCACCGCGCCCACGTAGACAGGGACATCGTCGCAATAGCGGACGGCTACGACCATATTGTGGGCTCGCGTAGCCAGGGTCTATCGGGTGGCCAGAGGCAGCGCGTCGCAATCGCCCGCAGTCTCGCGGGCCATCCCCAGCTGCTCGTCCTTGATGAGCCGACCAGTGCCCTGGACGCGACCACCGAGCGTTTTTTCCGCAGGACACTCGACGACCTCCGCGGCAAAATGACGATCGTCGTCATCGCCCATCGAACAACTACGATCGAAGCCTGCGACCGCATTATCGAGATCCGCGACGGCACTGTAATCGGCACCTCCGACGTCAGCTGACAACAGTTCTCACCAGGTTGATATCGCCATCGCGCACGTCGCCCCGCCCAGACGCCTGCTCGCTCGAGCCGTCCTGAACTGATTACAGAAGCGCGGCTGACAACAGGACGTGTGTGCTGGGATCGACGCCATGACACCGACCGCCGTCGCCGGTCAACGCGAACCGCTACGAGGAATCGGCTAGAAATCTCATCGACAGCGCACTGCCACACCTCCACCGTTGTATGGATGGCGCGCGCCCAGTATCGAAGACGGAGGTACCGAACTCCCAGGAGGCGACCACGGTACCGGGCAGCAGCGACGAGTTAGCTGAAAAGAGACTGCCGTTTGGCGGGTACGTCTACGGCGACTTCTGCTCGGGACGAATCTGGGGGTACGACCCCACGTCTGAACCGGGCGCACCGATCGTTGTTGAGCTCGCTGAACTCGCCAACCTCACAGCCATTGCCGTTGGCGGCGAAGGTGACCTGTTCGCCGTGAGCAATACCGGCACCGTCAGCCGCTTCTCCCCGGCCTGATCCCATTTCCAGCCCGCTCCCAGCCGTTTGTGTGCGACTTTTCGCGGAACGGTCCGCAAAAATCCCGACGCAAACGAGAAAAGGGAGAGGGAAGAGAGCTTCAGCCGACGCGTTCCAAGTCGACGCGGCGCTCGGCGGGGTCGGCGCTGACCAATTTGACCTTGATGTCGTCGCCGGGATCGACTCGGCGGGCAACAACCCGCGCGACGATTGCGGGGTCACGGACCTGGATCCGAGCACCACGATCATCTTCGTCGGTGACGACAGCTTCGAACACTTCCCCTTCGCGCCCGTGGAGCACAACGGCCTCGGCAAGATCGATCGCCGCACGATCGACGCGATTCGCGCGACTGTCGCCTTGGCGCATCGCCTGCGGCAAGTCGATAAACGCCTGCTCGGTCTCCGCTGACACTCGGTCGCCGTTCGCGACGGCAAGTGCCGCATCGATGACATACCGGTCAGCCAGTCGACGCAAGGGCGCCGTCACGTGACTGTAGGTCGCAGCGACAGCGGCGTGCCAGGGCTTCATGTTGGGATCGAACGGCTCGTACGCTGCACCCCCGCTTGCACGCCGAACCGCCAACTGGAAGGCCGAGGTCTTCGGGTCGCCCGCAGGAAGCGACTGCTCGAAGTCGGACAGCGCCTGCGCTTTCGGCCACTCGAGTCCGAATGCCCGAGCGGTGTGGCGGAGCCGACCAACCCTGCGTTCGTCGACCGCTGGCATCGTCCGAAAGAGGCCGGTACCAGCCGCATGCAGAGCATCGGCGACCGCCATGTTGGTGGCAAGCGACATGGCGGCGTTCTGATTCTCGGCATCGTTGCGCGGCCGGAATCTCAAGTCGAACCCCCCGTCGTCGCGTCGAACGACCTCTTGTTCGGGCATCTGGATCCGATCAGCCCCGCGATTTCGCTCGCCAATCTCGAAGCGGCGCGCCAGTTCGGGAAAGGCAGGAGGAAGGTCTCCAGGAGTGACCGTCGAGTACGCGAGCTTTGCGCGGTTGCGAATCATCGCTCGTTCGACGCTGTCAAGGGTGACCGACCCGTCCG